>Ga0302325_10011046_pt1 | contig 19478 bp, 16 predicted proteins | sample Palsa_T0_2_FD_201948 | JGI IMG/M metagenome (GOLD analysis project Ga0302325, IMG submission 201948) | Peat permafrost microbial communities from Stordalen Mire near Abisko, Sweden - Palsa_T0_2 | ecosystem: Environmental > Terrestrial > Soil > Palsa > Peat permafrost | place: Sweden: Abisko...
TGCGCAATTTTGCCATCGAGCCGCGCTGGATCGAGGATCGCGCCTACGACACCTTCGACAACGCGCGTAACTCGGCGCAAATGCTGCGCACCGATGGCGTGCAGCGCATCGTGCTGGTGACCAGCGCTGACCATCTATGGCGGGCGGCGCACGAATTCACCGCCGCCGGCATGGAAGTGACACCGGCCCCGGCCGGCGTGTGGTCCGAGCGCGATCTCGGTGTGCAGCGCTACCTGCCAGACGCCCAGGCGTTGCTGCGCTCCTACTCGGCGACCTACGAACTGCTCGGCGAACCGGTGCGCGAACTGCTGTCGCTGTCACATTTGCGCCGGCACTAGCCCGCCGTTTCGCGCTACCATCTGCTTACCGCCGCAAGATCATGGAATCCGGGACCATCGCATGCAGCTCAAACGCCGGTTGCTCCGCGCCTGGTGGCTGGCCGGCGCCGGTGTGATGTTTGCCGCTGCCGCTCAGCCCGCCGCGATGAATCCGGGCAATCCGTTTGCGCAGCCGAGCCCTCTGCCCTACCAGCTGCCGCCGTTCGATCACATCGGCAGCGCCGACTTCCGCCCGGCCTTCATCCAGGGCATGGCCGCGCAGCGCCTGGAGATCGACGCCATCGCGCATAACCCCGAAGGCGCGAGCTTCGCCAATACGATGGTCGCGATGGAGCGCTCGGGACTGCTGCTCGACCGCGTCGAGACCGTGTTCTTCAATCTCAACGACTCCAACGGCGACGATGAGATGCTGAACATCGAAACCGAGATGGCGCCGCTGCTGAGTGCGCACCAGGATGCCATCCACCTCGATCCGGCGCTGTTCGCACGCATCGATGCACTGTACGCGCAGCGCATGCAGTTGAACCTCGATGCCGAGTCGCTGCAGCTGCTGGAGCGCTATCACACCGAGTTCGTGCGTGCCGGAGCGCGGCTGTCGGAAGCCGAGCAGGCCCGGCTGCGCGACTTCAACCAACAGCTGTCCGCGCTCACCACCCAGTTCCGGCAACATGTGCTGAAGTCCTCGCGCAGCGCTGCGGTCGTGGTCGAACATGAGTCGGAGCTGGCAGGACTGACGGCCGCGCAGATCGCCGCGCTTGCCGCCGCCGCCCGGGCCCACGGCCTGCCGGGCAAATGGCTGATTGCGTTGCAGAACACCACCACGCAGCCGGCACTGTCGCAGTTGCAGGACCGCGCTCTGCGGCAGCGCATCTTCCAGGCCTCGGTCGCGCGCGGCATCGGCGGTGACAGCGACAACACTCATGTCATCGCCCGGATCGTCCGCCTGCGCGCCGAGCGTGCCAGGCTCCTCGGCTACCCGAATCATGCCGCCTACGTGCTGCAGGATGAGACCGCCGGCAACCCGCAGGCGGTGGACAACATGCTGCGCCAGGTCGCGGGCGCGGCGCTGCAGGATGCGCGACGGCGGGCGGGAGAGATTCAGCAATTGATCGATGCACAGGCCACCGCCGCCCATCGCGCAAGCTTCAAGCTGCAACCCTGGGACTGGGAGTTCTATTCCCAGCAGCTGCGCAAGGCGACATATGATTTCGATGCCGCGCAGATCAGGCCGTACTTCGAACTCAACCGCGTACTGCAGGATGGTGTGTTCTATGTCGCCCACGAGCTGTACGGATTGAGCTTCCGGGAGCGTCACGATCTGCCGGTCTATCAGCACGACGTGCGCGTGTTCGAAGTGTTCGACGCCGACGGCTCGTCGCTGGCGCTGTTCCTGGCCGATTTCTACGCGCGCGACAACAAGCAGGGCGGCGCGTGGATGGACAGCTTCGTCACCCAGTCGAGGCTGATCGGGCTGAAGCCGGTAGTGAGCAATACTCTCAATATCCCGCCGCCTGCTGCCGGTGCCCCGACGCTGCTGACGTTCGATGAAGTGACGACGATGTTTCACGAATTCGGTCACGCGTTGCACGCCATGCTGTCGAACGTGCAGTTCCCGTTGCTGTCGGGCACCAATGTGCCGCGCGATTTTGTCGAATACCCATCGCAGTTCAACGAGATGTGGGCGCGCGAGCCGGGCGTGCTGGCGCATTTTGCGCGTCACTACCAGAGCGGCGAGCCGCTGCCGCAGGCGCTGCTCGACAAGGTGATCGCGGCGCAGAATTTCGATGAGGGCTACCGCACCACCGCGTACGTCGCGGCGGCCACCATCGACCAGGCGTGGCATCGGATCGAGGCCGGGCAATCGCCGCAACCCGACCAGGTCATGCAGTTCGAATCCACGGCGCTCAGGCAACACGGTCTGGGCTACGCACCGGTGCCGCCGCGCTATCATTCGCCCTATTTCCTGCACATCTTCGCCGGCGGCTATTCGGCGGGCTACTACGCCTATCTGTGGAGCGAGGTACTGGCGCGCGATACCGGTCAGTGGCTGCACCGGCACGGCGGACTGACCCGCGTCAACGGCGATTACCTGCGCGCGCGCATTCTCTCGCGCGGACGTACCGAGGATCCGCAGCGGATGTTTGAGGAGTTCTATGGCGGCCCGCCGGACATCGGCCCGCTGCTCGAATATCACGGCCTGGGGACCAGCCCTTGAACCGGCAATCGCAAGTTGACCTTGCACGTGCCGGTCTGATGGTCACCCTGGCCGGCCTGGCGCTCGCGGCTCGCAGTTACGGCGACGAGGTTTACAAGACCATCGATGCCTCCGGCCACGTGGTGTACTCGGATCACGCCACCTCCCCCGGGTCGCAGAAAATGTCGGTGCCGGTCACACAGCCCGATGCGGCGGAGGCGGCTCGCCTCGCCAAACAGCGCGCGCTGGAGGATGCCGAGTTCGCGCAGCGCAGCAAGCAGGAGGCCGCCGATGCAACCAAGCAGGCCGCGCAAGCCAAGCAGGACGAAGCCCGCTGTACCACCGCGCGCACCCACTACAATTACATGATGCAGGCCCGCCGCCTGTATCGGATGGATGCGGACGGCAATCGGGCCTACTACTCGGACGAGGAAGGTGACGCCATGCGAGCCACGGCCAAGCAGACCATGGATCAGGCCTGCGGCAAGTAGAGGAGTGCTGATGCCGCCCGTGCTGCGCGTCGTGTCATGCACCATTGCGTTGGCGCTGATCACCGCCAGCAGCATGGTGCACGCGCAACTGTACAAGTACCGCGATGCCAGCGGCGCGTGGGTCTACACTGACCGCCAGCCGCCGGCTGGCGCCAAAGCGGAAACGTTGACGGTCGATCTTGAGGTCAAGGCGCCGCGCATCACGGTGGAGCAGCAGGTCGATGGTCAGCAGCTCAATCTGCTGGCCATCAACGAATGCGCCTGTGAGGCGGAGTTCCTGCTGCAGATCGCCAATGCCGGCAACGTCTCGCTGCCGGCAAGCGCCGCCGCGGCCGTGGCTCCGCGCCGCTCGCATGTGGTGCTGCAACCGCACTCGCGCCTGGCACTGCTGAGCGCGCCGATCGACGGGCCGAGCGTCTCCGGATTCAATTTCGCCTGGCGTGTCGTGCTCGGGGCTCCCGGGGCCACGCATCAACCGCACGAACCCTATCGCGTGCCATTCGCGCTCGGCTCCAGCTACAAAGTCTCGCAGGCCTATCCGCTGCGCATTACCCACACCACCCCGGACTCGGAGTACGCGGTGGACCTGGCGGTGCCGGATGGCACGCCGATCTATGCCGCCCGGGAAGGCATGGTGATCAACGTGCGACACGACTACTTTCGCGGGGCACCGGACATGTCGATGCTGGATCAGGCCAACGTGGTCGAAATCCTGCACGACGATGGCACGATTGGCATCTACGCCCACCTGCACTGGGAATCCATTCGCGTGCAGCCCGGCCAGAGCGTGCGCCGCGGCCAGTACATCGCCGACTCCGGCAACACCGGCCTGACCACCGGTCCGCACCTGCATTTCGCGGTGGTGCGCAACGCCGGACAGCGCGCCGAGTCGGTACCGGTGCAATTCACCGGCAGCGGCGGCATTGCCATAACGCCGCAGACCGGAATGCTGCTGACCGCGTACTGACGACCCGTACTGGCGATCAGAATCGCAGCGTGACGCCGGCATCGACCGAGCGGCCGGCCGCTGGCAGCGGACGAAACGTGGCTCCCGTATACCCGGGCAAATACAGAGCGGATTGCCAGCCACCACCCAGTGGATTCGCATACTGGCGGTCGAGCAGGTTGATCACGGCCAAATCGAGGCGGACGGCGCCCCATTCATAGGCGGTAAGCAAGTTGAGGCTTGCGTAACCGGGCGTTTGGGGTTCAAGGCGGATGTCATCGACCTCGCTCTTGTGCTCCACGGCGCGCCATTGAAGCGCGCTTGACCACCGACCGCGTTGATGTTCCAGGGCGATGGCCCCGTGCAGCGGCATCATGTGGTACAGATTGGTATGCGTGGACAGATCCTGGCCGCGTACCAGGCCGCCGTCGGCGGTCAGCCGAAGAGTGCCGGCCGCATCGCTTTGCAGCAGCGTCACCGCCGCGCTGACATCGCTGCCATAGAGGCGCGCCGTGTGATTGGCAAACATCAGTTGCGAGGCCGGCATCCCGGAGCACGCCGGCCCGCAGATCGACACCACGCCGATATAGTCCTGGACGAACGTGTAGTAGGGCATGAGCTTGAGCTGCCAATAGCGCGCACCAGGGTCGTGCCAATCCCCGAGCAGGCTCGCCGTCAGCGCGGTCTCGGGCCGGAGCGTCGGATGGCCGGTGTAACCGTTGCCATCGCCGAACCATGTAACCATTCCGATGGTGCTGGTCCCCCAGGCATAGCGCTCATAGAAGTTGGGCGATCGATTCTTGCGCGCCAGACCCAGGCGGTAGCTTTGCTGGTCGTCGGGCTGGAAGCGGCTCAGGAAGCTCGCATCGACATTGACGTCCATGCGCGCGCGACGGGTTGCATTGAACGCGGCGGCTGTGGGGTCGACGCCGTCGTAGCCCTGCACCGGCCCGGTATTCATCCACACCGTGTCGTCGCGCGCACCGAGCAGCGTGGTCCAGGCCGCGGCCCAGCGTCGCTCCCATTCCGCAAAGGTTCCCAACCGCGTGCGCGTGGCATCGTTGAGATTGACGTAATCGAACACCATCCCGATCGGAGCGCCCGGCCAGCGGTCATCCAGGCTTTGGGCATGCAGCTCATTGCCCAGACGCAGTTCATCCTGGCTTGATGCGGCAATGTCGGCCTCGACGCGATATCCGAAATCCCGCGCCCGCTCGCGCGTGGGCATCTGCCCCATACTGGTGATGTCCACCGGGCTGGGCGCATAGCGATCGGGTGCATTGCCATTCATCTGGTGGCGAATGTGGTTGTAATAGGCGCTTACCGTCAGCTCACCCCAGTCACGGCGCCCCTGGTAGCGCGCATTGATGAACGCGCCGACATTGCCGAACAGATCCATGTCGGCATTGGGAAACCCTTCGTAGGGCATGTACTGCACCGCCGCCTGCACCTGGTACAGGTCCTGTCCGCTGCGATAGGCCGCGGTGACCTGCTGATTCGAGGTCTCAAATCCCGATGCGTTGATGCGCTGCCCGTCGCCGTCGCGATAATCGCCCGCCCGGCTGCCGGCGCCCTGATAGGCGAAACTCAGATCGCTGCTCGCGATGGCGGCGGCGGCGGCCCCGTCGAATGCGGCGCCGTTGCCGCGATAGAAACTCGAGACGCTGGCGTTGCGCTCAAGCGCATGGTCGGTTGCTGTGAAAACTGGCGGGGCGGAATCCACCACGATCGTGCCGCCGATACTGTCGCCGCCGAGGCTGACAGGTGTGACACCGGGCAGTACACCCACGTGCGCCACATTCGCCGGATCGATGTAGGACAGCGGCGGATTCATGTGCATCGGGCACGCGGCGCTAACCGGCACGCCATTCACCAGGGTGAGAATGCGCTCATCCCCGAGCCCATGAATCATTGGCAGGCTGGATACGCCACCGTTCTGGGCTGCGTCCACGCCCGGCAGCAGCGATGCCGTATCACTGGTGATCAGCCGCCCGCGAGCCAGCTCGTTGCCGCCCAGCGTGAGTTCGTTGCCCGACGCGGCGGCATCCGCCGCCGCCTCGATCACCACGGTTGCCTGTTGATCGGCTGTCTGCGGCCAGCCTGACGGGGAGGCAAGCAGCAGGGTCGATCCGGTAAGCACAACGGGAGCCGCGCGCCGGCGGTGCCCGCGAACGGCGACGTCGCGCCCAGGCAATCTCAGGCGCGCTCCAGGGTCACGAAGCTCATCGCGTAGGCATGGCGCGCATCGGCCGCGTGCGCCACCGAATCGCTTTCCCGCCAGCCGGAAAAATCCCGCAGCGGAAAAAAGACATCACCCTCCACCACCGCGTGCACGCGCGTCAGGTAGATGCGCGTAGCCAGTGGAAGTGCCAGGGCAAATACCTCGGCGCCGCCGATGACGCATAGTTCCGCGGCCCCTGCCGCCATGGCGCGCGCCTCACCGACGCTCGCCACGTATTCGACGCCGGCCGCGGTTCCACGCCCGGCCCGGGTCAACACCAGGTTGCGCCGGCCCGGCAGCGGCTTGCCGATCGACTCGAAGGTGCGCCGCCCCATCAGCACCGGCTTGCCGAAGGTCACGACCTTGAAGTACTTCAGATCGTCCGGCAGGTGCCAGGGCAGCGCACCGCCGCGGCCGATCACGCCGTTCTCGGCCATGGCGACCACCAGCGCCACGCTCGGGACGATCTCCGACGGATTCGAATCGGGATTAGCCATGGGCACGGCCAAACTCCACTGGAAGGTATCTGCCTATACGAGGAATTTTTGTAATCAAAAATTCCTCGTATAGGCAGATACCTTCAAATGCACCTGGCAGCGTTCAATGGCTCTCCGATCTGGCCGCGTCAGAGTTCAATCTGCGTGGCGAGCACGATCACTCGCCGTTCCGGCATGCGAAAAAATTCCGCCGCCTGGGCGCTGCGCCGCTGCATCCACGCGAACAGCCGCCGCCGCAGGCCTTCGTAGCCGCCGCGCCGACGTGGCACCACCAGATGCCAGCCGAGGAAGAACGAGCAGTCCTGGGCGAACAGCTTCAATCCGCGGGCGCGACACTGCTTGAGCGCGAGGCTCACGTCCGGGGTCTCCATGAACCCGAAACGCGCGGTCACCGCGTACACCTCGGGCATCAGCATTTCAATGCGCACGCGATCGGCCGGGTCCTGGCGCGGGGCGCGTGCGATGTCCATGTTCAGGAACACGATGCGCTGGTGCGCGACGTGATTGTGCTCGAGATTGCGCATCAGCGCGGTCGGCACGTACAGCGGATCGCTGGCCAGAAACACCGCAGTGCCGGGTACGCGTGCGACGCCCTCCAGCAGCTTGGGCAGCTGCGACAGCGGTACCGCCACCGCACGCAGCGCGCTGCGCAGCAGTCGCCGGCCGCTGCGCCAGACCATGAACAGACTGAACATCAGCACCGCCAGCGTCAGCGGCACCCAGGCGCCTTCGGTGAACTTGGTCATGTTGCCGATGAGGTACACCAGGTCGACGCACATCAGCGGCCCGAATACGCCCGCGACCTGCCAGGGATGCCAGCGCCACTGCGACACCGCAAGCTGCATGCCGAGCAGCGTGGTGATGAACATGGTGCCGGCGACCGCAGCGCCATAGGCGGCGCCCAGCGCCGCCGAGGTGCGGAATGCCAGCACGAACAGGCACACCGCGATCAGCACGAACCAGTTCACCGCCGGAACATAGATCTGGCAGTGCTCGTGCGCCGAGGTCTGCGTGATGCGCAGCCGCGGCAGCAGATCGAGCTGGATGCACTGACGCGTGACCGAGAAGGCGCCGGTGATGGTCGCTTGCGAGGCGATGATCGTGGCCGCGGTCGCCAGCAGCACCATCAGCGGCAGTACCGCCACCGGCACCAGCTGGTAGAGCGGCAGATGCGCTGCGGCCGGATCGCCCAGAATGAGCGCCCCCTGGCCGAAATAATTCAACACCAGCGCCGGCCACACCATCGTGAACCACGCCACCCGCACCGGCTTCTTGCCGAAGTGACCCATGTCCGCGTACAGCGCCTCGCCACCGGTCATCGCCAGGAACACCCCGCCGAGGATCCCGAGCGACAGGCCCGGCCGGCTGCCGAGCAGCAGCAGCGCAAACGACGGGCTCATCGCCTCCAGCACCGACGGATTCTTCAGCAGTGCCGCCAACCCGGACACCGCCAGCACCAGGAACCACACCAGCATGATCGGGCCGAACAGGCGGCCGACGCGTTCCGTGCCACGGCTTTGAATCGCAAACAGCGCAATTATGATGATCAGCGTCACCGGCACCACGGCGCGGCCAGTGTCGGGACTCAGAATCTGCAGCCCCTCCACCGCGCTCAGCACCGAGATTGCAGGCGTGATCAACGCATCGCAGTAGAACAGCGCCGCGCCGAGCGCTGCCAGCATGACGATCACCCGCTGCCAGCGATTGCCGGCAGCCAGCGTGCGCTGCACCAGCGCGAACAACGACAGGATGCCGCCTTCGCCCTCGTTGTCGGCACGCATGATCAGCACCACGTACTTGAGCGTGACCACCAGCAGCAGGCTCCAGAAGATCAGCGACAGCACCCCCAGTACCGCCAGGCGGTCGGTCGGCGCTCCGGCGGCGGTGAGCGACGCCTCGAGTGCATACAGCGGGCTGGTGCCGATATCGCCATAGACCACGCCCATGGCCCCGATGACGGCCGCCCCCGACAGGCGCGCTGGTTTCATGCCCGCTTCCCGGCGCGTCGCAGCCGGCGCGCCTTGCGCCTGGGCGGCCACAGCATCGAACCGCGACATTCCCCGGCGCCGCAATGGCAGGCGAAGATTTCATCGACGTTCGCCGGATCGTTGCGATCGCGTCCGATCTGGTAGTCGTAGGTGAGCTCCTCGCCAGGCTGTATGGTGCGGATGGCCTCGATGAACACACGGCGATCATCGATCAGCGATTCGCAATTCGGATCGCAGGAATGATTGATGAAGCGCGCATCGTTGCCATTGACGCCGCCATCGATCACCACGCTGCGATCGACGATGAACAGGAATGTGTGGTTGTCGCTAATGTGCTTGTGCTCGTAGCGCCGGTCGGCCTGGCGGTGCGACAGCCGATCGCCCAAGTACTCGATGACGCGCGTGCCCTTGCGGATGCGGCGCAGGGCGAACACGCCGCGGCCATGCAGGCGTGAGCGGCGCACGCGAACCATGCCCGGCCGCGCCACGATCGTGGCCACGGTATTCGCACGCCGCGCAGCGACCGGCCGCTCGCCGCGGCCGCGTTTCTTGCCCGCTTGACTCATACGGCGACACGCGCGCGGATCGCCGGATGGGACTGATAGTTCATGAACTCGAAATCCTCGTACTGGTAGTCGAAGATGCTGGCTGGACGGCGCCGGATGCGCAACTGCGGCGCGGCAAATGGTGCGCGCGACAGCTGCAGCTCGGCCTGTTCCAGGTGATTCAGGTACAGGTGGCAATCGCCGCCGGTCCAGATGAATTCCCCCGCTTTCAGATCACACTGCTGCGCCAGCATGCAGGTCAGCAATGCATAGGATGCGATGTTGAACGGCACGCCGAGAAAAATGTCGGCGCTGCGCTGGTACATCTGGCACGACAGCTTTCCGGCCGCGACATAGAACTGGAACAGCAGGTGGCACGGCGCCAGCGCCATTTGTTCCAGTTCACCGACATTCCAGGCGCTTACCAGCATGCGGCGCGAGTCCGGATTGGTGCGCAGCTGCTGCACGACGTGGCTGATCTGATCGATCTGCCGGCCATCGGCCGTACCCCAGCTGCGCCACTGCTTGCCGTACAGCGGCCCGAGTTCGCCGCGTTCATCCGCCCATTCGTCCCAGATGGTCACGCCATGCTCATGCAGGTAGTGCACGTTGGTGTCGCCGCGCAGGAACCACAGCAGCTCGTAGATCACCGACGGCAGATGGATTTTCTTGGTGGTGAGCAGCGGGAAGCCCGCCGCCAGGTCGAAGCGCAGCTGTTGGGCGAACAGCGACAAGGTCCCGGTACCGGTACGATCGTCCTTGCGAACGCCGCGTTCGCGCACCGCGCGCATCAGCTCCAGGTACGCGATCATCGCGCCGCTACGAAGTTTCCGGAGGGCGTATTTTGCCGATAGGCCATGACCCACAGCCACCAGCCCAGCAGCAGCATCGGCAGCGACAGCAGCTGCCCCATGGTCAGCCAGCCGAACGCCAGGTAACCGATTCCCACGTCCGGCTCGCGCACGAATTCGACCAGGATGCGCGCGGTTGAATAGCAGATGAGAAACAGCCCTGACGGTGCATAGCGCGGCCGCGGCCGGCTGGTGAAGCTCCACATGATGATGAATAGCACCAGGCCTTCGAGCGTCGCCTCGTACAGCTGCGACGGATGTCGAGCGATGGCGGCGCCGCCGTTCGGATCCGGCACCAGCATCGCCCACGGCAGGTCGGTCGGCCGGCCCCATAGCTCGCCGTTGATGAAATTGCCCAGGCGCCCGAAGAACAGGCCGACGCAGGGCAATGGTGCGGCGAAGTCGTAGACGTCGAAGGCATGACGCTGGCGCTGGCGGCCGAAAATCCAGGCCGCCGTCAGCACGCCGAGCATGCCACCGTGGAACGACATGCCGCCTTCCCAGATCTTGAGCGGATACAGCCAGTCGCCGCGCCACAGCGGCATGCCGTAGAACAGCACGTAGCCGACTCGGCCGCCGAGAATCACGCCGAGCATGGCGTAGAACAGGAAATCGTCCACATCGGCCGCGCTCCAGCTGGAGCCGGGTTGCGCGGCGCGCCGGCGCGCCAGCCACCAGGCCGCGGCAAAACCCAGCAGGTACATGACACCGTACCAGTGGATATGCAGCGGTCCGAGGTTCAGGGCGATCGGGTCAATGTTCGGATATCGAAGCATGCGCGAATACTACCGGACTGCGCCGCGGGCTGCCGTCGCATCCCTCATTCGCGCGTGACCCGGCAGAAAAATGCCTTCAGGTAACGCGTCTCCTCGATCGCCGGGTGCACCGGATGGTCGAACGCCTGGCCGCCGCTGTAGATCACCTGCACGAAGCGGCTGGTGTGGCGGGCCGCCGACTGGATCAGTCCCAGCAGCTCATCTGCGCCCAGGTGATAGGAGCACGAGCAGCTCACCAGCAGTGCATCGCGCTCCAGCAGCCGCATCGCGATCTGATTGAGTTTGCGGTACGCGGCCTGGCCGCGCGGGATGTCCTTCTTGCGTTTGATGAATGCCGGCGGGTCGAGCACGATCGCATCGTAGCGCTCGCCGCGCCGTACCAGCTCGTCGAGCACATCGAACGCATCGCCGCGCTGGGTGCCGACGGTCACACCGTTAGCGGTGGCGTTGCGCGCCGCCACGGCCAGGGCAGCCTCGGACGAGTCGACACACAGCGCCTCGCGCGCGCCGTGCGTGAGCGCCATGATCGCCCAGGCGCCAGCGTAACTGCAGACATCCAGTACGCGCGCGCCGGGGGAGATCAGTCGCCGCCATTGCTCGCGATTGCCGCTCTGGTCGTAGAACCAGCCGGTTTTCTGCCCCGCCGCCAGCGGGGCGCTGAACACCAGGCCATTCTCCAGTACCTGCAGCTCCTCGGGCGCGCGTCCGATCGGAGTCAGCAGCTGGCGCGGCAGCTGTTCGAGTTCGCGCGCGCCGCCGTCGTTCTTCCATACCAGCGTACTGGGCGCCAGCACGCTCGCGACCGCCGCCTCGATCTGCCCACGCCACGCTTCCATGCCCGCGGTGGCGATCTGGCCGACCACGACATCACCGTAGCGATCCAGCACCAGACCCGGCAGGCCGTCGGACTCACCGAACACCACGCGGTAGTACGGCGCCGCATAGATGCGCTCACGCAGCGCCAGCGCCACCTTCAGCCGGTGTTTCAGCCACGACTGGTCCGGAGGATGGACCACACTGCGACTGAGGATGCGGGCACAGATCAGCGCATGCGGGTTGACATAAGCGTAGCCGAGGAACAGATCGCGATCGGACAGCACCCGCGCCATCGCGCCGACGGCAAACCCGGTCAGCGGCGTGGCATCGTTGTCCACCTCGTTGGAGAACACCCACAGGTGTCCGGCGCGCAGCCGCCGGTCCTCGCCACGCTTCAGGCGTAGCACCGGCAGCGCGGCAAGCGCGTCCGGCGTGCCGGTTTCTTCAGCGACAACTGTCATCGGTGGGGTATGGGTCCGTTATAGTGGCACCGCATTTTACTGGAAATCAGCGGCCGGCCCATGGACAAACGCAGTGCGCAGCCAGCTAACCGGCTCGCCGACCAGACCAGCCCGTACCTGCGCCAGCACGCGCACAATCCGGTGGACTGGTATGGCTGGGGGCCCGAAGCGCTGGAGCGGGCCCGGCGCGAACACAAGCCGATCCTGCTGTCGATCGGCTATGCCGCCTGCCACTGGTGCCATGTGATGGCACATGAATCGTTCGAGGATGAGGCCATCGCGGCCACGATGAACGAGCTGTATGTGTGCATCAAGGTCGATCGCGAAGAGCGCCCCGACCTGGATCGCCTCTACCAGCTGTCGCACCAGATGCTCACCGGCCGCGGCGGCGGCTGGCCGCTGACCATGTTCCTGCTGCACGACGACCAGCGGCCATTCTTCGGCGGCACCTATTTCCCGCGCGAAGCGCGCTTCGGCCTGCCCGCTTTTGGCGATCTGCTGCGCCAGGTGGCACGCTACTACCACGAGCACCAGGAGCAGCTGCGGGTGCCGGCCGCCCAGATCGTCAGCGCGATCGAGGACCTCAATCCGCCGCCGGCCGCCGGCGCGAGCCTGACGGCCGAGCCCCTGAAGGCCTGCCGTGCGCGGCTGGAACAGAGCTTCGACCGCGACTATGGCGGCTTTGGCCCGGCACCGAAATTCCCGCATGCCCCGGGACTGGCGCGTCTGCTGCGCGACTGGCACGCCAGCGCGCGCGACGACGCGCCCGATCTGCAGGCGCTGTACATGACCACGTTGAGCCTGACGCGCATGGCGGAAGGCGGCCTGTTCGACCAGCTCGGAGGGGGCTTCTGCCGCTATTCGGTGGACGCGCGCTGGGAAATACCGCATTTCGAGAAGATGCTGTACGACAACGCGCTGCTGCTCTCGGTCTACGCCGAGGCGGCGGCCGCGACCGGTGAGCGGCTGTTCGCTGACACCGTCGAGCGTACCGTGGAATGGTTGCTGCGTGAGCTGCGCGGTAACGCCGACGCGCGCTGTGACGGCGCACTCTACTCCAGCCTGGACGCCGACTCGGAAGGCCACGAGGGCCGCTTCTACGTTTGGGATCGCGAGGCGGTGCAACAGGCGCTCACGCCACAGGAATACGCCGTATTCGCGCCGCGCTTCGGCCTCGACGGCGCCGCCAATTTCGAGCACCAATGGCATCTGTGCGTGCGCTCGAGCCTGGATGCGATCGCCGCGCTACAGGAGCTGTCGGTGGACCAAGTGCGCGCGTTGCTGCACAGCGCGCAGAGCAAGCTCATGCAGCAGCGCGAGCTGCGGGTGCGCCCTGGGCTGGATGACAAGGTGCTCGCGAGCTGGAATGCGCTCGCGATCGCGGGTCTTGCGACCGCGGCACGCTGCCTGGGACGCGATGACTACGCCGACGCGGCCGGGGCGGCGCTCTCCTACCTGCGGCGCGTGCACTGGCGCAACGGACGGCTGCTGGCCACCAGTGCGCACGGTGAGGCGCGGCTGGCGGCCTATCTGGATGACTACGCGTTTCTACTCGATGCGATCCTCGAGCTCAGCAGCGTGCGTTTCAGCCCGGATGATCTGGCCTGGGCGGTGGAACTGGCTGAAGTCATGCTGCGCCATTTCGAGGACGCGCCGGTCGGCGGGTTTTTCTTCACCGCCGATGATCACGAGGCGCTCATCAGCCGGCCGAAGTCCTTCAGTGACGAGGCCATACCGGCCGGCAACGCGATCGCGGCACGCGCCCTGCTGCGCCTGGGTTATCTGCTGGGCGAGCCGCGCTATCTGCAGGCTGCCGAGCGCACGCTGCGCGCGGCGTGGCCGGCAGTGCAGAAGTACCCGGAAGCCCACGCCTCGATGCTGCTCGCGCTCGAGGACTATCTGCACCCGCCCCAGATCGTGATCCTGCGCGGCGATGCCGCTGCCATCGCGCCCTGGCAGCGCGAACTCAACGCGGTATTCGCCCCGCGGCGCTGGATCCTGGCCGTTGCCGCCGACACCACCGGCCTGCCCGCGGCGATCGCCACCAAGCCCGTCGCCGATGGGCCGATCGCCTACGTCTGTCGCGGCACGCAATGCTCGGCGCCGATCAACTCGCTGGCGGCGTTGACCAGGGAACTCGATGGCTGATACAGCGCGGCCGGCGCTTTAGTCGAAGTTCACGGCCGTGGTATTGGCGCCGCACAGCAGCACGCCGATGGTCTGTCCCGCCTTGGGCTTCCAGGCGCCGGACTGTAGCGCGGCGAACGCGGCCGCGCCGCCCGGTTCCACCACCACGCGCAGCCGCTCCCACAGTGTGCGTTGCGCGACGCGGATCGCGTCATCGCTCACCAGCACGCTGGCAGCCACGAAGCGTTGCGCGAGCGGAAACATCAACCCGCCGACCTGGCGCGGCGCCAGCGAATCCGCGGCAATGCCGCCGGCGGGCGCATCCACCGGCCGACCCGCGGCCAGCGCGTTGGCGAGCGTCGGGGCCTGCTGCGGCTCCACGCCGATCAGCGGCACCCGGCCGCGATACCAGGCGGCGATCCCACCTATCAATCCGCCGCCGCCGACCGCGACCAGCAGCGCGTCCAGCGCCGGGGCATCCTGTTCGAACTCCATGCCGACCGTGGCCTGGCCCTGCAGCGTCTCCAGCTGATCAAACGCATGGACCGGCAGCGCCCCGGAGCGATGCGCAAACTGCTCGCTGGCCGCCAGCGCGTCCGCATAACGCTCGCCGGTGATCTCCAGCGTGGCCCCATAGGCCCGGATCTGCTCGATCTTGACACGCGAGGCCACCGTGGGGACGAAAATGGTGGCCGCATGAGCGGTGCGCATGGCCGCGAACGCCACCGCGCAGCCGTGATTGCCGCCCGACGCCGCCACCACACCGGCGGCCGGCACTGGACGCGACAGCAGCTGATTGAATGCGCCGCGCGCCTTGAAGGATCCGGAGTGCTGCATGAATTCCAGCTTGAACGCGAGCGCGATGCCCGGCAGCGCAAGATCTGCGCCGTCCGCCATCAGCACCGGCGTGCGCCGCACATAGGGGCGAAGCCGCGCCGCCGCGGCCGCGATCTGTGATGACGAGAGCTCCCGATCCATGACGTCCATGCGCTGTTTCCGACCGCTAAGGTCCGCAGTATACTTAGGCAATTAGCTTATTCCCATAGTCAATGCCGGAGTGCATGAACATCCAGATCGCACAGGCACTCGCCAGCGGCAAGCGGGTGCAGATCCTGAAGTGGTTGAAGGATCCGAGGCGCCACTTTGCGCGGCAGATCGACGGCGACCTGGTCCGCGACGGGGTCTGTGGGCTGCGCATCGCCGAGAAGCTCGGCGTCAGCCAACCGACCGCGAGCGAGCACCTGCGCATACTTGCCGCTGCCGGCCTGCTGCGCTCCAGGAAAATCAAGCAATGGATGTTCTACCGGCGCGACGCCGTGGGTGTGCGCCGCGCGCGCCGGGCGCTGTCGGAACTACTGTAGTACCCGGCGGCGTATAATTGCAGCCTGTTTTTGCGGAGTACCGATCATGCCTGTGCAGCGACTGGACCACGTGCAGCTGGCGATGCCGGTGGGCGGCGAGGATCGCGCCCGCGAGTTCTATCATGGCGTGCTCGGGATTCCCGAGGTTCCCAAACCGGCGGACATGGCCGCGCGCGGCGGCTGCTGGTTCGAACGCGGCCAGCTGAAGGTTCATCTGGGGGTGGAGGCGCAGTTTCGCGCGGCGCGCAAGGCGCATCCGGCGTTCATCGTCTCCGACCTGGCCGCGCTGGTGGCGCAGATCCAAGCGGCCGGCTACCCGGTGAAGGAAAACCAGGAGCTGTCGGGCTATTTTCGCGTCTTTGTCGATGATCCGTTCGGCAATCGCGTCGAACTGATGGAGCCGGCGACGGGCTGAGGGGCCAGCTCCCGTGACCGCACATACCGCGATCATCGCAGCGCTGATCTCGGCGCTGCTGTTCGGCGCCAGCACGCCGTTTGCCAAGCTGCTGCTGGGCGATGTGCCGCCGATCCTGCTGGCCGGGCTGCTGTACCTCGGCAGCGGACTGGGGCTCACGCTGCTGCGCCTGGCGCGCGATCGGGGCCTGAGCGCGCCGCGGCTGACGGCGCGCGAGTGGCCGTGGCTGCTCGGCGCCATCGCCTCCGGCGGCATGCTGGCGCCGATATTGCTGATGTACGGCCTGATGCGCACCTCGGCCGCCAATGCCTCGCTGCTGCTCAACCTGGAAGCCGTATTCAGTGCGCTGCTGGCATGGATCGTATTTCGCGAAAACGCCGACCGGCGCGTGGTGCTCGGCATGGCGCTGATCGTTGCCGGCGGCGCGATCCTGGCCTGGTCGCCGGGCGCCCTGGTTGCCGGCGCCGCGCTCGGGGCTGTCGCCATCGCCGGCGCCGGGCTGTGCTGGGGGCTGGATAACAATCTCACGCGCAAGGTCGCGGCTTCGGATGCGCTGTTCATAGCCGCCATCAAGGGCCTGGTGGCCGGCATCACCAACTGCACGCTCGCGCTGGCGCTCGGCGCCGCGCTGCCGCCGCTGCCGCTGGTCGGCGCCGCGATGACGGTCGGCCTGCTCGGCTACGGCCTGAGCCTGGTGCTGTACATCCTGGCGCTGCGCGGCCTGGGCTCCGCGCGCGCCAGCGCATATTTCTCCACCGCGCCATTCCTCGGCGCCGCCGTGGCCATCATGGTGTTGCATGAGCCGGCCGCGACCGCGTTCTGGCTGTCGGCGCTGCTGATGGCCGCCGGTGTGTGGCTGCACCTGAGCGAGCGTCACGAGCACGACCACAGCCACGAGGCCCAGACTCATGAGCACCCGCATGTGCACGACGAGCATCACCAGCATCAGCACGACCTCGCCTGGGATGGCAGCGAGCCGCATTCACATGTCCACCATCACCAGCCGCTGCGGCATCGGCATCACCACTACCCGGATCTGCATCACCGCCACCGTCACTGACAGCCGCCGTCCGGCATTTCCTGGAAAAATGCCCAAACTTAATTCGCCGTGCGAAGTTGGGGAGTGGCCGAACTTGACCCCAAGCCGTCCTCCGCGCTTGCGCAAACCGGTCATTCCTACAGAGCAAACCGGACGCTCCGAGGTGCCGTACAGTTCGTGAGTCCATCGGAAGCAGAATTGTCTAGGGCAGTCAGTGCGTCTTACGCTGCCTCAGTAGTTCAACCGACCGCTTCTCGTCAATCAGCATCTGGCGACCGTCATCGCTCGGTGTGGACCCGTCCTTAATAAGGGCAATCACCTGTTCCGGGGTGAGGGAGTAGTCCAAAGCGAACAGCTTTGCGGCAAGATTAGTTACATTCGGTGCGGCCATCGACGTGCCGGATAGCCGCAGCCGCACGCCACCCGGCACAAAGCTCATGACATGATAACCGTCGGCGGCAACCCCTACGTTCTCGCCATGGCTCGTAAAAGAGGTCTCATCGCCCGCCTGATTGACCGCAGCGACCACGAGTAAGTTTGTTAGTTTGAGCGAGCTTGGAACATCCTCGATAAAGCCCACATTGTTATTGCTGTTACCGGCCGCCGCCACGAATAGCGTTCCGGACGCCAACTTTATCGCTCTCTCGATCGCCTGGCGCCAGAGCTCAAACAATCGCGCGGCGTGCTGCTTACGCGCTGCCGGGTCCCCGCCACCACCGGTCTTCGATAACCAGGTCTCGAACTCCTCAGGTTCGTCACCCCAGCTCATGTTCACCACGCGCACGTGTCGCGAGCGGAAATAGTCCGCCATTCGTTGAAAGTCCGTGCCGAGCCGTCGCGCCCATTCCTCAGTGGGCGCGAACGGTAGGTCCGCTAGATCGTCATTGAAGCGCGCGACCACCAATCGCGCCATGGAATTGCCGCGCACCGCGATTCCGGCTACGTGCGTGCCGTGCAGGTAATGGCCCAGCACCTTTCCCTTCTCGAGCATGTCATGCATCTGCTCAGGATTGAATGTAGAGAACAGCTTGAGGGTTGCATCGGCCTCTGGAGAATTAATGCCGTTTTGCAGATCCGTGAGCCCGGTGATCACCTCGCGAAACTGCGGATAAGCCTGCCGCTGCTCGGGGGTCAGGGGATACAGCCAAGACTGCGACGCCGTGCCATCGTCATTGAATGCCAGGCCGTGACGGCCGCTGACGGTGGGCTTCTGGTCCGTAAACAGTTGCTTAGGAAACAATGCGACGTCGACACCCGAGTCCCAGATGCCTACGCGGACCGGCTTGAGATGTTGAGCTGCAGTTAATGTGACCTCGCGCGCGTCCCAGATATCGGGCTTCTCGACTTTATTCTTCTGAATGTAAGCGTGCAGCACATCGGCACCGGCCTGGGTCACGGGCAGACCGAACTTGAGCAGATCGCGCGCTTCGATCAGATCAGCCGCCTCACCGTTGTCCACAGCCCCCGACTTGAGCGCCGCGGGGTCGATGTCCGTCTTGACCCTTCCGATCAACAACGAGCGCGTGAGTAGCCTGGAGCTGGCATAGGACGCCTTGATGTCATCCTGCACTACATCCCACGGGAGCGGCTCGATCGTCTCACGGTAGCGGCTGGCAAACGCCTGCTCGTAAGCCGCACCGACTTCTCCTCCTGTGTCGACGGCGGCCCGTAACCGTGCTCGAGCGTACAGGCCGCTGGTAAGCTTGGCCGAGGGTTTTTCCTCAAGCAGGCGCACGGCATCGACTGTTTCGAGCGCCCCACGCAAGTCGCCCGCGAGTTCTTGAAGTTGCTGCTTCTCGCCTAGCAGCGAGCGCATCGTCGATTTGTCTTCGATGTCGTAGGTTGCAAGCACTTTGTCGAGGTCGACGCGCACACCGCTGGCGAATACAGCGAATGTTGCGTCGTCGGCCTCCAATAGCGCCGACGCCGTGCCATCGAGATGATAGCTGAATCGAGGCAGATCCGACTTGCTGTGAGCTTGAATCTTGAGCGGCGTATCATCCGCCTGAGCCGCTTGCACCGCCGTGATGGAAGCGCAGATCGCGATGCATAACACCATTGGATTCATAGTGGTCCCCTTAAATCGGGTGCTTGTGCGGGTTGCCGCCTATCTTAGACTAGCCGTCCCGAACGCCACACATCGCGTGCCGATCGAAAAACCCATGCTGTCGGCCTGCGGTGATTACCGGGGCCTGGAATCCTGGCTGGCTCATTTCGCATTGTAAGGCAACCCGAGCGGCTGCTATCAGGAGGACTGCGGAACATGACCCACAGGCAGGTTTTGACTGTCGGTTCAACCGGTCGACGCAACACAAGCTTGAAATCGTTCTGCTGGCGTTTCGTAGTCTAGAGTCTTTCTAGGTCGCTCATTGAGTTGCCTTGCAATATTGTTCAGCCGTGCCTGAGAGTGAA
>Ga0302325_10011047_pt1 | contig 19478 bp, 22 predicted proteins | sample Palsa_T0_2_FD_201948 | JGI IMG/M metagenome (GOLD analysis project Ga0302325, IMG submission 201948) | Peat permafrost microbial communities from Stordalen Mire near Abisko, Sweden - Palsa_T0_2 | ecosystem: Environmental > Terrestrial > Soil > Palsa > Peat permafrost | place: Sweden: Abisko...
TATCGACACCTTCGCGCTGGCGCTGGATGTGCTTTTGTCCGGTCTTAAACAGAGCATCACGCAGCGTCCGGACAACGTTGTCGCCGCAAGAGAAGGAGGCCGAGTTGAGTACGAGTTTGGATAACGCCACGCGTGACGTGTCGCCCGACGGTCCCCCGCCGCGACAGGTCGACGGATCCCAGGACGCCGACCTTCGGCGTCGCCGTCATGCGGTCAACGCGTTGGCCGCATTCGGACTGTTGTTCTTCGTCGGCTGGATTTCGGTCAACGTCATCCAGGCTCTAGTGCAAGGTCACGGCCTCGGCATCGGCGATGGTCACGTGCAGCCCGGCCAGGTGGGCGCCCAGTCCGGTCACGGTTGGCTCGGTGACACAGGTGTTTTGGCGTTAACGGTGGCCGTCGACGCGCTCATCGTCGGTGCCTGGTCTTGGCTGGCCCCGCGGCTGCGCATCGAGGGTGGCCAGGAACCTAGCCCCGAAGACGTTGCGCAGGAGAGTTGGTACGTTCTGCCGGTTCCGAATCTCACCCGAGTCCTCGTCGGAGTCGGGATCGCGTGTGCGGTGGGCGTCTCGGTGTGCGGCGCCGTGCTTCTGCCGGTGATACTCATCCGGTACGGGTGGTGATGGCGTGAGCATCAGCGTATCCCCCAGGGCAGGAGCGCTTCCCAGCTTCCTGCCGACCAACGCCGAGGGGCCACTCGTTCGGCAGGCCGACCGCGTTCTCCTCGTCGGTTGCCTGCTGGTGGGCAGCCAGGTGCTCGGTCCTGTCGGTCTGGTGATCCTGGCCATTGGCGTCTACCTGCTCATGCGCGCCAAACGTGCCGGCGAGGAGGTACGACCGTTAGCTGTCACGGTCTTCGGTGTCTTCTCGATCGTCGACGCCGCGACGAACTTCCTGGGCTGGTCGATCGACACGTTCGCGCACGACACCCATCTGGGACAGTTGTTCATGAACGGCTTTGGCCGCCTCATCGACGGCGGCTACTACGTCCACTACAACCACTTACTACTAGGCGGCACCGGTGTGGCCGGCGAGAAGTCCTGGCAGATCTTCTGCGTCTTCGGGCTGTTTCCGCTCCGGATTGTGGCGTCGTGGGGCTTCATGAAGTTGAAGCGGTGGGGTTTCGACATGATGCTCATCACGACGTGGATTTACGCGATCTTCTGGTTCGGCTATCTGGTCAACATCTCGGTCGACTTCGGAAACAGAATGGGTGCAACCGTATTCGGTGTCGTCGGCTGGTGGGTATTCGACATCTGGTACATCACCCCGTTCGTCATCTTGCCGTGGATGTACGCGGTCAACCGCCGTAAATGGAACCGCTGAGAGAGTCGCAAGGGAGAGTCATGAAGTCTCGGATGGCCGGCGTGATCGCGTTCTTTGTTTTCGCCGCACTATGGGCCGCAACCATTTTGACGGTTCAGGCCATGCAAGTGTTGCACTACAGGTAGGAGACATCGATGCATGACGTTCTCATCCTCGCCGGCATGATCGTCGCCGATATCGCGATCTTGACGGCGTGGTGGTTCATTGGCAGTCGTCTGGTTCCCGCTGAACAAGCGCCCGCCTCGTCCAACGCCGAGACGGATAAAGGCGTTCCCTTGCTGCACAAGATTCTGACCTACGTGTGCTTCGTCTTGCTCGCGGGTCTCATCATCGAGTGCATGGCCATGTTCCCGGCGATACTAGTGAGGTTCGGATGGTCATAAAAGAACCGGCGAAAAAAGTCACGATTCCCGCAGCGGCAGAACCGACTTCGGTGCCCGGCCGTGAACCGGTCGCGACATCCAGGTGGGTGGAACCCGCCGACGGCTGGCTGGCCGCCGGCATACTCAGTTGCGGCACCATGCTGCTCGGCCCGTTCGGGGCAATCGTGCTGATCATCGGACTGGTGAAGCTGTGGCGATCGGTCAAGGCCGGGACGAACGTAAGGCCGTGGCCCGCCACCGTGATCGGCACCTTCTGCATGATCGACGGGATGATCAACTTCCTCCCGTGGTCGCTGGATACCTTCGCCCACAACAGCGTTCTGGGTAGAACCTTCATCACGGGTTACGGACGTTTCTTCGACGGTGCGTTCTTCCTCGACTACAACAAAGGAGCCCTCGGCGGGGTGGCCAACCACTCGGAGAAGATGTGGCAATTGCTGGCCGTCTTCATCTTGACGCCGATGCGTGTGGTCAGCGCCTGGGCTTTCCTGCAAATGCGGACCTGGGGTTTGCACTTCATGAAGATCTCGGGCTGGCTGTACCTGTTCCTCTGGGTCGGATACACGATGGCGATGAGTCTGGACTTTCCGCAACGCATGGCCAACTCCGAGTTCGGCATGGGCTGGTGGCTGTTCAACCTCTTCTACCTCTCGCCCATGTTCGTGCTGCCCTACCTCTACACCGTCGACAAACGCCGATGGAACCGGTGAATTAGGCGCGTTCGGTGGTTCAAGCGCGAGCGCGGGATGCCCTTTTTGGTGAAGCTGCGCGGACGGTGCCGGCGTCCAATCTTGCTTGAAGGCCAGCGATGATGGTGTCGACTCCGAACTGGAAGTAGTCCTTACCGCGAAGTTGGGGGATCAACGGCAGCAGGCGGGCCAGCGTCGCATCCACTTCAGCCGGTTCGTCCCACTCTGCGCGGGTGACGACTTGGTATCTTCCGAACAGATACGTGTGGATCATTGCATAGCCGAGTAGGACGTCGGTGTCTGAGAAGCCGGCACTGAGCAGGATCTCCATGATGCCCAGAATGAGACGCCGATCGGTGCTCTGCATGCGCGCGAACAAGACGTCGGCGATGCCGGGGTGTGCACGCAGCCGCACATCGATCGCCTCGACGACTCCCCGCAACCGGGCGTCCCAGGGGCCGGAGTCGGGTGCAGGTATCGCCACCTCAGCGAGAACCTCTTTGGCGACGAGGTCGAGCAGTTGTTGTTTGTCGGCTACGTGCCAATAGGGCGCCATGGCCGATCGTGCGAGTTCGCGCGACAGACGTCGCATCGAGAGTGCTTCAACACCCTCGCTGCGAATAACGTCAAGCGCCGCGTTGACGATGTCTTTCTCGGTGAGGCTCGGCGGCTTCGGGCGCGTGCGTGCGGCAAGCGGCCGCTGGGTCCGCTTCTCGCTGGTCATCGTCCGGGCCCCTTCCTGATGTCCGCTTTTCAAGCCCCGTTCGCCCGCTAAGTGGCGATCGCGTGCTGCGAGACGTTACCGGCTTTTGTGGTTACATTCCCGAACACGCGGGCGCGCCGGCCAATTTAGCCCAATGGGAATCGCGCAGTCCCGGTGCAATTTCTTCCCCGGATACTGTTCACCGCGGTAACGTTACACCGTAAATGATTCGAGTCCTTCCGCTGTTTTGTGTCTGACGTGGATCCGCTGAACGCTTCGTTAGGAAGTCAGCTCGCGACCAGCGCAGCACGTCGGATGGCGGGCTGAATGGAGGTGGCCGTGGCGCGAACTAGCGACCAACCAGAAGTCTTGGCGTGGCGGGTGTGGCAAGATGGCGTGGCGATGGGCGAGCTTCTCGGCGACAGTCGATGAGTAAAGCGTCGAGAATGTCGGCACTGAGTACCGACGACATCGTCGAGATCACGCAGGTCGTCCACCTCTACGGCCATATTCTCGACGGCCGGTTGTGGGACCGCTTGCCCGACGTGTTCACCGACGACGGTGTCTTCGACATGTCGCTGGAAAAGGGAACTTCTATGGGCGGCCGACGCTTCAACGGCATCGCCGAGCTGCGGGCGATGTTCGATGTCGTCGACCATGCGCTGGCCCACCACGTCAGCAACGTCTACGTCTATGAACTCGGCGGCCACGCTCGCGCGCTGTGCAAGTTCTTCATGCCCGACACCAAGGGCCGGCTCCATACCGGCGAGTACGCCGACCGGCTCGTGCGCACCGAGCGCGGCTGGCGCATCAAACACCGGATGATCAAGGAGCGTCGTTACTTCGACGACGACTATCGTCCGTGGACCCTACTCGAAGCGGATTGGTAAGGATGCCCATGGAAGCAGAGGTTTACGGAATCTGGACCCAGACCGTCGCGGAGTTGATGAGCTATCGGTATCTGGGTTGCCGATCGGTGCTGGGGGAGGGTTTCGAGGCGCACGGCGCGATGACGCTGCGCAGCGACATGCGCCACGAGGGTTCGCTGTTGGCGGCTCCCGTTGCGATCGCCATGTTGGACACGGCGGGTATCGCCGTGGACCGACACTGGCAGTTGGCCTTGACCCACATCGACGTCCATCTGCGTGGTACCGCCTTGGGAGTCAAGGGACTTGGTGTGCTCGGCTCGATGACCCGGCAGGCCCGCAGTCAGGTGTTCACCGAGGCGACGTTCGTCGACATCGACCGACCCGACGTCGTGCTCGGCTTCGGTACCGCGGACTGGGCGGTAATCGATGCCACGCCTTCGGGTTTCGAGTACATCGACCCGGGTCCAGGAGTGGAGGACACCGGTGACCTTCCGGCCCTGGCCTCCGCTTACGACGCGCGTCCCCGCACGGGCGGCGGCCTTGTCATCGAAGAGTTGACCCCGCGACTGGGTGGCTTCGTTCTGCATCACGGGCCGATCCTGGTGTCCCTCGAGGCGGCCGCGTTGGAGGTGGCCGGCATTGGTGCGCGGGTGGAGGCCCTGAGCGTGCGAATCGTGAAGGCGGGCAAGCGGGGACCGTTCATCGCCACGGCCAGGATCCTGTCCGAGGATGCCGACGCATCGCTGGTCCGCGCTGACCTGCATCAGGGCGCCGACGGCGAGAACCTCATCGCGACAGCTACCGTCAGGCTCGGCAAGATCGGCTAGGGCGCCTCAGATCAGGGATTCACCCCATCGGTGCAGTCTGTCCCAGAGCACCTGGCGGGTACTCGCGAAGTTGTGCATGTGCGCCATACGGTCGACTACGCAGAGGCTCACCTGCCGCGCCGCGCGGTACGACGATGGCTCCGACCACGGGTCCGGACAGACGTCGCGCACCCCGACGCCGATGAACACCGGCACGTCTATGGCGGCGGCTTCGTCCGCGACGACGGCCGGGGCAAGCATGGACGCCGCCGCCGGCGGAATCGTTGCGCTGCCCCACGGCGGCACGCCTTCGGTCCGGAAGGGGTAACCGCCACGCAGGTCTTCGTGGTAGATGGCGGGATCGACGTCGTCGTAGTGGAAGCTCCATGCGAATACGTGGACGTCACCGATCTCTGCGGCCTCCGTTGCGATGGCGTGGTCGTCCGTGCGTCCCCGGGCGACGGGGGTGACCCGAACCCCGCCCTCGGGGCTGGCCAGCACCGTGTGCGAAGCGCTGTAACCCAGTACTGCCAACGCGTCGAAAGTCCGGTGGGTTGCCTGGGCCACGATCGACACGCAGCCGCCCATGGACTGGCCGAGGCCGATCACGTACGGATCCTTGAGCGGCGCAATAGAGTTCGCCGGGAACGAGCCAGTGCGCAGCATCGACACGATTCGCTCGGTGGCGGCCGAATTGGCCGCTGCCATCACTTCGAACGTCAGCATCGACGGATCGAGAAGCGAACTGTCGCCCACCCCTAGATGGTCGACCGCGGCGAACACCCATCCGCGGCTGCCGTGGTACTCCGCCTGGCTGTAGCCGCCAGGCCACTGAATGTCCCAGTAGCCCCTGGAGTAACCGCCACCGGGGAACCCAACGGCCACAACGGGTTTCTCGACGATTGTGGTCGGAATTATCAGGGTCGCGGCGATCTCCGCGCCGGCGATGTTGACTGCCTCCGATACGTCGATGCGGACGTCATGCCGGGTCAGGCGGGTCATTATCGAAACCCTTCAGTCGCGTCGCTGCGAGGCGTGTACTTTCCGCTGTAAAGTTCTCCGACTCACAGTGCCACTCTTGATGTCGGTCAACAAGGCTGTTGGCCGAAAATCTGGCTCGTATTCGATCGTCGGGAGGCGCAGCACCTACGGCTTCCGGGAAAGGCTTGCCCGCGGATCTTTGAGTCAGCTGTTGCACGCTGTGATAGCTTTCGCTTTACACGTAAAGTGTCGCCCGTCACAGCGCCTGGGAGTGGGGACAATGGAGCAATTACCCCGGTTCGACCCGAGGATCAGCCCGTTCATGCAGGCGATCAAAAGCATGCCGACACCGCAGACCGTCTACTACGACAAGGCTGCCAACGTCCGCGCGGAGCGCATCGAGGGTGTCGTGCACCTGTATCGGCTTGCCGACATCACGGCGATCAATCGCCACCCTGCGGTCACCGGCACCGGTGGCCGCGGCGGCAGTTTCGGCAACGACGCCGCTCTGATCCCGTTGGAGATCGACGGTGCCGAACATCGGAAGTGGCGGCGTCTTCTCGATCCGATGTTCGCGCCGAAACAGGTTGCCCGCATGGAGGAATCGGTCCGCGTACTCGCTGCGGATCTGATCGACAAGTTCGTCACGACAGGCCATGCTGATCTCGCCGAGCAATTCTGCGTTCCACTGCCGTGTCTGACGTTTCTGCGCCTGCTCGGAGCACCGGTCGAGGATCTGGACTTCTTCCTCGAGTTCAAGGACGGCGTGATCCACCCGCAGGGGGAGACGCTGGAAGAGGTCAACGCCAATATGGCGGTCGCGGGCGCCAAGCTGCTGGAGTACTTCACCGTGTTCCTGGCCAAACGACGGGAAGAGGACACGCGCTCCGATGACATCATCTCGGCGCTGCTGCGGTCCGAGGTCGACGGCCAACCGCTGACCGATCTCGAATTGTTGAACATCCTGTTCCTGTTCATGTTCGCCGGCCTGGACACGGTCACCTCGTCGATGTCGTGCACGTTTGCGTGGTTGGCTCAGCACCCCGCCGAACGTCAACGGCTGGTTGATGATCCGTCGCTGATACCCGCGGCGGTCGAGGAAATCATGCGCTACGAATCGCCCGTCCCCTCCGGGATGCGATACGCCGATCAGGAGGACATCGACCTCGGCGACGGCCTCGTCATCCACAAGGGTGAGGCGATGCACCCGGTGTGGGCCGCCGCCAACCTCGACCCGAACGCTTTCGCCGACCCGATGACGGTCGACTTCGGGCGACGCGCCAACCACATCGTCTTCGCCAGCGGCACGCACCGCTGCCTGGGGTCGCACCTCGCGCGTCTGGAGATGCGCCTGGCGGTCGAAGAACTTCTCAAACGGATACCCGACTATTCGGTGGCGCCGGGCGAGGACCTTGTCTACGACAACATTTCGGTCCGCAATGTCACCTACCTGCCCGTAACGTTTCAGCCGAGGGTTGGTGCGCCGGCCTAGTGGCTATGGCCGCCACGCACGCGCCACTACCCGACGAGCTTGCGCGGCATTACCTCGAGACGGGTCTGTGGGACGACACGTCACTCGGCGCACTGCTGGTCAACGCATTGCGCGCACGACCGCAGCAGACCATGCGGGTGTGGTCCAAGACATCGCCGCAGGAGCTGACGTTCGCGGAACTGGAGTCCATCTCGCGCCGGTTCGCCGCGGGCCTGCGGGCGCGCGGCGTTAGGCCCGGGGACACGGTCGTCTATCAACTGCCGAACTGTGCGGAGGCCGCGGCGACGTTCGTGGGTCTCGCGGTGCTCGGCGCCGTTCTGGTTCCCGTCGCCGGTTACTACGGCCGCAAAGAGCTCATCGACATCGTGAACTCGACCGAAGCGTCAGTGCTCGTCACCGCAGCGCGGCATGGAAATCGGAATTACCTTGACGAGCTTCGTGATTCGCGCGCCGCGATGCCGGGGCTCGACATCGTCGTGGTGTGCGGCGGCCCACCGGTGACCGATGCGGCCGCGTTCACCGACGTCCTCGACGTCGACCCGGTCGCCGCCATCGCCGCCGGCGGATCCCAGCAGCCGTGCATGGTCGCCTTTACCTCGGGCACGTCCGGCCGATCCAAAGGGGTTGTCCATACCCACCGCACGCTGGGCGCCGAGGTTCGACATCACCTGGACGTCATCGTTCCCCGTGGCGCCACGCCACAGATCGTGGCCTCGCCAATCGCTCACGCCGCGGGAATGACCCTGGGTCTGCTGGGGCCCCTCTACCGCGGCGAGCCCATCAACTACGCGGACACGTTCGACATTGATTTCATCGTGGACGTCTGCCATCGGCAGGGGTTGTCCCCGGGAGGCGGCGCGGCGATCTTTCTCTCCGCACTGATCGACCATCCCGGATTCACCGATGAAATCGCCAGGCGCATGGGCTATGTCGTGCTCGGCGGCTCGATCGTGCCGAGCGAACTCGTGCTCAAGGCGGAGCGCCGGGGGATCACCGTGCTGCGCTCCTACGGGTCCACCGAGCACCCCACGATCAGTTCGGGACTCATGCACGACGATCCGGCCCATCTCCGCTCGACCGACGGCAGACTTCTGCCCGCGGTGGAAGTCGACATCAAGCGTGCCGACGGCACGTCTGCGCCGACGGGTGTCGAGGGTGAGATATACAGCCGGGGTCCCGACCGGTGTGCGGGCTACCTCGATCCGACGGAGAACGCCGGCTCATTCGACTCCGACGGCTGGCTGGCGACCGGCGATCTTGGCGTGCTGGATAGCGCCGGACATCTCGCCGTCACCGGACGGGCGAACGATCTGATCATTCGTAACGGAATCAACATCTCGCCCGCCGAGGTCGAGAATGCGGTGCTGTCCTGCCCGGGCGTCGCCGACGTTGCGGTGGTGGGGGTACCCGACCACAGGACCGGGGAGCGGGCCGTCGCGTTCGTCGAACCCAGCGGGCCGTCGCCACCGACTTTGAGCGACATCGCAGCTCACCTCGACCGCGTCGGTCTGGCGAAACCCAAGTGGCCGGAGGAACTCCGGTTGGTCACCGGGTTCCCACGAACCGTGTCCGGCAAGATCCAGAAGTACGTTCTGCGCGAACAGGTTCGCGACGGCCGGACCTGATCTGGCCGTCGCTACTTACGGCGGGCGGCTGCGACGGCGGCCGCGTGCTCTGGGGAACCCATGCTGGCCTCTTCACCCTTGAATGCGATCTCGAAGCCGTTCTCCAACTGAGCCTCGATGTAGCTGTTCAGGCCCAGCTTCGTGTCGCGCAGGGCCGTCGGGGGCACGGTGGCCAACCGGTTGGCGAGGTTCATCGCCTCGGCCATCAGATTATCTGCCGCGACCACCCGACTCGCCAGGCCGAACTCAACGGCCTTGTGCGGCAGGATCTTCTGGCCTAAGAAGAGATACTCCTTGGCGCGCAGCAGGCCAGTGAGCGCCGGCCACGCCATCCCGCCGTCACCGGTCACCAGGCCCATCCGTAGATGCGGATCGGCCAGAAAGCTGTTGTCCGACATCAAAACCAGATCTGACAATATTGCGAGGCTGCAGCCCAGGCCGACGGCCGGGCCGTTGACCGCGGCGATGACGGGGATCGGAAGTCGCACGATTCCGCGAACGATGGCGCGGGCTTCGAGCATCGTCTGCGTCCGCATTGCGGTGTCATCGATGTTCTCCTGCATGTAACCGAAATCGCCGCCCGCGCTGAAGGTGGAACCGCTTCCGGTCATGATCACGACGCGGGCGTCGGCGTCGCCGGCGATGTCGGTCCACACCTTGGCCAACGCCTGATGCAGGGTGCGGTTCGCGCCGTTGAGGTCGTCGGGACGATTGAGCGTGACGACGCGAATCGGGCCATCGGCAGTGACCACGAGTTCGTTGGGCAATCCGTACATGGGCTCCCTCTCGGTGACACGTCCTGCGCCGGTATCCTCGAACGCGTTGGCTTTACGTGTATACCACTGGCGGCATTCAACGATGAAGACCTGGACGACTGTCGAGACTCCCACCGAAGTGGCGGAGCGCTATCGCCACTACGGCTGGTGGGACGGCGAGACACTGCCTACGGTGCTCGCCGCTGCACTGGCTGTCTCGGGGCCGCGGCAGTTCCGCGTCCATTCGGTCGACCGACCGTGGCGAGGGACGATCGCCGACGTCACCACCATGGCCCGCCGGCTGGCCGCCGGACTGCGCGCGCTGGGCCTCGGCCCGGGTGACCCGGTGGCCTTTCAGCTACCCAACAGCGCGGAAGCAGCGGCCGCGTTCTATGGACTGGCGCTCCTGGGCGCCGTTCTCGTCCCGATCGGTCACACGTCGGGGACCAGCGAGCTCAAGCACGCACTGCGGGGATCGGGTGCCCGTGCTCTGCTGGTAGCCAACTGGACCGACCCCGGCTTCCCGTTCGACATCCTCAGCGACGCCGGTACCCCGACCCTCGAACACGTCATCGCCGTCGGCGACCGGGCGGCTCCGGCCGGTATCGTCCGGTTCGGCGACCTCGTCGAGGCGGAGCCCCTCGGCGGGCCTGCAGAAGTGGATCCTGCTCAACCTGCGGTCATCGGATGGACATCGGGGACAACGGGATCCCCGAAAGGCGTTCTGCTGAGCCACCGCGCCCTGTGCGCCGAGACGCGGTGGCACATGTCACCGATGATGGACGGCCTGGCGCACCGGCTGGCGAGCACGTCTCCCGTCAGCCATGTCACCGGAATGCTGGTCTCGGTCCTCGTCCCGCCGCTGCTCGGCCGGGAGATCCATCTGCTGGACTCGTGGAATGCAGCGCGGGTGCTCGAGCTGATGACGGCCGAATCGCTTTCCGCGGGAACGGGTGCGCCGCTGTTTCTGGCGTCGTTGCTCGATCATCCGGACTGCGGGCCGGCGCATCACCGGCTCATCCAGGCGTCGTCGCTGGGTGGGGCGGCGGTGACGCCGGATCTCGTCCTTCGCGCCGACGAGCTCGGAATCGTGGCGATGCGCGGATACGGCTGCACCGAGCATCCGAGCATCTCGCTGGGCGATGTCACGCACACCCTCGCCCATCGCGCGTACAGCGACGGGAAGGTCTGCGCCGGAGTCGATGTGCGAATCTGCCGCGACGACGGCACCAAGGCCCCCCTTGGCGATGACGGCGAAGTCCTGACCCGCGGGCCCGAGTTGTTCTGCGGCTACACAGATCCCAGTCTCAACGCCGACGCGTTCGACGGCGGCTGGTACCGGACCGGGGACATCGGCCGCCTCGACGACGCGGGTTATCTGACGATCGTCGATCGCAAGAAGGACATCATCATCCGTGCCGGGATGAACATCAGCGCAGCCGAAGTCGAAGCGGTCTTGATAACCATGGCCGGTGTTGCTGATATCGCCGTCGTTGCCGCGCCCAATGCACGCACGGGCGAGCACGCGTGCGCATTCATCAGGCCAGGCCCCGGATGCCAGGCTCCCGACATCACTCAGATGCAGCTGCACCTGGCCAAAGCCGGTATCGCGAAATACAAGTGGCCCGAAGAGATCCGTGCGCATCCGGCCGACTTTCCGCGTACCGCGGCAGGCAAGGTCCGCAAAGCCGACCTGCGGGCGAAGTTGGACGCTGCCGGGCCCTAGGCCGCTGCTACGACGACAGCGGGCGGTCGATCAGCGCTGTCAGCGCGCCGTAGAAACTCTCGCGCGACCGCAATGTCACGATGTAGTCACGGATTTCGTCGTCGGCGTGCGGCGCCGAACTCAGCCGGAAGTTGGCACTTTCTTCGATCAGCATGCGTCCGAGCACCAGGGCGTGCAGGCCCGCGTAGACGCTTTGGGCGGTCGCACGGTCCAACCCGGCCCGTTCGAACTGGTGGATGCAGAACTGGACGAGTCTTCGGGCGTTGGGCAGCATCTTGGACGTCAGCAGGACCGAACTGAGCCCGGGAACCTCGAGCAACGCGTCGACAGCTGCCATCGACACCGAGATGAGCAATTCCCGCCATTCGCCCGCATCATCATCGGGCAGTTCAAGATGCCCCAGGATGTCGTCGCCCACCAGTCGGAGTAGCTCGTCCTTGTCCTCGACGTGGTGGTACAACGCCATCGCCGACACGTCGAGGCGAGCAGCCACGGCGCGCATGGTCACCTTGTCGACGCCAACCTCGTCGATCATCTCGCGGGCGGTCGCGGCAATCCGTTGGCGGTCCACGGGTGCCCGCTCGCGCACCGATTTCTTGCTAACCACGTGACGAAACCTTAGGGGTGAGAGTGACTTTCGGCATCGTTGCCATTCAGCACCGTCATCGATCGATCTGGTCGCGCAGCTCGTCGGGGATGGCGCCGGAGGTGATGTCCTCACTCTGGCCGAGATCGCTCGGGAAGATGATCGACGTGCGCGCGAAGGTTCCGCCGTCGGCGGCCTGAATCGTCTGTCCCGACATGTAGGCGGACTCGTCGGAGGCCAGGAACAACGCGAGGTTCGCGTTGTCCCGCAACATCGGCGGTCGCTCCAGGCGCAACGGCATGGCCCGGTTGTCGGGATCCCATGGCGTCATCTCCTCGTAGGACTTGCCGAGCACCTCGGCCTCGGGCGGGAGCGCGAAGTTCACCGACATCCCGTGTGTCGGGCACAGTGCGTTCGCCCGAATACCGAACTTTCCGAGTTCCAGTGCGGCGGCACGAACCAGTCCGTTGGCTGCCGCCTTGGACGCGGTGTACATCGGGAAGCCCGGGTACGCGACGAACGCCGACGCCGACGTCGTCGCGAGCAGGTTGCCGCCGCGGTTGTTGGAGACCATCCACTTCGCGGCGTGCTTCCAGGCCAGATAGATGCCGGTCGCATTGACGCTGAAGATCTCGTTCCAGTCGTCGAGTTCCGAATCGATGAAACCCTTCATGCCGAAACCGGGCTCGGGGATTCCTGCGTTGGCCCACATCACATCGATGCGGCCGAACTCTGTGATGGCGCTGCTCACAAGGCGTTCGATGTCGGCCTCCTTGCGGACGTCGGCATCGATGCCGACGGCTGTGCCGCCCGCGGCCTCCACCTCCTTGGCCACGGTCTGCGCCCGACCTGCAACGACGTCGCTGGTCAACACCGTCGCACCCTCGGCGGCGAACATCAGCGCGCCTTCACGCCCGAGACCGGAGCCCGAACCGGTGATGACAACGACCTTGTCTTCAAGCCTCATCTGATCCTTCGATTCTTCGGGGGTTGGCGACCGATGTGCCCGTCCGAACTATACATGTATAGTCAGCCTCGTTGTGAAGCACCTCACACGAAATCTGACAGGAGTGGCGGGGTGAATCGAGTCAGCCTGGACGCTTGCGAAGCAGACCGGGAAGCGGACCGGATCCTGGACGCCTTCGAGGACGCACTCACCGCGTCATCTGATCGACTGCGGCACCTGCTGCGACCGAGTGTGGACGCCGACGAGCAGAAGGCAATCTCGGCCGAGCTGCTGGCGTGGCTCTATGACGGTGGCTGGGTGCGGTGGGGGTGGCCCGAAGACGTTGGTGGGCTCGGCGGGTCGGCGACGGTGCGGGCCCAGATCTACGAGCGGCTTGCGCTTCGGGGATATCTGATTCCCGATCATCTGTACGTCCTCGAGGTGTGTGGTCCGGCGGTAGTTCGGTATGCGCCGTCCTTGGCCGCCAAACAATTGCCGTCTGCGCTTCGCGGTGAACAGCTTTGGTGTCAAGGTTTTTCCGAGCCTGACGCGGGCAGCGATTTGGCGGCTCTGCGCACCAAGGCCGTTCGGGATGCCGACGGGAACTTCGTTGTCTCGGGCCAAAAGATCTGGACCTCATACGGTTCCCGCGCCGACAAGGTCGTCCTGCTGGTGCGAACCGGACCGGCGGAGAGCCGCCACCGAGGACTCACGATGATGCTGGTCGACCTCGACAGCCCGGGAATCGAACGCCGGCCGATCGCCATGGCAGGCGGCCGGGAGGAGATCGCCGAGATCTTCTTCGACGGCGTCGCCGTGGGTTGTGATCGGGTGATCGGCGACGTCGACGGCGGCTGGGCCGTGGCGATGGATCTGTTGCAGTATGAGCGCGGCAACTACGCGTGGATGCGCATGGCGGCCACCACCAGTCACCTGCAGGAGCTGCTGCAGTCCGCGGATGCCGACGCCAGCAACGATCCGTTGGCCGCCGTCGCCGTTGGACGCGCCTACCTCAGCCTCGCCGCCCTGCGGGCCCGCACGTCGTCGACGCTGCGCCGGCTGTCGGCTGACGAAGTTGTCGGGGTGCAGACCAGCGTGGACAAATTGCTGCTGTCCGCAGCCGAACAAGATGTCCTCGACGCGTCTCTCGCGGTGCTCGACACCGAGATGTTGATCGGCGACGACCCTCACGCCGCGCGCTGGCGCGACGAGTGGTGGTACTCGCGCGCGTCGTCGGTCTACGGCGGGGCGCGCGAGATCCAGCACAGCATCATCGCCGACCGCATCCTGTCACTCCCGAAGGAGAGCCTCCATGGACGCTGATACCCGTGACCTGCTCGCGGGCTCCATCCGGGCACTGCTGAAATCGCGGCCAGGCGATCTCGCGGCGGGGTTGGCCGAACTCGGCTGGGAAGACGTGGTTTCCGATCAGGGGGCCGCCGCGATCGAGCTGTTGTTCACCGAACAGGGTTTGGCGGGGGTGGCGTCGGCGGCATTGGACGGCGTCGTCATCGCGGCCGGCGGTGACCTGCATCTATCAGTCGCGGGTCAGCACGTGGTGGTGCACCCGTTCGGGAGCCTGGCGAGTTCAGTCGGCAGCGGACGGCTGCGCGCCGACGGCGTGGCCCTGAGCGAACCTCCGCCGGGAGCCTGCTATGTCGTTGCCGCGGACAACTGCTCACCGGTTTACGCCGTCCCTACGGCGAAGGTGGCTGAGGCGACACCAGTGGCAGGGTTCGACCCGTCGTCCTCACTGAGACGCGTGCGTTTCGACATCGCGATCGACGACGCGCGTGAACACGCGGGGGAGTGGGAATACGCCACCGCGGCCGCCCGCCGCGCACTGGCATGCGAGCTGATCGGCAACGGGCAGGCGATGCTCGACATCGCCGTGGAGCACGTCGGGCAACGCCAGCAATTCGGCAGGCCCATCGGCGCCAACCAGACACCTCGACATCGACTCGCCGACGCCTACACGCAGTTGTCGGCGGCGCGCGAACTCGTCCAAACCGCGTACGTCAGCGACCGGCCGTGGGACGCGACGGTCGCGAAGACCTACGCCGGCTACGCGGTCGAAACCACTAGCAGAGCCTGCCTACAAGTCTGCGGCGCAATGGGTTTGACCGCCGAGCACGCACTCGGCGGCCACGTGAAGAGGTTCCGCACCCTCGACGCGCTCTACGGCGGGTGGCAGCAGACGATGCGGGCGCTCCGCGAACAGCTGCTGGTGACTCGCGTCATTCCGCGGGGAGTCGGAGTATGAGCGCTCCCGACGATCCGCACGCCCTCTTCGAGACCGTCGGCGACGGCATCTCACAGCTGCGGATCAACCGGCCGGAGAAACTCGGCGCCTATACGCCGCGGATGTGTGCGGAGATACTGGCCGCCATCCGACAGTTCCGCCTCGATGACTCGCAGCGAGTGCTGATCCTCACCGGCACCGGCCGCGGCTTCTGCACCGGCGGGGACGTCTCACCGGACGCGGGTTTCGGCGAGCACCTCGACAAACAGCTCGGTCGCGCTCGAGAGTTGCGTGAAGACGCGCATGCGGTCATCACCGCCTTGTACAAGCTGGACAAGCCGGTGATCTGCGCGATCAACGGGGTGGCCGTGAACGGCGGGCTGGCGTTCGCGCTCGCGTGCGACATCCGGATCGTCGCGCAGAGCGCCCGAGTCGGAGACACCAGCGGCCGAGCGGGCTTGTTGCCCGACGAAGGGGGCGCGTGGCTGTTCCCCAGAACGATGGGCTACGACAAAGCATTTCGCATGGTCGCGCTCTCAGAGCTCTACGATTCGGCGACCGCGCTGGCTCTCGGTCTGGCCAGCGAAGTCGTCGCCGATAATGAGTTGACTTCGCGCACAATGGAACTGGCGATCCGATTGGCGCACGCTGCGCCGTTGGCCGTGCGCGCGGTGAAGACGATGATGCGACGAGGGATGGAAAGCACCCTGGACTCGTCACTGGGCGATGCCCAGCAGGCGGTGCTGTGGGTCGGGCCCAGCGACGATGCCGCCGAGGGGAAAGCCGCGTTCCTGGAGCGGCGGCCACCGAATTTCACCGGCCACTGAGGGCGTACAGCTATACGGTGTATAGTCACCGTCGAGGGAAAGGGCTTCACAGTGGCGATCATCGAGAACACTGTTGGGGAACTGCTGTACTTGCTCACTGAAAAGCTCGAGTCCACCGAGACGCTGCTGATGGGATCGGATTGGCCGCATGCGGAGGGGCTGCGTGAACCGGCTGACTTCTGGAACAAGGTCGACGGACTCGACGAGACGACCAAACGGGCCTTTCTGCGCGATAACGGCATGAAGCTCAGCAGCGGTGTCGCATGACCGTAGGCAGCGTGTCCAATGACGAGCTGGTACAGCGCTTTCCGGGTGAGCCGATCACTCACGACAATGCCGCGCACTACCGGGGTCGGCTGCATAGGCAGCTGCTGGTAAATCGGTGCGATGACTGCGGGGTATGGCACGCCCCGCCCAAGCCGGTATGCCCCGAGTGCTGGTCCTCGAGCGTGACGGCCACCCAGGTCAGCGGTAACGGCACCATATTCATGAACGTCTTCCTGCATCAGGGCCCTCCCGCCCCCGGTGTGGACTACTCCACGCCCTACCCGGTCGTCACCGTCGAGTTGGACGAGCAAGTCGGACTGCGGTTTACCGCGACTGTGGCGGAGGCGAGTAACGACCAGATTCAGATCGGGAAGCGGGTGCGCCTCGACTGGCGGGAGCGGTCGGGCTCGCCGATGCCAGTGTTCGTGTTGGCGGGGGACAGCGAATGAGCGGCCCCGCGCGCCGCGGCATGAAGGATCAGGTCGCGATCGCAGGGGCGTCAACCACGGGCTTTGTCGCGCACAACCTCGAGCGGACCCAGGCGTCGCTGGCCGCTGAGGCGTGCATCGACGTGCTCAGGAAATGCGGACTGACTGCCGCGGACGTCGATGGGCTGTGCGGTAGCTGGCCCAACGTCGAGATTATGCAGTCCACTCTGGGCCTGCCGGCGATCACCTGGTCGGGCAACCCGGTGATTCCTATGGTCGATCACTTCGCGACTGCGGCCGCGGCCGTGCATGCCGGCCTTTGCGAGGTCGCACTTGTTTATCACGCGGCCTATCGCTCCGCTTGGAATACCAGTTCATCACTGAAGGATCCGTTTCGTCGTATCGCGACCCCTGGCCTGACTGATCCGCATACTGGCCCCGAGACCGTGGCGGCAGCCGTCGGCTACACCGCCTGGGCATCGCGCTACATGTACGAATACGGCGTGACGAGTGAGGATTTCGGACTCGTCGCCATCAACGGTCGAACCAACGCCGCGCACAATCCTGCGGCCGCAATGCGCGACCCGATGACGATGGACGACTATCTCAACTCTCGCATGATCCGTTGGCCGCTCCGCCTGCTCGACATGGACGTCCCGGTCGACGGCGGGGATGCCTTCGTCATCACGACCACCGAACGGGCCCGCGATCTGGCTCTGCCACCCGTGCTGATCAATGCCGCCGTCCTCGGCCAGGTCCAGCACAACGAGGAGGACCAGACCGTGGGCCTCCGCCATCATGGCCAGCAGGTCGTCATCGACACCCTGAAACGCAAGAGCGACTTCTGGATTGACGATATCGACGTGTACTTCCCCTACGACGGATTCACTCCGATCACACTCAACTGGATCGACAACGCGGGGTGGTGCAAACCGGGCGAGGCCGGCGACTTCCTTCGCGAGCATTGGGATGCTGCCACCGGACGTGCGCTGATTAGCGGCCACGTCCCGATCAATCCGCATGGTGGCTCGTTGTCAGAAGGCGCGACTCAAGCCTCCGGCCATGTTCGCGAAGCCGTGCATCAACTTCAAGGTGTCGCCGGAGATCGTCAAGTGCCCGACGCGCGTCGAGCGCTCATCACGGCGGGCGGGTTCTTCTTCAACGCGCAAGGATTGACGTTGCACAGGGCATGACCACGAGCATGTTGGCGGCGTTCCGCGCCGCGGTCACCGATGATCGCGAGCGTCCGATGCTGATGTACTTCGACACTGTCCTGACCTACGAAGACGTCGACCGACTGTCCGATGCATTCGCGATCACACTGGCGGACAACGGGTTCAGTCGCGGTGATCGCTTAGCGCTCTACTTGCAGAACGTCCCTCAGTATGTCATCGGGTTGCTGGCGGCCTGGAAGCTCGGCGGCATCGCCGTCGCGATCAATCCGATACTGACACCAGGCGAGGTCGCGAAACTCCTTGCCGACGCCACCCCGCAGGTGCTGCTGACACTCGACGAGTTGCATTCCGATGCACTTGCTGAGGTGCTGACCGATTGCGCGGTGGGCCGGGTGATCACGACCAGCGCGTTGGACTGGCGGTCCGGTGACAGCCGAGCGCGACGCCAGACACCTTTTGGCGCGGAGGATTTCGCCCAGCTCGTACGCACCGGCGAAGGGCGTGTTCCCATCTTCGGCGACGTCGCCGCCGACGATGTCGCGGTGATCACCTACACCTCCGGCACCACCGGTGCGCCCAAGGGTGCCATGAATACCCATCGCAATGTCGCCACCGGTGGGTATGCGTACCGGGACTGGTTCGATCTCGGCGGCGACGACGTCATCCTCGGGGTGGCTCCGCTCTTTCACGTCACCGGCCTGACCGGACACATTGCGGCCACGATCGCAGCGGGTGCGTCGCTCGTGCTGACTTACCGGTTCGACGTTGACTCCGTCCTCAAGGTGATCCGCCGGCGCAAACCGACGTTCACCGTGGGTGCGATCACGGTGTTCATCGCGCTGGTCAATGCCACGACGGCGCGCCCGGGTGAACTGGGCACCTTGACGAAGGTCGCCTCGGGTGGGGCGCCCGTCTCTCCGGCCACCGCGGAGGAGTTCCAACGTCGGTTCGGCGTGTACATTCACAACGTGTACGGCATGACCGAGACGACGTCGCCCGTTCTGGCGGTTCCATTTGGGGCGAAGGCTCCGGTCGGCGCCGAGACCGGGGCGCTGTCGGTCGGCGTACCCGTGCTCAACGCCCAGGTTGTCGTCCTCGACGCCGATGGAACACCTTTGCCCGCGGGTGAACTCGGTGAGCTGGCCGTCGCGGGGCCGCAGGTCGTGCCGGGCTACTGGCGTAATCAGAGCGCGACCGACGACGCCATCCGCGATGGATTGCTGCGCACGGGCGATGTCGGATATTTCGACGGGGATGGCTGGTATTACCTCGTCGACCGCAAGAAAGACATGATCATCGCCAGCGGCTACAAGGTGTGGCCGCGCGAGGTCGAGGACGTCCTCTACACGCACGAGGCCGTGCTCGAGGCGGCAGTGGTCGGGCGGCCTGACCCGTACCGTGGCGAAACGGTGATGGCGTATGTCTCACTGCGCGAAGGATTCTCGGTCCATCCCAGCGAGCTTGTCGAATATTGCCGAAGCCGGATGGCTGCGTACAAGTACCCCCGTGAGGTAGCGATCGTCGACGCACTGCCGAAGACAGCAACGGGAAAGATCCTGCGGAGAAGCCTTGCGCAAGGAAATGCTAGTTGACGATGAAGCCGTGGGCGTGGCCCGTAAGGCTGCAATTTCGTTAAAAGTACCGGGAGTCCT
>Ga0302325_10011049_pt1 | contig 19473 bp, 16 predicted proteins | sample Palsa_T0_2_FD_201948 | JGI IMG/M metagenome (GOLD analysis project Ga0302325, IMG submission 201948) | Peat permafrost microbial communities from Stordalen Mire near Abisko, Sweden - Palsa_T0_2 | ecosystem: Environmental > Terrestrial > Soil > Palsa > Peat permafrost | place: Sweden: Abisko...
CCGAAATACGGCGACTTCGCGGTGCGCGGCATGCAGCTCGAATTGCGCCAGGCGCTCGAGCCCTGGCATGTCATGGGCGAGGAGGGTTCCGCGGGCGGAGCGGTGCGCTATGTGGATTCGTCGGTGGAGCGCCTGCAGGTGAAGGTCAGCGGACTTGCGCCGAATCGCTATGCCGTGACCTGCAACGGACGGCTGGTGCCGCTGCGCCCCACCGGCACGGTGGGCGAATTCGTGGGCGCCGTACGCTATCGCGCATGGCAGCCGGCTTCGGCACTGCATCCAACCATCGGCGTGCATGTACCCTTGACCTTCGATTTGTACGATACCTGGATGAAGCGCTCGGAAGGCGGGTGCCAATATCATGTGACACATCCTGGCGGCCGCAGCCATGAGCGTTTCCCGGTGAACTCATTCGAAGCCGAGAGCCGGCGTCTGGCGAGATTCTTCCGCATGGGCCACAGTCCGGGCACGATGCTCGTGCCCGCCGCGACGCCGAATGCCGAGTTTCCGTTCACGCTCGATCTGCGCAAGTGAGATGACCGCAGCACGTCTCGCCAGCTATGTCAGCGATTCGCATCGATATGATGAGCTGCTCGATGGTAGCGGCGACGTGCGCCCGCACTGGCGGCCGCTGATCGATGCGCTCGCCGGCGACGGCGCGGAATTGGCCCGCCGCGGGATGGAAATGGCACGCCGGCTGATCGTGGAGAACGGCGTTACCTACAACGTCTACGCCGATCCCCAGGGCCGCGACCGGCCTTGGGTGCTCGATCCTCTGCCCATCTTACTGACGGCCGCGGAATGGCAGGAAATAGAAGCGGGCGTGACGCAGCGGGCGCGCCTGTTCGATGCACTGCTGACCGATCTGTACGGGCCGCAGAAGCTGCTCGTCGACGGCACGGTGCCGCCGCAACTGCCTTTCGGGCACCCCAATTTCCTATGGCCCTGTCAGGGCCTGAATCCGGCAGGCGGCAACTGGCTGCGCGTGTACGCGGTGGATATTTCGCGATCCGTCGACGGGCAATGGTGGGCGCTCGCCGACCGCACCCAGGCACCGTCGGGTCCGGGATATGCGCTGGAGAACCGGCAAATCGTCTCGCGAATATTCCCCGAGCTGCTGCGCGATGCCGGCGTGCGCTCGCTCAATGCGTTTTTCGTGGCGTTGCGCGACAGCATGCTGCGTGCGGCGCCCGACGACGAGCCGCCCCATGCGGTGGTGCTCACGCCGGGTTCATTCAACGAGACCTACTTCGAGCACGCCTATCTCGCCCGGCAACTGGGGTTGCCGCTGGTCGAGGGCCACGATTTGACCGTGCGCGGCGACACGGTGTTTCTCAAGACTCTCGGCGGCCTGCGACGCGTGCACGCCATCCTGCGCCGGCTCGACGATGACTTCTGCGATCCGGTCGAATTGCGCGCGGACTCCGCGCTCGGCGTGCCGGGTTTGATCGGCGTGGTCCGCGCCGGCAGAGTCGTGCTGGGCAACGCGCTCGGCAGCGGCGTGCTCGAATCCGCGGCCTGGATGGGATTCATGCCGGCCGCCGCGGAGCGGCTGCTGGGCGAGAAGCTGCGCCTGCCGTCGGTGGCGACCTGGTGGTGCGGCGAGCCGCTGGCGTTGGATTACGTGCTCGAGAATCTCGAGCGCTTGGTGGTGAAGCCCGCCTATCCAAACCAGAAATTCGAACCGGTGTTCGGCCGAAACCTCGATGCCGAACAGCGCGATGAGCTCAGCGAACGGGTGCGCGCCAAGCCGCACGCCTATGTTGCCCAGGAGCGCCTGGCGTTTTCCCAAGCGCCGGTCTGGCGCGGCGCGGGCGCGAGCGTCGCGGGCCAAAGCGGCTTCGCCGCGCGCGCATTGGGCATCCGCGTCTACGCGATCGCCACGCCGGAAGGGTATCGCGTCATGCCCGGAGGATTGGCGCGCATCGCCGGAGACACGGCCGACATCGTTTCCATGCAGCGCGGCGGCGGCAGCAAGGATGTTTGGGTGTTGGCCGCAGACCGCAAGTCCGCGGACGATGCGGCGGCGGGAAGCTCCGTGGCGCGCAACCTGCGGCATGATGACCTGCCGTCGCGGCTGGCCGAGAATTTGTTCTGGCTCGGCCGCTATGCGGAGCGCTGCGACGGCAAGTCACGCTTGATACGTGCCACGCTCGGCGTGCGCGCCAACGTGGTTTTATGGGCGGAAGCACTGCGGAGCTGCGCACGATTCACAGGCATACCTCAGCCCGATTCGGGTTCGCAGTTGTTCGACGAAAGCAATACGCTGGGATTACGCGCCGATTTGCAGCGCCTCGGCTGGTGCGCGGATCAGGCGCGCAGCCAGCTCTCGGCGGAGAATTGGCGCGCGCTCGGCGTCATGCAGCGTGATTTTCAGGAGGCAGGGCGCACCCGCAGGGACGCGCGTGAGACCCTGGACGCGCTGCTCTTGTCGCTGGCTGCGCTGGCGGGTTTTGCCCTGGACGACATGACCCAGGATGACGGTTGGCGGCTGATGATGGTCGGGCGGCGCCTGGAGCGAATGCAATTCCTGGCGGAATTGCTCGCGGAGCGATTGCGCCCGGGCAGCACGCCCACACAGGGCGAACTCGAGTGGCTGCTGGATATCGGCGACAGCATCATCACTTACCGCACGCGCTATCTGGCCTCCCCGCGCCTGGGAGAGACCCTCGACCTGCTGGTATTCGACCAGAGCAATCCGCGGGCGCTGGCCTTTCAGTGGCATGCGATCGAGTACTCGCTGGTGAGGCTCGCGGCCTCGCTCGGCGGGGTGCCCGACGACACGCTCGACGAGGCAGTGGCGCTGGTGGAGGAAATGCAGCTTGCGGCGGTCGATGGTTCGAGCGCCCGCGCGGAGCGAGCGCGCCAAGCCTTGGCGGAGCAGCTGAACGCGCTGGCTCTGGCCGCCGGCAGATTATCCGATCGGTTGTCGCTCAAGTACTTCTCGATGGTCGAGCTCGAGCTGCGCACGGTGGCAGCCTGATGACGTCGGCGCAGCGCTACCGCGTGCGCCACGAAACCATTTACAACTATGGCGGAAACGTCGCGCATTCGCACCAGCTGCTGCACTTGACGCCGCGCGATTCGGCCCGGCAGGTTTGTCATTCGCGCAGCATCCGGCTCGAACCGTTGCCGAGCAGCCGCAGCGAATCGCTCGATGCCTTCGGCAATCTCGCCACGCGGCTCGAGTACGATTCGCCGCACGACCGGCTCGAAGTGCTGGCCGAGATCGAGGTCGAGGTCAGCGCACCGGCGGCGGTGAACCCCGACGCGGCCCATCCTTGGGAACGAACCCGCGACGCATTGACCTATTCGGGCAAGCCGCTCACCGAGGAGCACCTGGACGCCTGCCGCTTTCGCATGGAATCGGACTACGTGCAGATCAAGCGCGAATTCCACGACTACGGCGCAGACTGCTTCGCCGCGGGACGTCCGTTGCTCGCCGGCGCCGAGGACCTCATGCACAAGGTTCACCGGGATTTTACCTACGCGCCCGGGTCGACCGATATTCGCACAACGGCCGTGGCCGCGTTCGCGGCGCGCCGCGGCGTTTGCCAGGATTTCGCCCACATCATGATCGCGTGCCTGCGCTCGCGCGGGTTGGCGGCGCGCTACGTGAGCGGCTATTTGCGTACGTTGCCGCCGCCCGGCGCCCCGGCCGGTTGGGTCGGCGCCGACGCTTCGCATGCGTGGGTTTCGCTGTTCAGCCCGCCTTTCGGCTGGATCGATCTCGACCCGACCAATGACGTACGCGTCGGCACCGGCCATATCGTCGTGGCATGGGGGCGGGATTTCGGCGACGTGTCGCCGCTGCGGGGCGTGATCATCGGCGGCGGGCGGCATACCCTGTCGGTACGTGTTTCGGTGCAGGCGGAGTAAGATCGGGCACACGACTGGCACCTGCGGTGAGGCACTATGAACGCTCGCGCTTCGAGTTGGATGGATGACGATCTTGCGATCTTTCGCGATTCCGTGGCGCGATTCGTCGAGACGCAAATGGTGCCCTACGACGAGCGGTGGCGTAAGCAACAGCATGTCGGCAGGGAGATCTGGCGCAAAGCGGGCGCCATGGGCTTTCTGTGCACGGATATTGCCGAAGACTACGGCGGCGCCGGCGGTGATTTTCGCCATGAAGCCGTGCTGTACGAGGAAACTTCACGGCGCGGAATCACCGGCTTCGGCCAGGGCGTGCACAGCATCTGCGCGCACTACCTGCTCAATCATGGAACCGAGGAGCAGAAGCGGCGGCTGTTGCCGCGCATGGCCAGCGGCGAGTTGATAGGCGCCATCGGCATGTCCGAGCCCGGAGCGGGCTCCGATTTGCAGGGCTTGAGAACCCGCGCCGAGAGCGACGGCGAGAGCTACGTCATCAATGGCTCGAAGATCTTCATATCCAATGGTTCGCTGGCCGGTCTGATCGCTCTGGTGGTAAAGACCCAGCCCGGCGCGGGCGCCAAGGGAACGTCCATCATCATGGTGGAAACGGAGGGCTTGGCGGGTTATCGAGTCGGGCGCATCCTCGACAAAATGGGCATGAAATCGCAGGATACCGCGGAGCTCTTCTTCGAGGACGTGCGCGTGCCGGCGGCGAATCTGCTCGGCGGCGTGGAGGGCCAGGGGTTCTACCAACTGATGCGCGATCTGCCGTACGAGCGCGCCCTGATCGCGGTGACCGGCGTTGCGGCCATGGAGGGCGCGCTCGCCGAAACCATCAAATACGTGAAGGAACGCAAGGCGTTCGGCAAGAGCATCGCCGAGTTTCAAAACACGAAATTCAAACTGGCCGAACTGGCGACAAAAACCCGGATCGCCCGTGTGTTCGTCGACGACTGCATCCAGCAGGTAGTCGCCGGGTCGCTCGACACCGTAACGGCCTCTATGGCCAAGTACTGGGTGTCGGACACGCAGCAAGAAGTCCTCGACGAGTGCGTGCAGCTGCACGGCGGCTACGGCTACATGAACGAATACCTGGTGTGCCGTATGTTCGCCGATGCGCGTGTACAGCGCATTTACGGCGGCACCAATGAGATCATGAAGGAACTCATTTCCCGCGCGTTATGAGGCGCGGCGATCATTGCGAGCGGACGATGCGTTCCCGGGACTTCTTCACAGATCTTCGCGCGTGCGCTTAAGCGCGGCACCTTGGGCTTGCGCTAGACTAACGGCTCCGGGCCAGACTTAGGCTGCCTTGCTTCATTCAAGATTCAATCGCCGTGAATTCCTTCGCGCGACCGCGGCGCTGGCGCCGGCCTGCGTTTTGCCGCGACGCGCGGCCTGCGCCGATACGGGTCCGCAGAGCCCGACGTATGCCTTCGTCGGGACCTACACACCGAACGGCGGCGGCATCTATCTGTTCAGCGTCGATGCGGCGAGCGGCGCGCTCACCCAGATGCATGTATTCGACGACATCCGCAACCCCTCTTGGCTGGCGATCAATCCGGCGCGCACCCGGCTGTACGCCATCAGTGAGATCGACAACTTTCAAGATACCCACGGCGGTGCGGTAATCTCTTACGCGATCGATGCGGCAACGCTGCAAATCAAACGGCTGAATGCGGTGAGTTCACGCGGCGCGACGCCGTCGCATATCAGCGTGCATCCGTCCGGCAAATTCGCCTTCGTTGCGAATTTCGGCGGCGGCAATGTCGTCGTTTTTCCGATCGGTGCGGACGGCGCATTGGGCGAGGCCAGCGACGTGCGCCCGAGCGTGGGCGCGCGTCATCACGGGCGCGCGGTGGATGATCCGCTGGGTCAGTTTGCGGTGAGCGATCACGACAGTCCGCACCCGCACATGGTGGCCGCCGATCCCAGCGGGCAATTCGTCGTTGCGAACGATGCCGGACTCGACCTGACACTGATATGGCGCCTGGACATGCAAGCCGGGCGCTTGTTGCCGGCGGACGCGCCCGTGGTCGCCGCTCCTTCCGGTTCCGCGCCGCGGCACTTCGTGTTTCATCCGAACGGCAGATTTTTTTACAACTTGTACGAGCACGACGCCAAGATAGCGGTATACGACTACGACACGGCGCGCGGCGCCATGAAGCTCAAGCAGTCGATATCGACGCTGCCGGCGAAGTTCGCCGGCAGCAATCTGTCCTCCGAAATCATCATCACGGCCGACGGCAGGTTCCTGTACGCCTCGAATCGGCTGCACAACTCCATCGCCGTGTTCGCCGTGGGCGGCGACGGCCAGCTGCGCAGCGTCGCGGAAAATTGGGCGCACGCCGATTCGCCGCGCAACATCTGCATCGACCCGAGCGGCGAATTTCTATACTCATGCAACCAGAAGGGCGATTCGATCACTTCGTTCCGCATCAGCGCCGCGTCCGGGACGCTTTCCTTCACCGGCCGTTTCGAGCCGGTGGGCAGTCCCGCGGCGATCGTATTCGTCAAACCCGCGTAAGCCATATCGCTCTGTACCTCGCGTCGCGCGGAGATCTATACTCTGGCCCTCTGCGCAAGCGCGACCACGGTTGAGAAATTATGGAAATTGCAATGATCGGATTGGGCCGCATGGGCAACAACATGGCGCAGCGCTTGCAGCGCGGCGGACACCGTGTCGTCGGATACGATCCGGCCGAGGCGGCGCGCGCCACCCTGGAGAAGGGCGGCGCGGAGACGGCCGCCTCGCTCGAAGCCATGGTGGCGAAGCTCAAAGCGCCGCGCATCGTTTGGCTCATGATTCCGGCGGGCGCCATAACCGACAACACCATCACCGCGCTGTTGCCGCTGCTGGCCGCGGGCGACACCATCATCGACGGCGGCAATTCGAATTATCGCGACACGCAGCGCCGCGCTGCAATGGTGGCGGCGCAGCGGGTGAACTACGTCGACTCCGGCACCAGCGGAGGAATCTGGGGCCTCGCGGAAGGCTACAGTTTGATGATAGGCGGCGATGCCGCAGTCGTGGAAAAGCTGCGGCCGATTTTCGAGACCCTGGCGCCGGGCAAGGACAAGGGCTGGGGCCGCGTCGGGCCCGTGGGCTCCGGCCACTACACGAAAATGGTCCACAACGGCATCGAATACGGAATGATGCAGGCGTACGCGGAAGGCTTCTCGATTTTGCAACACAAGGAAGAGTTCAAACTCGATCTGCATCAGATCGCCGAGATCTGGCGCTACGGCAGCGTGGTGCGCTCCTGGCTGCTCGACTTGACGGCGATCGCGCTGGAGGAGAACCCGACCCTCAAAGGTATTGCACCGTACGTCATGGACTCCGGAGAGGGCCGCTGGACCGTGGCGGACGCGATCGAATTGGGAGTCTCCGCGCCCATCATCACTCTGGCGCTGCTGGAACGCCTGCGCTCGCGCGATGACGACTCGTTCATCGACAAGCTGCTCGCGGCGATGCGCAATCAATTCGGCGGCCACGAAATCAAAAAAGAGTGATGGCTGCGAAGATATCTCGAACATGAAAATATTGGTGGTGGGCGCAGGCGCCATCGGCGGCTACTTCGGCGCGAGGCTGCTGGCGGCCGGCCGGCGGGTGACATTCCTGGTCAGAGCGCGCCGCGCGGAACAGTTGCAGCGTTCCGGCCTCGAAGTGCTGAGCCCGGACGGCAATCTGCATTTCGCCTCTCCGCCCACCGTCAGCGCGGCGCAACTCGATGGCTCTTACGACCTGATCCTGCTCAGTTGCAAGGCTTACGACTTGCAGGGCTGCATCGCGGATTTTGCGGCCGGCATGCACCCCGGCACGCAGGTTCTACCCCTGCTGAATGGGATGCGCCACATGGACGCCCTGGACGACAAATTCGGCGCCGAGCGCGTTCTTGGCGGTCTGGCCAGAATTTCCACCACGCTGGACGCCCAAGGCCGCATCCACAAGATGGGCGATGTCTGTACGCTGGTATTCGGCGCACGCGGCGCCGGCAGCGACGAAAGGGTGGCGGAGGTCGGCAAGGCATTGAACGCGCCCGGCTTCACGTCGATTTCGAGCGCCAGCATCATGCGGGACATGTGGGAGAAGTGGGTGTTCATCGCCGCGGCGGCGGCGCTCACGAGTTTCATGCGCGCGACGGTCGGCGACATCGTCGCAGCGGGCGCCGGCGGCATTGCCGTCGGGCTTCTCGAGGAATGCGCCGCCATCGCGGTGGAGAACGGCTTCGAGCCCAGCCAGGCAGCCATCGATTTCGGCCGTTCGCTGCTCACCGCGCCGGGCTCGGCTTTCACGGCGTCCATGTTCCGCGACATCGAGAACAAGTCGCGCATCGAGGCGCAGCAGATCGTCGGAGATCTGCTCGGCAGGTCGAAGGCGGCGAATCCGCTGCTCCGCGTCGCTCATGCGCACTTGAGAGCCTACGAAGCGAGGCGCGAGCGCGAGGCGGCCGCGCCGCGTGCGAGCGGCCCTTAAGCGGCGGGGATCTGCACGTTGTGACGGCTGACCGAGGATCCGTCCGAGGATTTGAGATTCCAGAATACGGCCGTCGAACCGACGGTCAATACGGCGAGCGCCAGCAGCGCGAGATGAATGCCATGCAGCATCTGGGCCGGGGATGCATGGACGTGGCCGGGAATGAACAAAGCCGCCGTCAGCGAGGCGGCGGCGACGCCGAAGCTCACTGCCAGCTGCTGCACCGTGCTGGCGATGGTGCTCGCGTCGGCGGTCTCGTGTTCGCCGACATCGGCATAAGCCAACGTGTTCATGCTGGTGTACTGCATGGAGGTGAGAAAGCCGTAGGTGAATGCCTGCAGCACGATCAGCCACACCGGCGTCGCCAAGCCTACGGTCGCGAACAGCATGATCATCACGCCCATCAGCAAAGTATTGCCGATGAGTACGGTGCGGTAGCCCATTTTCTGCAAGATCAGCGGCATCGCCATTTTCAGGCTCATCGCCGCCAGCGCCTGCGGCATGATGAGCAGTCCCGATTGAATGGGCGTGAAGCCCAAGCCCACCTGGTAGAGCAGCGGCAGCAGAAACGGAATCCCACCGATCCCCAAACGCGTCAATAAATTGCCGGCGACCGAGAGGCGCAAGCTGCGGATGCGCAGCAAGCGCAGGCGCAACAGCGGGTATCGCGTACGCCTCGTGTTCATGCCGTAGCCGGCGAGCAGGGCCGCCGACATGATCAAAAGACCCAGCATCTCGCGTCCGCTCAACGTGGTTTCGCCGAACACCTCCAGCACGTAGGAGAACAACGAAATTCCGGAGCCGAAAAGTATCAGGCCGATGAGGTCGAGAGGCCGGCGGCGCTGTTCGCGGTAGTTGGGAAGGTGCAGGTAGACCATGATCAAACCCAATAGCCCAATGGGAATATTGACGAAGAAGATCACGCTCCAATGAAAATAGCGGATGATGGCGCCGCCGAGGAGGGGCCCCAGCATCGGCGCCACCAAGCTGGGAATGGATACGAAACTCATCGCGCGTACCAGTTCGGATTTGGGAAACGTGCGGACCATGGTGATTCTGCCGACCGGCAACATCATGGCGCCGCCGCAGCCCTGCAGAATGCGGCAAATCACCAGCCAATGGATATCGCTGCTGATGCCGCAGAGCAGTGAACCGAGCGTGAACGTGCCGATCGCAGAGGCGAACACACGCCGCGTGCCGAAGCGATTCGCCATCCAACCGCTGATGGGAATGAACACGGCCAGGCTGAGCGTGTAGCTCGCCAACACCGCCTTCATGTTGAGCGGCGGCACCCCGAGCGCGTGCGCAATGGCCGGCACCGCGGTATTCAGGATGGTGGTGTCCAGCGATTCCATGAAAAAGCCGACGGCCACCAGCCATGGCAGCAACCGTTTTGCGGTTGCGCTCGCAGCGATGTCGTCGGCCGCGCTCAATTTACCGCGCGATCAAGCCCCGGCCAGCGCGGCATCGACCATGGCCTGGGCCTCCGCGAGCAAGCGGCGCAAATGCGCGTCGTCGTGAAAACTCTCGGCATAAATCTTGTAAATGTTCTCCGTCCCCGAAGGCCGGGCCGCAAACCAGCCGCCCGCGGAGACGACCTTGATGCCGCCGATCGCAGCGCCATTGCCCGGAGCGGCCGTGAGGATTTTCTCGATGGGTTCACCGGCCAGTTGCGAGCCGCCCACCTGCTTCGTGTCGAGCTTGGCAAGGCGCTGCTTCTGCGCGGGGTTGGCGGGCGCGTCGATGCGGTCGGCGAAGCATGCGCCCAGCTGTTCCGATAGAGCGCCGTATGCCGCGCCAGGGTCGTGTCCGCCGCGCGCCGTCAACTCGGCGGACAACAGGGCCGGTACCATGCCGTCCTTGTCGGTCGTCCAGGCGGTGCCATCGAGGCGCAGGAACGCCGCGCCGGCGCTTTCCTCGCCGCCGAATCCCAAGCTGCCGTCCAAGAGGCCCGCGACATACCATTTGAAGCCCACCGGTACTTCGTACAGAGGCCGGCGCAGACGCGCCGCCACGCGATCGATCATGGCGCTGCTGACGACCGTCTTGCCCACGCCGGCCTCCGGCCGCCACGCCGGACGGTTGCGGAACAGGTAGTCGATGGCAACGGCGAGATAATGATTGGCCGGCAAAAGGCCGCTGCTGGCGGCGACGATGCCGTGCCGGTCGTGATCGGTATCGCAGGCAAAAGCGATGTCGAAGCGGTCCTTGAGGCCGATGAGCCGCTGCATCGCGTATGGCGATGAAGGATCCATGCGGATCTTGCCGTCCCAATCCAGCGTCATGAAGCGGAAGGTGGGATCCACGGCATCGTTCACCACCGTCAGGTCCAGGCGATAGCGTTCGGCGATGCGCTGCCAGTAATGCACGCCCGCTCCGCCCAGGGGGTCGACCCCCATGCGAATGCGCGAGCTGCTGATCAATCCTAAGTCCAATACGGCAGCGAGGTCCTCGACGTAGGATTGCACGTAGTCATGGACGCGTGTGGTGGATGACGCTTTGGCGGAAGAGAACGGCATGCGCCGCACCTCCCTCAGATTCGAGGCCAGGAATTCATTCGCGCAGTTCTCGATCCATGAGGTGACGTCGGTATCCGCCGGGCCGCCGTTGCTGGGGTTGTACTTGAAGCCGCCGCTGTCGGGCGGGTTGTGCGAGGGCGTGATGACGATGCCGTCGGCCAGCCCGCTGCTGCGGCCGCGATTGTAGCGCAGAATCGCGTGAGAGACCGCCGGCGTCGGCGTGTACTCGTTGCCCGCGGACGTCATGACCACGACCTCATTTGCCGCGAGCACCTCCAGCGCGCTGGCGAACGCCGGCGCCGACAGGGCGTGCGTGTCGAAGCCGATGAACAGCGGGCCATCGATGCCCCGTTGCCTGCGGTAGCGGCAGATCGCCTGGCTGATCGCGAGGACGTGAGCCTCGTTGAAGCTCACGTCGAAGGAACTGCCGCGATGGCCCGACGTGCCGAATGCGACCCGCTGCGCGGCAATGGCGGGATCCGGCCGTTCCGTGTAGTAAGCCGTGACCAGCCGCGGCACATCGACCAGCACGGATGCCGGCGCCGGCTTGCCGGCCAGCGGGCTTATCCTGGCGCTCAAGCGCTGGCCAACGCCGCGCTCTTGTCGGTTATCCGCTTCATGAGTTCCGCCCAGGACTTGACGAAGGAGGCCGCGCCGTCTTTTTGCAGCTGACTCGCGAGTGCCTCGACGTCGATGCCGGCCGCGGCGAACTTGGCGAGCACGCTTTCGCAATCACCGCCGTCCGTGCGCATGACCCCGTCGATGTGGCCTTTTTCCGCAAAAGCCAGCAGAGTCTTTTCGGGCATCGTGTCGATGGTGTCGGGTGCCGCCAAAGCCGCCACGTACAGGTCGGCGGGCGCGCTCGGGTCCTTGGTGCCGGTGCTGGCCCAAAGCATGCGCTGCTTGCGCGCGCCCTTGGCTTCGAGGTCGCGCCAGCGCTTGCCGGCGATCAACTCGCAATGCGCGCGATATGTACGCTGCATGATGGCGATGCCGAGACGATTGACCAGCTCCTTGGGCGCCTTCTCGGCGACGCTGCGGTCCCAGCGGCTCACGAACACCGATGCGACCGAATTGATGCGCGGGTCGAGGCCGGCGGCGATGCGCCGCTCGATGCCGCGCATGTAGGCATCGGCCACGGCGAGATATTGCTCGCGCGAAAACAGCAGGGTGACATTGACCGGTACGCCGGCGAATATCGCGGCCTCTATTGCCGGAACGCCTTCCGGCGTTCCCGGAATCTTGACGTAAAGATTGGGGCGTTTTGCCTGGTTATGTATGCGCAGCGCGGATTTGATCGTGCCTTGTGTATCGCTTGCCAGCAGCGGCGACACTTCCATGGACACCCAGCCGTCCAGTCCTTGCGTGCGGTCGAACTCGGGCTTGAACAAATCAGCCGCGCGGCGCAAATCTTCCAGCGCGATCTCGATGAACAGATCCTCGCCGGAGAGTCCGGATGCGGCCTTCTGGCGGATCGACTTGTCGTAAACGGCGGTCTTGCCGATTGCTTCATCGAATATGGTGGGATTCGAGGTCAGCCCGGTCACGGACAGCGTGTCGATGTAGCGGCGCAGCGTACCGTCATCGAGGATCTCCCGCGTGATGTTGTCGAGCCAGAGGCTTTGACCCAGATCATGCAATTTTTTCGTGATTGTCATAATGGCACCTTGAAGTCAGTTGGTTTCAAAAGGATCAAATCCTCGATGCGTTCGATCACCAGGTCCGGCGCCGGATCCACGGTGTTCGCCTGAGGATCGTTCGCGTAATGTCCTTGACGGACGAACACGGTCGTAAGCCGCGAGCCCATGCTGAGCTTCATGGCCGCAAGAAGATTCGACTTGTCATCGACCATGACATAGTGCTTCGCAGGATAGCGGCTTTGCACGTGGTCGAGCACCTTCTCTTTGTGCACGTATATCAGCACGCGCCCATCGACCGCAGCCGCAATTCCCGAACGCTGGATTTTACGCGGTTGGAACACGATGTCACCGTCGGAGAGCACCACCGGACGGCCGATGGTGGCCAGGTGCGCCACGGCCTCGAGGGCGCGCGGGAAGAGGCGCTCGGCGAAGGGGTAATCGAGCAGGAAGTGCGACATTTCGAGCAGCTCTGCGTGGTCGTCCAATCCTGCGCGAAACTCCTGCAGGCTGCCCAGGTAGTCGACCAGGCCGATTTCCTCGCGCCGCCGCGCGATGATGGACCAATAGCGCGCCTTTTCGAAGGCGCCGAACGATTCTTCCAGGCGATCGCCCAAATCCACGCCGAACCTGTCGTTGTCGAGCAGCGTGTTGTCGACATCGAGCAGAAAAACCACGTCGTTGACGCTCAGCACGGCGAGGATTTCTCCGCTTGCGGATCGTGCCAGCTCTCGCCGCCCAGCACGATATCCGCAGCTTCCTTGGGTCCCCAGGTATTGGGCTCGTATTCGACGACGGGCAGGCCGCCGGTGAGTATCGGATCCACCACCTGCCAGGCGGCCTCGACGCTCGTATCCTGCGTGAACAGGGCCGTGTCGCCGCGCACGGCATCGCCCAACAGCCGCTCATAGGCGGATTTCTCGCTCGGAGAGTTGTGCCGCGCGGTCAATTCGACCGGTTCGCCGCGCATATCCTCGCCGTTGCGCTTGACCAGCGCCCCCTCGGAAATCACCACCTCGGGGCTCAGGCGCAGGCGGAAATAGTTTGCCGGCATGGTATCGCTGGGATCGAAGATGGCGAGCGGCGGCCGGTTCAGCGTGATCCGCACTTCGGTGGCGGAGATCGGCAGACATTTGCCCGCACGGATGTAAAACGGCACATCCGCCCAGCGCCAGGTGTCGATGTGCAGGCGCAGAGCGGCAAAGGTCTCGACCTGGGAGTCCTTGGCCACGCCTTTCTCGCCACGATAGCCGCGGAACTGGCCGCGCACGACCTCTTTGGGATCGAGCGGACGCATGGCGCGGAAAATGCGCAGCTTCTCAGCCTGCATCAATTTAGGATCGTGACCTGCCGGCGCGTCCATGGCCAGCAGTGCAATCACCTGCAGCAGGTGATTTTGCACCACGTCCCGGATGGCGCCGACCTCTTCGTAGAATCCGCCGCGTCCCTGCACCCCGAAGTTTTCGGCCATCGTGATCTGTACGTCGCGGATGTAGTGACGGTTCCAGATCGGCTCGAGAAAGCTGTTGGCAAAACGGAAGTACAAAATATTCTGCACCGCTTCCTTGCCGAGGTAATGGTCGATGCGAAAGATCGAAGATTCCGGGAACACCTCGTGCAAAGTCTCATCCAACGCCCGCGCACTGGAAAGATCGCGGCCGAACGGCTTCTCGACGATGACCCGCGCGTTTTCCGCGCATCCAGACTTCTGCAGGCCGCTGACCACGCTGGCAAACATGCTGGGGGGAATGGCCAGGTAGTGGATTGGATTCTTGGCAAGGCCCAAAGCCTCCCGCAGCCTCTTGAAGGTCTTCGCATCGCTGTAATCGCCCTCGCAGTAGCGCAGCAGCGCCGCCAATTTGCCGAATGTGTCTTCGTCGAAATCGCCGCCGCCCTGCTGGAGGCTGTCGCGTACACGGTCCTTGAGTTTGTCGAGCGTCCATCCCCCGCGCGCCATGCCGATGATCGGGAGGTGAAAGCCGCCGCGGCGCACCATGGCGTACAGGGCCGGAAAAATTTTCTTGTAGGCCAGATCGCCGGTGGCGCCGAAAAACACGAACGCGTCGGATTGGGTGGCAGGCATCAGCGTCTCGCTTGCAGGTCCCGCCGCAGGCGTTCGATTTCGTCCATCAAGTCGAGTGCCAATGCGACGCCGACCAAATTCAATTCAAGGTCGCGCTGCAGACGCGCGGCAATACGCGCGCGGCGCAAAGCGCCGCCGCGGAAGCGCCATTCCTCCGCGTCGACCGCGGCAACCTCGAGCACGCCCTCCTCGACGAACGCGACGACGTGGCTGCGCTCGATGGCGCAAATGCGGCAGAGGTCATCGATGCTGAGCAGCGTGCTCTCATCGACGAGAATGCCTTGCAATACTTGATCCTGTGTCGGCGACATACGAACCTCAGAGCCTCAAGCCTGCGCGCGGGTCGAACGGCATGGCGGCTGCCATGGCCGCATAGGCCGCCTTGGCCTTCTCGTCGTTCGCGGGCGGCAGCGCGATCTGCAAAATCACATAAAAATCGCCGGGCGGATTGGCGGGAATACCGCGGCCCTTGAGCCTCAGTTTACTGCCAGCATGCGATGCCGGCGGAATTTTCAGCTCCACTACGCCGCCCGGCGTGGGCGTCTTCACGCTGGCCCCCAGCGCTGCTTCCCAAGGAGCAACCGGCAGCTCGAGCGACAAATCCCGGCCATCCACGTGATACAGGGGGTGGGGCTGGAATTCCACCTCGATGTACAGATCGCCGGGTTTACCCGGCTCCAACGGCTTGGCACCTTGGCCGGCCAGACGAATCTGCTGCCCCGGGAGGATTCCTTTTGGGACCTGTACGTTGAGCGTCCGTTCCTTGCTCGCCAGCCGGCCTTCGGCATCGATTTCGGGCATCCTGAGCGTGAGCGAGCGCGAGCCGCCGGTAAGCGACGCCTCCAGATCCAGCATCACCTTGGCGTGATGATCCTCGCCGCGGTCCGGGTGAAAGCCGCGGCGCCGGCCGGACTGCGCACGGGCCTGGGCTCCGAAAAGCGACTCGAAGAAATCGCTGTAGTCGGCGCCGCCGCGCCCGGCCCCGCTGAACTCGAAATCGGAATTCCAATCGGGCGGCGGACGGAAATCCTCGCCCGGCCGATGATTGGCGCCGAGTTGATCGTAGGCCGCGCGCTTTTCAGGGTTTTTCAATACCTCATAGGCCTCGCCCACTTCCTTGAAGCGCGCCTCAGCGTCTTTTTCCTTGCTCACGTCCGGGTGATATTTGCGGGCGAGCCTACGATAGGCTTGTTTGATTTGAGCCTCCGTGGCATCGCGGGCAACGCCCATCACTTGGTAATAGTCCTTGAACTCCACCATTCACCTGCGAAACGCGTAAGTTTGGAGAATAGTATGCCGATTCAATGACGAATCATAATTGCGCGTAGGCGTGATCCTACGTCAGAGCTGATAGGCGACCGTGAGCAGCAGACCTTCGCCGATGTCGCGAAACACGTTGGGAGCCCGCGCATCGAAGGGCCGCGCCTCAAGTTTGAGTGCTTCAATCCAATCGACCAGCCATGAAATTTCAGCAGCGCCATACAAGACGACGGCACTTTCGTAGTTGAGCAGCAGGCTGCGCGAATCTAGGTTGACCGAGCCGGTGAGCGCCAGAGATGCATCGCAGACCACGGCCTTGGCGTGATTCATGAACGGCACGAGATGAATCGCGACGCCGGCGTTATGCAGCGAACGCAGCGCGCGATTGCGCACGAAGTCCGCCAATCGATGATTCGAGGATGCCGGCAGAATCAAGTCGATTTTTACACCACGCCGCGCCGCCAGACGCAACGCGGTTTCCAGGCTGACGTCGGGAACGAAGTAGGGTGTGACCGCGAGAATGCGTTCGCGCACGTGAAAGCAGGCATCGATCAGCAATGCATGCACGGTGTCCTCGGTTTGGTCCGGGCCGCTCGGCAGAAATTGGGCCCGGCACCTCGTTTCGGGCGGCGAGATCCGCTCGGCGCTCTTGGCAGCATCTTGATCCGCCGGGGGCGCGCCGGCCGCGGGCGCACCGCCCGCGGCGACCCAATCGGCCTCGAATTGCCGGGCCGCATCGCCGGCCACGCAGCCTTCGAGATCGAAGGACAAATCCCGCCAGGCCGGTTTGCCCCGCACCCCGATGAAGTACTCGGCCGCGATATTTCGGCCGCCGGCCCAGAGACGCGAGCCGTCGGCTATCACCATCTTGCGGTGGTTGCGCAAGTTGCGCGGGCCCTGAGTCTTGCGCGCGAACAACGGACTGAATATTTGCGTTTGGATCCCCAGGGTCTTGAGCTGCGCGAAGAATGATCGCGGCAGCTGCATTGCGCCGACTCCGTCGAGCAGCAAACGCACGACCACTCCGCGCTCGACGCATTGCGCCATACGGCGCATGGCGTCGAGTCCGAACGGATCATTGCCGAGAATGTACGTGCAGATATCCACGCGGAACCTTGCGCACTGCAGAGTCTCGAACAGCGCGGCAGCGGACTCTTCGCCGTCGCGATGCAGTCGGACGGCGCAATTCGACGCCGGTCCCAAGTCGAAACTCTCTATCAGATCCTCGGCCCAATGGCATCCGTGGCGCCGCACGCCGCCGGGGGAGGTTCTTTTGCGCGGCAATTTGCGACGCCCGAACATGAGATACATGGGCAGCGTGAAATATGGCAACGCAATCATCCCCAGGACCCAGGCGATGGCGATCGACGGCGGCCGGCGTTCGCGTATTGCGCGAGTGGTCAAGACATAGGTGAGGACGCTGACCACGATGGCCAGCGAGTGTACGGTGACCCGCGGAAACCACGCGTTCACTTACGCGTTCACTTAAAAGCCGGCGCCAGGCGGCGGCAGTTGACGCAGCACCCCTGGAATCAAGTCGGGTAGATCCTCCGCGAGCAATCCAGGACCGAAGCCAGCGGCCGCAGCGCCGTGCATCCACACCGCGGCACAAGACGCCAGGAATGCGTCCATGCCCTGGGCCAGCAGTCCCAGGATCAATCCGCCCAGTACATCGCCCGAGCCCGCGGTGGCGAGCGTCGGAGGTGCATTGCTGTTGATGGCAGCGCGGCCGTCGGGCGTCGCGATGACGGTATCCGAGCCTTTCAACACGATCACCGCGCCGCTGCTCTTTGCCGCCTGGCGTGCGCGGCTCAGTTTGTCTCCAGCGAACGAGAACAGGCGCTTGAACTCGCCCTCGTGGGGCGTGATCACACACGGACCTTGGATCGCAGCGAACAGTTGCTGCGGATTCTCCGTAAAGGCCGTGATGGCGTCCGCGTCGAGAAGAACCGCCTTGCCGCTCGCCAGCATGCTCAATGCTCGGGTGCGGGTGGGGTCACCCGCGCCGGCGCCCGGCCCGATCAGGCAAGCGGTATAGCGCCGGTCTGCAAGCAGCTTCCCTAGATCCTCGTCCGTCGCGAGCGGATACACCATGATGCTGGTCAGGGCGGCGGCGTAAATCGGCAGACTGTGCTCCGCCACTGCGATGGTGGTGAGGCCGGCCCCAGCTCGTGCCGCAGCGCGGGCAGCCATGCGCGCCGCTCCCGTCATGGGATAGCCGCCGCACAGGAGCGCATGACCGCGGCCGTATTTGTTGGCGTCGAACTGGGGCCGCGGCAGTTCCTCGAGCCACAGCCGTGGATGATTCTCCCAGGTATTGATGCCCAGGGTGTCGTATACCGCATCGGGTATGCCGATGTCGGCCACCACCACCTCGCCGCACAAATCACGTCCCGGCAATAAAACATGCGCGGGCTTTTTTCGCGCGAAGGTCACCGTGCAGACCGCGGCCGCCGCGCCGTTTGCGGCGCCGCTGTCGCCCTGCACACCGCTGGGCACATCGACGGCAATGATGGGGATGCCGCGTTGGCCGGCCAGCGACAAGGTGTCGCTGATGCGCGCCTCGAGAGGACGGTTGAGACCGGAGCCGAAGACGGCGTCCACCACGAGCGCCGCTCCCTCGATAGCGGCCGGCGTCAAGGACTCGATCGGTCCGGGCCAGCGTTTCGCGTGCGCCAAGGCTGCGCCGCTCATGGCATCGCGCGCTCCCGCCAAGGCGAGTTTCACCGTCCACCCGAATTGCGATAACGCCAAGGCAGCGACGAAGCCGTCGCCGCCATTATTGCCGGGACCGCACAGCACCGCGATCGGACGCGGCGTCCACCGGCGTGCAATCTCGCCGGCCACGGCGCGTCCGGCGTTTTCCATCAACTCAAAGACGCTTTTACCGGCCGACGCGGCCAAGCGGTCCGCCTCGTTCATTTGAGCGACACTGAGCAGGGCGTTGAGGCGGTTCCCTGAAGGCATGGTAATCCCTGTATACATAGACAGTACGGGGCTTCACCCAAGCCCCTCCGCGGGCTAAAGCCCTCGGCGGGCTAGTTTAGGGGAACGTTCCGCGGCGCGGCGAATTCGATGGTAGCGAGCCTGCCGGTATCTCGGTAGTCTGCGCCCCTATGTATGGTTCATTGTTCTGGATCGAATGGCTCGATCGCCTGGATCGCGTCCTGACCAGTGCGCGTGAAGACGTGCTCGCGCTCAGCCGAGCGGTGAGCCCGAGCAGCACGGCTGCCATCGAACGCTCCATTCGCCAGCTGACGGCGCTGACCAATGATCTGCGCCTGCTGGATCGCGACGTCCTGACCGCGAGCGCGGATAACCTGCAAAAGTCTCTGGACACGGCTGTCTTTCGCCTCGGCAGCCTGGCAGAGGCGCACGCGACAACCGCTGCCCCGATTCGAGAGCGCCTTCTTTCGGCCATCGATACCGCCTTGCGCGACAGCCTCTACGAGGCCGCCATGTTGTTGCAACCGAGCCGCCGCCTCGCTTAGAGGTTGGCTCTTGCGGTTTTCGGGCCGATGAAGTACCAAAGAATGAAGCCCAAGACGGGCAGGAAAATCACCAACACCACCCAGAGGACCTTGGTGCCCGTGTCCGCGCCGCTTTGAACAATATTGATCA
>Ga0302325_10011050_pt1 | contig 19473 bp, 16 predicted proteins | sample Palsa_T0_2_FD_201948 | JGI IMG/M metagenome (GOLD analysis project Ga0302325, IMG submission 201948) | Peat permafrost microbial communities from Stordalen Mire near Abisko, Sweden - Palsa_T0_2 | ecosystem: Environmental > Terrestrial > Soil > Palsa > Peat permafrost | place: Sweden: Abisko...
TAGTGCACCTTTTTTGTAACCCGGCGGTTGCCGGTTCGATTCCCGTCGCCGGCTCCAATTTATAAAAAATTTCCACTGCCGGGTGGTGTAATGGTAGCACAAGCGACTCTGACTCGCTTTGTCTAGGTTCGACTCCTAGCCGGGCAGCCAATGTGCGAAAGCAAATTGGATGACGGGCTAGGAGGCGAACGAAGTTCGGTTCGGCGCGGCGTCAGCCGGCCGAACAGGACGCACCACAGGTGCGGTCGCGTCAGCGACTGGGCCAAAGGCCCATCCAGTCCTAGCCGGGCAGCCAATTTGCGAAAGCAAATGGGAAGACCAAACATTTGGTATCGGGTTGGAATTATCCGTGCGCGGCCTCGGGCAGATGACTCCGGGCCGCACCGAAAAATCCCCCTCTGAAGATTGCTTTTCTCCCTGTGCGCCGGCCCGTCACCTGGAGCAATTCGCTCCCCGCTTAGCCCAAAATAAAGCAGGTTGACAGCCAAGTTTTGATGGACCCTGATGTCCTTTTCCCACCGCGATCTCGATCTCCGGTTCCATTACGGCGACATGCTGAAACCTCGTTACCCCCACTTCGCTCGCAGGCCGAATATTCTTTTGGATCTCGGCACGGTTCCTGCAGAGCGAGTCCGCGTTACGCGCGCTTCGGCGCTCGCTTCCCGGGGGAGTTGAGCCGTTTACCTAGTTCCGCGTCATCTGGATTTATTAATTACCAACGCTAGCCTTAAGAATCTTCGCACATATCTCAAACCATGATCACCCATAGTCTTGTTCTCGCGTTCCTCCTCAACCAGACCCCGATGGAACTGTTCGCCAACGGCGGACCCATCATGTGGCCCATTCTGTTGGTGTCCTTCATTGGACTGACGGTTATCGTCGAACGAGTCATTTTCATTTTTCGTGAGAACGCCAATCGCGAACCCGAGGTGGTTGAAAAGATGCTCGAGTGCGTCGAGAAGCGCGACATCGACGGCGCCCTCGCCCTCGGCAAGAAGAGCCACGACTCGGTGGCCCGCATTCTGGTCTACAGTCTCACGAACCGCGAATACTCCCTTTCCAACGCCTTCATCCGCGCCTCAAGCCAGGAGCTCACGCGCTACCAGCAGGGCATGGCGGTCCTCGACACGGTGATCACGGCCGCCCCGATGTTGGGACTGCTCGGAACAGTCACCGGAATGATGAAGACCTTCGGAAGCATGACGGGTGATATCTCGAGCGCCACCAGCCAGATCACCGGTGGTGTCGCCGAAGCGCTCATCGCGACCATGTGCGGTCTGGCGATCGCGGTGGCCAGCCTCCTTCCTTATAACTTGCTCAACGCCCGTGCGGAACAGGCGAAGCAGGAGATTTCGGACGCTTCCCACGCCCTTGAGATTCTAATCAAGAAGTCGGAAACGACCCCCCCGTATCCCCGCTGATCGCGACCGGGAACCTCTTATCCCAGCACCATGGCAGGCTCCAGTTCAGGCGGCGGCGGCAAGAAGAAGGCACGCATTGAGATCATTCCTCTCATCGACGTCATCTTCTTCCTCCTCGCCACATTCGTTCTCTTCACGCTTTCGCTGAATAAGTCGGAAGGCCTGAAGGTCTCTCTCCCGGACTCCGAAACCGGCGAGCCCCGGGATCCGGCCGGCAGTGCGACGATCACCGTCACCTCCGAAGGGACGATGGCTTGGGACAAGGATCCGGTCACCGTGGACGAGTTCCTCACGCGCTTGAAAGAGTTTCACGTCCAGCATCCCGAGGATGCGCGCATCCTGATCAACGGCGACTCCGATGCCATGTTCAGCCAGGCGATCTATGTCTTCGACCAGGTCCGCATCGTGGGCATTCAAAAAGTCCTGATCGAGACCAAGGCCCGCCAGGCCACTGCGTCGCTCTAACCCAAACCTTTTACACAACAACGCTATGGCAGGTGGTGGCAGCTCCCGAGGCGACGAAGGCAAGAAGAAGGCGCGCATTGAGATTATCCCTCTCATTGACGTCATTTTCTTCCTCCTAGCTACCTTTGTTCTATTCACGCTTTCGCTTGCGAAGATCCAGTCGCTTCCTGTTCAGCTGCCCGTGGCCAATAATGCCCCGCAGCAGAATAAAGAAGACGACTCGGTCACGCTCCAGGTATCAAGCCATGGAAGCTATTTCTGGAATAAGGAGTTGATTTCGCCCTCCGAGATCGCTCCGCGTCTCGTGCACTACAAAGGGTCTGTTCAAACCCCGCGCGTCCTGATCTCCGGCGATTACCTCGCCAAATTTGGCGACACTGTTTTCGCCCTCGATCAGGTACGGCTTGCCGGGATCGATCAGGTCTCGGTCGATACCCACCCCCATGGCACGGGCCGTTAAATTGCAGCCGAACCTCTTTTCCCCATGCGCCGCGATTTGATCATAGGAATTCTCGTTTCCCTGGCGATCCACGTCGGTGTTGCGTGGGCTGGCAGCTACAAACCTGCGGCCAAACCGAAGGTGAAGGAGGTCGAGCCGACCATCCAGCTGATGGAGATGCCAAAACCCGAGGAGCCGGACGAACAGGTAGTCGAAGACAAGCCCGACACCTCAGCGCCCACGGACATCGCTCCGCCCATGCTGACGGACGTCCCCCAGGTCGTGACCCCCGATTCATTTGTGCAGCAGGTCCAGCCGCCGCCCCCCGAGGGACTCAAGCTGAACAATGCCGCCATCAAACTGCCGGAAGGCCGGCCAGGCGGCTTGGGCAAGGGAATCTCGATCTTTGATCCCTCCCAGCTGGATCAGCAGCCAATCGCGAAATTCCAGGCTCGGCCCCAGTATCCCTTTGAAATGCGGCGCGCCGGCATCTCCGGCCAGGTGGTGGTCGATTTCATCGTAGACTCGAACGGAGAGGTGCGCAACGCCTTCGCCGCCAGCTCTTCCCAGCATGAGTTTGAAGCGGCTGCCGTCCAGGCGGTCTCCAAGTGGAAGTTCCGGCCGGGCCGCAAGAGCGGTCATTCGGTCAATACCCACATGCAGGTTCCCATCGTATTTACCCTCAACGAGAGCGAATAAATCGTGCCCTTTTTCCCACAGTCTCTTGCTTGCCGGCGGCCAAGCTTCGCGCTCCTGGCAATCGTCGGAACCGCGTTGATCGCCCATCCCATTGCGAAAGCCGCCGAAGAGGAACCGCCCGGTCTGAGTGAACCCACTCAGGAGGCGCTCGCCAAGCTGAAGCCCTTGCTGGACGCCAAGAATTGGGACGCCTCGGTCGCCCTGTTGAATGGACTTCTCCCAACCGTGCCGCCGGAGAGCTTCGACCGCGCCGACCTTCTCGATATGAAGGCGAAGATTCTCCTTCAGAAGAGCGACTATTCCGGAGCGATGGAACCGATGGAGGGGGCCCTCCAGATCGCCGACAAACACCATAATTATTTCACGCCGAAACAGACCCTGGATCTGGTTTACTATCTGGCCCAGCTCTACTACCAGGACGCGGCGGTGGCCGGACGCAGCAAGGATGCCCAGCAGCAGGACCTTCAGAAATCTGAAGTCTATCTCGACCGCTGGCTGAAGACCTCCAACAAGCCGGACCCCGACATCGCCTCATTCTACGCGGGTATTCTTTATAACCAGGCGGTTTCGGCCGGCGAAAAGCCTGACCAGGAATTGATTGAGAAGGCCCAGAAGCAGACGCAAAGCGCCTTGTTGATGTCGATTCATCCGAAGGAGAGTTTGTACGTGCTCCTTTTGGCCACCTACCAGCAGCAGAACCAACTTGAGAAGGCCGCTGAGGTGCTTGAGCTCCTCGTCAAACAAGCCCCGAGCAACAAAGGTTACTGGGCGCAGTTGATGGGCCTGTATCTCAACCTAGCCAGCGCCAATGAGAAGGACGAGATCAAGAGCCGGAAGTTCTTTACGCGCGCCATTCTCGCCATCGAACGAGGCCAAGCCCTGGGGTTCATGAATACCCCGAAGGACAATTATAATCTCGTCACCATTTACTACAATATCGGCCAATTCGGCAAGGCGACCGAACTCCTCTATGCGGGTCTGAAGAGCGGGGGAATCGAATCCGACATCAAGAATTGGGAGCTGCTCGCCTATTCATACCAGCAGATCAACAAGGGGTTCGACGCGATCAAGGCCCTGAAGGAGGCACAGGCCGATCCGCGCTTTGCGAATAACGGACAGCTCGATTTTCAGATCGGCCAGATCTACTCCGAAATGGAGCGTTCCGCCGACGCTCTCCCCTACTATGAAGCGGCCGTTCGCAAAGAAGGGGTCGAAAAGCCCCACTCGGTCTACATGATGCTCGCCTACACCGCCTACGAGGTGGGCAATTTCGATGTGGCTCTTAAGGCCGTCGAGCGCGCGCTCAAATTCCCGGAAACTTCGAAGGACAAGCAGGCCCTGCACCTACGGACCGCCATCCTAGACGCGATCAAGGAACACCAGAACGCGGAGCCGGATTCCACCACGCCGGCTCAAACGAAGGCCGCAGCCAGCAAGTCCCTTTGACCTCCTTCTGCTCACTATGAAGAAAACCTATATCTACTTTTTCGTCCCGCTGGTAGCCCTGGCCATCTTTGTCGGCTACTACTGGCATTTCGCCACGGAGTTCGACGCAAAGGTCGAGGCCAAAGCCCGAGCCGTTAAGGAAGAAAAGATGCACAAGCTCGAAGAGGAAGCACGCACCCGCGAAAAAGCCATCAAGGACGCCGTCGCCCAGAACGAGCAGCGCAAGAAGGAGAAGAAGGAGCGCGAAGAAAAAGAACACCTTCAGCATGATGCCCGTGAGGCCGCCGTTCTTGCGGAACAAAAGGCGCATATCGAGGAGGGCCGTCTCGAGCAGCAGGAGGAGCGGCTCGCCAAGAGCATTCAAACTACCAAGGACGAGATCGCGAAGATCGAGCTGGAAAAGACCCATGCCGTCGCCGAAGCGGCGTTCCTGAGCGGCTATGTAAAGCTCGCCCAGGCCAATACGACCTCCCTCTCCACGGTGCTCAATAGGATCCAGGCTGCTGACGATGCGGCGGCAAAAGCCGCCGCCGCCGCTGCCGCCGCCGCCGCTGCCGCAAAGAACAAGTAACCCGACCAATCTTCATAACCCATCCTTCGACTTACGTATGAAAAAGTGGATGTACGTCATTTTCCCCGGCATCGCGCTGGTGATCTTCATCGTGTTCTATCGTGCCAGCCAAAACGAGCTGGAGATCGCGGAAGCGAAACGCAAAGCCGTCGTCGCCGAGCAAAAAGCCGCGGACGAGGCCAAGAAGCAGGAGGCCGAGCAGAAGGCCGCTGCCGATGCCAAGAAGCACGAGCAGGACCGTTTGGCGGACGAGGCCAAGGCCGAAGCTGACAAGCAGGCCAAGTACGAGGCCGACCTGAACCGCATCAAGACCGATACGACCAAGACCGCGGCCAGTGTCACCCGCTATGCGAGCCACGTTTCCGAGATGGAAATCGAACTCGACACCCTGCACAAGAAGAAGGAGGCGGCAACCCGCGATGAGTTCGAGACCGAAAAACAGGTGGAGCTGGCGGAGATTCAACGCCGGACTGCCGAACTCGATAGTCAGCGCATGGTTGAGATGATTGCGAAGAAGGCAGACGCGAGCGCTCTGACCAAGGGCGCACCGGCCTCGCCCGCGCCCACGAGCTGAGATTCTTTTTTTTCCCGCCTACAAGGCGGCCCGGACTCCGGGCCGCCTTTTTATTCTCTGGCTCGGATCGTGCTTTTTCGGAGCCATCCGATGAAACCCCTCTCCGTGACTTGTTCCCGGCTCCCGGTCCCTTCGCGGCCGAAGATCGGCGCAGTCTTCTCCATGGCCTGTGCCCTGGCTTTTGGAACTCAGCCCTTATCCGCGGCCAACAAGCTCCTGGTCACCCATGCATGGATCCTCACCGTGCAGCCCGGCGAAACGCCCTACCGGGGTTTTTTGCTCGTGGGCGACGACGGGCGCATCGCGGAGACCGGTCGCGGCGATCCCGCGCCGGGAGTCACCGCAGCGACCGTGGTGGACGCCCAGGGGCAGTTCGTGGCTCCCGGATTCGTCTCAGCCCACAGCCACTTGTTTCAGAGCCCCCTGCGGGGCATGGGCTTTGATCAAACGCTTTACGGTTGGCTGGGAGCCCTGCACGTGCTGCTGCAGCGAACCGCTCCGGAGGACATCTACTGGTTTTCGCGCCACGGATCGGTCGACTTCCTTCGCAACGGCATCACGACCGCCTACGACTTCACCTATTCGGGAGAGCTCAGCGGCGGACAGAAATCGGTCGGGGTCGGCGAGGCTAGCGAGGCCGCCCCGCCCGACCAGGAACCCTATGAACAGGCGCAGATCCGCGCCAAACTTGATGCCGGCATCCGTTTTGTGGATAGCGTCAGCATCGTGCCTCTTGGATCCGAGGCGGAGATCCGGCGGCGATTTGAACGCATCCTGGCCTACGCCAAGACAAAATCCGACAATCCGCTTTTATTGAAGATGGCCATCAGCGGCTGGGTGCAGCTGGCGCCGACCATCGACGGCGCCTACCGAGAGGCGCACTTCATGCACGATTACGGCCTTATCAACCAGGCCCATTTTCTAGAGAGCCCGGAGCGGGTGCCCGAACAGCAGGCCAAGTTCGCTTGGTACAAAAAGGCGGGAGCCCTGGGGCCCGACTTCATCTTTGGGCATTTTATTCAGACAACCCCGGAGATCGTGAAGGAAGCCGCCGCCTCGGGCGCCAGCATGTGCTGGCAGCCCACGTCCAATGGCCGCCTGGGCTCCGGAATTGCCGACATCCCCGCCTACCGAGCCGCCGGAATGAAGGTCGGGGTCGGACTTGACGACCAGTCCTGCACCGACATCTCCGATCCGTTTCAGAACTGCCGCATCGGAATCTATACGATTCGGGCGCTCTACAAGAACGCTCATGCCCTTTCCGTTCGGGACATGCTGTACCTGCATACGATGGGCAGCGCCGAGATTTTAGGGATTCAGAAGGAGGTCGGCAGCCTGGAGAAGGGCAAATGGGCGGACTTCCTGATCGTCGATCCCCGCTCTCCGGATACCGGCCCCATCCATGATCCGCTCGCGACCTACGTGCTCGCGTGCGGCCTGCGCAATCTGAAGCAGGTGTACGTTGCCGGCGACCTGGTGGCCGACGGCCTGCGCATGCCGCGCCAGGATGAAGGTGAGATCCGCCGCCAGGTCGACCAGCGAATGACTCGACTCGAGATGGAGGCAGGGGTAACCCGGTAGTCAGCATGCTCGCCACACGCCAGCCGTTGCTGCGCAAGTTCTGGTATCCGGTGATTCCGGTACTGCTGCTGAAGAACGGCCCAAAGCCGTTCACGCTGCTGGGCCGCGATTTGGTGCTCTGGCTCGACGGCGAAGGCGCTCCCGTCGCCATGGACGACCGATGCCCGCACCGGCATGCGCGCCTGTCCAAAGGCTGGGTGGACAAGGGGCAGCTGATGTGCGGCTACCATGGCTGGACATTCGACGGGGGCGGCCGCTGCACCCGAATTCCCCAGAGAGGCGATGATGACCCTACCTCGATCGGCGTGCCCAGATATCGGACCGCCCTGCGCTGCGGCTATGTCTGGGTGGCTCTGGAGGAACCCGTGGCGGAGCTCCCCGCCTTCGAGGAGGACGGCGATCCCGCATTCCGCCGCATCTACGAGTTTTACGAGCCGTGGAAGTGCGGGGGACTTCGGCTGATGGAGAATTCGTTCGACAATGCACATTTCAGTTTCGTCCACCGCAATACGTTCGGAAAATTCGACCAGCCTGAGCCGAGCCGAATGAACCTCCATCCTTTTGAGAATGGATTTGGCTTCACGATGGACACAGTGGTCCCGGTCAAGAACGTGCCGCTCTCCGTGAAAGCGCTCAATATCAGCACCGCCGAGACGGTGCGCAATAATACGGGCATTTGGTGGATGCCGTTCTGCCGCAAGTTGCGCATGCGCTACCCGACCGGGCTGGTGCACACGATCGTGACGGCGGCCACACCGATCAACGATCACTCCTCGCAGATCATTCAAATTGCCTATCGCAATGATACCGAGGCCGACGCCAAGGCGGCGGACATCATCGCCTTCGACCGCGCGGTCGTCACCGAGGACCGTGAGGTGCTTGAATCGACGACCTTTGACACGCCCATCGATCTCCGGCGGCGCGAGGAGATGCACATGGCTTCAGACGCGCCGGGCCTGCTTATGCGCCGCCAGTTGCTCGCCAAATTTAAGGAGCACGGAGAGGAGGAGATTCACGGTTGGACAGAGGGTCTTTCGGCGCCGATGCCCACCCAGTTCGGGGTGAATCATCCTTCGGCAAACGAAGCGCTTTGTCTGGAAATGACCTATACCGGATCGGCCGCGCCCGCTTCTCCAGTGCCTGCGGCGGGAACGTCTTGAGCCAGGGCAATCCCAGGAATTTTCCGGAGGCCCACAGCCGACGAGAGCCGTGGCAGCATCACGTTCAGGACCAGCGCGCTCAGTCCGCCCCCACAAATGCCTGAACTGAAGAGGGCGCGTGGCACCGACGGAAGTGCGGCGATCCATTGCGGCTGCGTGGGCAGCGCCAGACCGACGCCCAGCGACACGGCAATGATCAGTGCCTCACGCTGCCCGATGCCTCCGCCCATCATCAAACGGAGGCCTGAGACCGCGACCAAACCGAAGAGCAGGATCGCCATACCCCCAAGAACCGGCGGCGGCATGGCAGTGAGCCAGCGGCTTACCGGCGGGAATAGGCCCATCAGGAGCAGGATGCCCGCCATCCCCTTGCCCACGCGACGGCTGGCGACCCCGGTGATTTGAATGACCCCGTTGTTCTGGGCATAGGTGATGTTCGGGAAAGAGCCGATGATCGCCCCGACACAGCTCGTCAGGCCGTCGGTGATGAGTCCGCCACGGAGGCGTTCATTGTGCGCGGTTCCGTCGGTATCGAGGCCTGAAAGGCGGGCCGTTGCCGTCATGACCCCGACTGCCTCGAGCATGGTGAAGAGATAGAGAAAGGCGAAGGGCACCAGGTATTCCCACTGAAATGCCAAGCCATACCGAAGGAGATGGGGCGCCGCGAACCATCCTCGGCTCGGCGGCGGTGACCGAAGCCAGCCACACGCGGCGCATGCGGCGTAGCCAGCGGCCACGGCCGCAAGAATGCCGCCAAGCCTAGACCACCTTCGGCCGAACGCCTGGGCTCCCAGAACAACCGCGATCACGAGGAGGGCGATCGCGCCGCCGGACCACACGGGCGCCCCGGGCACCGCCGCAGCCGCAATCCCGCCCATAGCGTTGGGGAGCAAAGAAAGCCCGATCAGAAGAACCACAATTCCGGACACCAGAGGCGGGAAATAACGGCGGAGGGTGGGCACGCAGAAGGCGAGCAGGAGCGGAACCGCCGCCCCTGCAAGGGACATTCCAAGCATGAGCGCCAGCCCCCCGGAACGACCGGCATGCACCAAAGGGCCGATAAAGGTCGCACTCGTTCCCGTCACGCTCAGCAAGCCCGAACCGACAAGGCCCAGGCGAAGCGACTGAAGAAAGGTGCCCAGGGCGGCCGCCAGCAGCGCCATGCTGACGAGGTAGGAGGTGTCGAGAGGTTCCAGGCGGAGGGATCCGGCGATCAGGAGGACCGGAGTCACGACCCCGACAAGCATGGCAGCTACCTGCTGCCCGGCCACGACGAAGGCCGGAATGGGCGGGATAGGATCGTCCGGACCGTAGACAAGGGTGCCTCGGGAAGCCGCTGAAGAGGGAGTTCGGCTCACCGACATGCTAGAGCAGGTCGCGGACCATCCAGGGATGAACGATGTGCGCGCAGCCTGTCAGGGGCCCGGCCGCAGCCGGCTGAGCAATTGGCGCGCAGGTTCGAAATCGGGACGAAGCCGAAGCGCCTCGCGGTACTGTCCCACGGCCTCGTCGGTACGGCCCATATCCAGAAGAACATTGGCCAGGTTGTAGTGGGTCAGCGGATCCGCCGGCTCGGTGGCTAGCGCCGCTTCAAATTGTTTCACTGCATCCGGAAAGCGTCGCTGGCGCCGCAATACATTTCCCAGGTTGTTGCGCGCCGACACGTAAGCCGGGCGCTCATTCAAGGCCGTCTCGTATTCAGAAACCGCTTCCGGCAAGCGGCCAAGACCGGCCAAAGCATTGGCCAGATTGTAATGGGCCTCCGGATAGGCGGCCGATCCGCGAATCGCCTCTCGGTATTGGGCCACGGCCTCGCTGGGGCGGCTCGATTGCGAAAGGGCGATCCCGTAGTCGTTTCTCGCCTTTGCAAAATCCGGCGCATCTCGAAGGATCGCCTCGTACTCGGCCAGCGCCGCCGCCAGCCGCCCCGATCGCACCCAGAGCCGCGCCAAATTATTTCGAGCCTCCGGAAAGTGGGGATCCAAACGAAGAGCCGTGTCGATTTCAGCCTGGGCCTCCGCACTCCGACCATCGTCCAGCAAGGCATACCCCAGGTTGCTGTGGGCCCCGGCGAATCCCGGGTCCTCCTGGATCGCTCGTCGAAAATGCGACTCGGCGTCCTCCCTGCCTCCCAGGAGCAACAAGGCCGTGCCCAGACCGTCCTCGGCAATGGGGTAAATCGGCCGGAGCCGAATCGCCTCGCTCAGCTGATCCCGGGCCTGAGCCGGCTCATCATCGGCGAGAAGTGCGACCCCAAAATTAGCGCGGGCGAAGGGATTTCCCGGCAAGTTCGCCACATCGTGGGCAAAGAGGGACCGCGCCGTCGCATAGTCTTCGTTCCGGCGATAGGTCGCCATCGCGCTGGGGACCGCCACGAGCAGCGCACATCCCACGATCCAAAGCGGACGCCGGACCACCCCGCCGAGAGCGACGAAGACCGCGACCACCAACGGAATCAGGGCCAGGTACATTCGATGTTCGGCCAGCGTCTGACGATTGCCAGGAACCAGACTCGTCGGCGCCAAGACCGCGAAAAAGCAGAGGCCCAGAAATCCCCAGGCGGGGCGAGCACGGCAGGCAGCCAGGGTGACTGCGAAGAGTGCGGACACCCAAAGCGCCGCCAGCACTAGGGCCAGCGTACTCGCCGTCCATGCGGTTCCATAATCGAAGATCAGCGGCCTCGGCCAGAATGCCAAATGCAGGTAGCGGACCACCGCCGGAGGCTGGGTGAGCCAATAGTCAATCGGGCCGATCCCGGAACCCAGGCCCGATGTGCCGCCGCGTCCCCCCGAAGAGACGACGAGTGCCACCAGCAGAACCCAACTCGATGCGAGACACAGGTAGTATCCCCTTCGCCGGCTTAGGGCGTTCCGAATGGAGCCCGAGACGTAGGTGCGATCGTACATCAGGACGACTAGCGGCGCCGAAACCATGACTTCCTTGGTCCCCATGCCCAGGAAGCAAGCGCCGACGCTGAATGCCGCGGCCCACGCCGTACCCTGTGTGGCGGAGCGAATGAAACCATAAAGTGTGAGGAGGTACCATAGCCCCATGAGTGATTCCGCTCTTTGAACCACGTAGGTGACGGATTCGGTTTGGAGCGGATGCACGGTCCAAACCACCGCCACGGCAAAGGCCAGAGCCGCGGCCTTAACTTCACCCGCGGGCGTATCCCCGCGCTTGAGCTGAAGCGTTCGCCGAACGATTCCAAAGAGCGTCAAGCCTGAGAGGAGGTGAATCAGGAGGTTGCCAACATGGTAGCTCCCTACCCGGTTCCCGCTCACCCAATAGTTTAAAGCCAGCGATAGATTAAGGACCGGCCGGCTCTGAACGGTGAGGCCATTTCCTGGCGGCGCCAATGGACCGGTCAGCGGCCACAGGCTGCGAATCGTCGTGTTCTCCGTGATGGAGGAGACGTCATCGAGGACGAACGGTCCCGAGAAGCTGTTGGAATACGCGATCGCGGCGAGAGCGACAATCGCTGCGCTTGCGGCCAGAACGGGGAATCGAGACGTGCGGACTTCGCTCATCCGCCGCTCTATTGACCCGGAAGGAACATCGTAAAGGCGGCCCCCTCCCCTTCGCGGCTGACGACCTCCACTCGCCCGCCGTGGGCGTGAAGGATCGCCTGAACAAAGCTCAGTCCGAGGCCCAGACCGCGTTGGGACCGGCTCTTGTCTCCGCGAAATAGCCGGTCCCAGATTCTGGGAAGATCGGCCTCCGAAATTCCCATCCCATGATCTTTGACCCGGATCCATGTCGCTCCCCCGTCGGCCTCGGCTCCCGCGCTGATGACAATTTCCGTTCCCTCCATGCTGTACTTGACGGCGTTGTCGACGAGATTGGCAAGCGCCTGCTGCAAACGGGTACGGTCAGCCGAAACTCGCAGAGATTCCGGCACCTCCACTGTAATCCGGATTCGCTTCTCCTCGGCGACGTAACTGTAGACGTCCACGACCCCATCGACGAGGGAGCGGGCCGCGACCGGCTCGGAGCGCAGGCGCATGGCCCCGCTCTCCGCCTCGGAGACATCCATCAGCGTCCGCAGCAATGTGAGCAGTCGCTCCGTCTCCTCAACCGCGTCGGCAAGCGCTTCCCGGGCGGCGGCCACGTCCTCGGGATCCTGCAGTGCCGCTTGCGCCGAGACCTGCATGCGGGCCAGGGGGGTTCTCAGGTCATGGGCCACGTTGTCGAGGGCCTCTCGCATACCCCGAATCAGGGTTTCATTCCGGACAAGCATCCGGTTCAGCACGGTGACGAGCTGGCCCAACTCGTCTTCGGTGCCGCGGGCGGGAACACGCGCTCCCAGGTCTCCTGTGTCCAGGATGCGCCGCACCGTGCCCAAGATGCCACGAACAGGCGCCAGAGCGCGGATCGTCAGAAACACCCCGCCGATCAGTCCGACGATGACCGCGGGAATGAAGGCGACCGCGAATACCCCTGCGATCGTCGCCACGAGTTCTTCCCGATCGGAGGTCCGGGCTCCCACCTGGAGAAGATTCCCATCCGAGAGTCGGGTGGTCGAGACGATCCAACTGCGGGTCCCGGTCAAGGTCGGCACTTCCTGCCAGGAGACCGCAGGCGCACCGGGACCGCCGGGCTCGTTCAAGGCCACGCGGCCGAGCTCAAACTCCGCCGCTTTTCTTGGAAGAACGACCAGAGCGTTGCGATTCCCCGGCGTGGCAATGCGGACAAAGAAGGCCGGCCGATCGGCCGGGTTGGCAACGGAGCTCTGAAAATCGCCGCGCAGGCGCTCCAATCCTCCGCGGTCATAAGCACGAACCAACGGGTCTGAAACGGCCTCGACCCGGTCGCGATGCTCATCCTTGAGGGCTTCCGATAGCCCTAGATAGACCACCCCGCAAAAGCCGATACCCAGGGCGCCGAAAAACGCGGCATAATAGAGGTTCAGTCGAAAACTGAAGGCCCCGAGCCCACGCCTAATCCACTTTGAGGACATAGCCAACTCCGCGGATCGTGCGGATCATCTTGGATTCGAAGTCACGGTCGATCTTCGCCCGAAGACGGCACACCAGAACATCGACCACATTGGTCTGCGGATCAAAACTGTAATCCCATAGCCTCTCCAATAGAAAGGTCTTGGTCAGGATGCGGTTCTGATTTCGCAGGAAGAGCTCAAGGAGGGCGAATTCCCGCGCCTGCAGATCGATCGGCTGGCCGGCGCGTGTCGCCTCGCGGGTAAGCAGCTTCAGCGCCACCCCCCCCGCCTCCAATTCGACCGGCACGCCGCTTTGCTGCGTCCGTCTCACCAGAGAGTGCACTCGGGCCAGCAACTCGGAGATCGCAAATGGCTTGGTGACATAATCGTCGGCGCCCCCCTCCAAGCCGTGAATGCGGTCATCGACCGACGCTTTCGCGCTGAGGATGATGACAGGCAGGCGGATCTTTTCCACTCGGAGGGTCCGGATCAGCGAAATCCCGTCGAGCTTGGGGAGCATGACGTCCACGATTCCTGCAGCGTAGTGCCCCTGACGCGCCAGTTCTAGCCCCTCCTGACCGTCCGCTGCGGAATCGACCGCGAATCCGCCCTCGCGCAACCCCTTCGTCAGGAACGAGGAGATCTTTCGGTCATCTTCGACGACGAGGATGCGCATGCCGGCAAATCATATTCCTCGCTCCGTCGAGATACTAGGAATGTTTCTTCAGCCAGTCGCTCCAGATCAGAGGCTGGCCGTTGGGGTTGGCCTTGGCATAGTCATAAAAAGCCCGGACAAAGAGAGCGCGCTCGGCCGCCACGGCTGCGCGGGATCCCGGTTCCCCTTCCTTTCCCAAGAGATCGTAGTCGCCCGCCAGCAATGACTGCCTCTGATCAATGTCCTGCAACGACACGGTCTGTGCATTGCGAAGCATGTCATACAGAGCCATGAACGTCGTTGTGCGCCCGCGGCCCGCGCGGCAGTGAAAATGAGCCCAACTGTCCGGCGGCAGCTGCCTGACCGCTTCGACAAAACGGTCGACCTCCGGATCGGTCGGCCGGCAATGATCGCTGACGGTGATGCGCACGTAAGAGGCGCCCGCGGCCTTGATGATCTGCCGTTCGGTCGCCTCGGCTGAAACGGTTTCGGTCCGTGAGGCCGAGCCGGCGGCATCCCCTTTCTTTCCCTTGTCGTCGGTGAGGGTGATCTCCGAGCCCACTTGGATGCCAGCCATGCGCTCCTTCTCCTCGGTGACCACCTCGTCATGCGTCTTCCCAACATTCGCCCAATTGTTGGTCGCAAACCAAGATATGGGCTCCCCATTGACGAAGCCATGGTCTTCCTGGCGCAGGTCGAAGACGGTCACCGGGCCGCTAAACTTGGCCATCATCGTCTTCAGTCCAACTGCTGAAAACTCAGAACTGCCAGACTCGTGGAGCGCCGCCAGCCCCAGGGCGCTGGGCAGGGCTGCGCCGGCCGCGGGTTTAAGCGGGTCATTCGTCGTGCGGAAATTGCGGAAGCCGGAGGTGATCGAGGGATCCAGGTCCCAGACCAGAACCGGGGCGTCTTTGGAACGGCTAGGAAGGCTCTGGTCCACGGAGCTGGCAAAGGCCGGAGCCGAGAGAAGGACCGCTGCGAGGAGGGTTTTTAGGGGCATGGAAGGATTGGAGAGAAGCGTTGGGGGGGAACACGCTAACGGCCGACCACCAGAACGGTGAAGGAACCGGGAACGGTGGGCCCCGGGTGATCCTCGTCGGGGCCCGGTGCGAATTTCGCGACCGGAAGGTAAATTCTGTTCTTGTCTGAATCGACCGCGAGGGTCTTGGCGCCGAATTGAGTGGGTACGCCCGCCAGCACTCGGAAGTGGTCGGCATCGTCCTCCTGGATCACGGTGAGTGTGCCATCCCGATTCGAGGAAAATACCTGGCGGGTGGCCGGGTCGAACGCAGCGCCGTCGCTGTCATCGCCGATCGGGAGAACGGCGACCGGGTGGCCGTTGTCGGCATCGAGGACCACGAGTTTCTGGTTGCCGCCGCAGCTGGCGAACAAGCGGCGCGTCTTGAGATCGATGGCGAGGCCGGTGGGACCCTCACCGGATCCGAGCGGCCAATCCGCAAGCACCGCAGCGGTCTTCAGGTCAATTTGGGCGACAGAGTTGTGGCTCTCAAGGTTGACAAGCACCCGGCCGCGGCCGTCGAACACGATGGATTCGGGATTTCCCTTGAGAGGAATGATCCGTTCAATCGCGCCGCTTTTGGCATCGATCACGGTGGCGTCATTTGAATGGCCATTCGAAACAAATACTTTCCCGCTGTCCGCGTCATACTCAACCGCGTCCGGTTTTTCGCCTCGCGTGCGAATCGTTTGGAGGACCTTCAGAGTGCCCGTATCAAACACCGTCACGACGCCGTCGAGGCCGTTGGTGATAAACCCCCGGCCGAGATCTTTTGCCAAAGCGATGCCATGCACCCCATGAAGACCGGTGATGGCCCCCATTTTCTTGCCGGTGTCGGCGTCGACGACCTCAACGACCGTTTGATGGCTCACATACAGACGGCGCTCTTGGGGATCCAGCCGCACGTAGTCGTAGGATCCCGCCCCTCCGATCGCATACTTGGCCGTGACGTGATACGGAGCGGCTTCATCCGCCCGGACCGCCGGCAGCGACAGCGCCGCTGCGGCGCCAAGCAGCCAGATGAGGGAACTCTTAAACATGGGTAGGGAGGGTCGGGTCATGGAATCGTGGAACGTTGCTGTGCACCCGAGGATGTCCGAGGCGGATTACGCCCGCTTTACACCCGGATTACAAAGCAGCAACGTTCGCGTGACTCAATAGTTCCATCGCACGCCGCTTTCGGCGCTCCAGCCGTAAGCCTCGTACGTCTGGATGCGATGGAGGGCGCCGGTGCCGCCATAGTATTCCTTAAGGGCCGCGTTGTTCAGATTCGAGCCCTCCATATAGACCTGCCAGTGGTGCAGAAACGTGTAATTGACGCTGGCGTCCAGCGAGACAAAGGGCTCCTCGTATTCGTCCTGGGTCGAATTGACGCCGATCGTTGAGTTGGCCTCCAGACGGCGGGCGTGAAAGGTTTCCGCGAGTCGGGCGTTCCAGCCTCGGTAGGCATAGGTCAGGGCCACGCTTCCGAACTGGTGCCCAAATCCCGTGAACGGGATCTTCTCTCCGGGGCGTGTGGGATAGGTGGCCTCGCTCGAGCCGGTGATCGCATTGACCACGAAACCCAATCCGCTCAAGGGGCCGGGCAGGAACTTCAGCTGCTGAACCCAGTTCACCTCCACGCCCTCGATCCAGGCGGTGGGTCCGTTAAAGTAGGTGGTCAAAAGATACCCAGTCGCCGGATCGGTCCCGCTCTGGGCCTGATAGGTGAAATTCGAGATCGACTTGTAAAATGCCGCTACCGAAACGAGCCCGAGGGGCGAATAATAATGCTCGAGGGACATGTCCCAGTTCATCGCCTTCAACGGGGCCAGATTGATGTTTCCCTGGGTGACCAGATGATTGGTATCGTCCACCGTGCGGCCGGGACTGGTCGCGCTGTAATCGGGCCGCGAGAGGGTATTGGTCCACGAAAAGCGGCCGACCGTTTGCTGGCTAAAATCATACTCCCCAATCACCGCGGGAAGAAATTCGCCATAGTCTCTCGTCGCCGACACGGGTGTCACCACGGTCGTCGTGGCGTCGTACTGCCATCCGGACATGTAGAAATGCGTGCTCTCGTTCCGTGCGCCGGCGGTGAGCTTCAATTTGCCAAACGTGATTCCGCCCATCGCGTATCCCGCCGTGATGTTCTCCAAAGACTTGTACGCGCCGCCATACGTCGTCGCGACGTTCAACACCGTCGGAAAGTTGTATTGGTTCGTATAGAAATTTTCCACCGCCTCCTGGCGGATCTGGAAGTTCGGGAAACTGCCAAAGGTGTATTGAACGTCGTTCCCCGGATAGATGATGCCGGCAAGCGATGGGTAAGGCACCGAACTGATCTTCCAATTCGAGGTGTCGAAGTCATTGTTCTTATTCCGGTACTCGAAGCCGACCTTGATGAATTCAGGCCGCGGCGCATCGGGCAGGTCGTAGCGCAAATCCTCCTTGACCGTGTTCTCGTGCATGCTGGAAGCGGTGTCCGAGTAGGCGCTCTTGGTGTTGAACGCATAGCTGCCGGGGTCGTCGATGCTCGGACCGCTCACCTGCGTCACCACATTGTTGTACGCACCATTGAATCCATAGCTTACGGTGGTCGCCGCCGTGTTGGCATAGGCGATCGTCACTTGAGGCCGGGTATATTTTCCGGTCGTGTACCCCAGCGAGAAGTTGCTGGTCCAGGGTCCGCTGGTGGAATCCAAACCGGCCACCGAGGAGGACTCGCGCTTGTTATTCTTGATCTCCGTCAGCGATTTCAAGATTCCGCCCGCCTTGATCGCGGTGGTGGCGGTGGTGTCGGTCAGCTGCGAGATCGTGCCGGAGCCGAAGGGAAACGTGGTCAGCCACTGCTGATTGGATTCCAGATAATTGGAATCCAAAATGCGGACATACGCCGTCTCGCCCGGAGCGAGCTTGAAGTCGAATCCGGTGCTGACGCCTTGGCGCCAGCGCTGGGCATCGTAGTGGCGGAAATCCTGGCTGGCCAGAACCCAATGCAGCAACCCGTCTGTCGGGGATTTCACCTGGGACCAGGTCGTGCCCGGTTCCGTATAGGAGGTGAAGGGCCGATATTCGGCCGCTAGATCGAGCGCAAATCCGATCTTCCCACCATCGAACTGGTCGGCGAAGTTCACCGCCTCGTTGTACCCCCCATGGCGGTCTTCCTGATGGGCCATATTGGTGCCCGTCGAAACCGTCAGCAGCAGGCCGTCCTGATCGAATCCGCTACGTGTTTTGATATTGATGCTGCCGCCCATGTCGTCGGTATCCATGTCGGGCGTGTTCACCTTGTTGACCTCCATGCTGGAGATGAACGTGGAAGAGATGACGTCCAGTTCCAGCATGCGCGTGCCTTTCTCGGCGGTGGACATGCGGATGCCGTTCATCGAAACCCCATTGAAAATCTGGTCCAATCCGCGAATATTGATAAACCGGCCCTCGCCCTTGTCTCGTACGGTCTCAACGCCGGGCACGCGCTGGAGCGCCTCCGCCAGATTCTTGTCGGGGAATTGGCCGACGGCGTCCGAGGCGATCACGTTGGTGTAGGAAGCGGCGGCGCGCTCAACATTGATAGCCCGGGCGGTCCCGATCACGTCGCTGGTGATGCGAAACTCACCCATGCTGAGGACTTCCTCGCCGAAGTGCGCGTCCAAGGACAGCACCTGGCCCGCAGTCACCTCCCCATGCAGCACCAGGTTGGGATATCCGATGTAACTGATCGTCACGTTCACCTCTCCCGCCGGAACGCTCTCGAGATGGTAGTTTCCCTGTTGATCGGTGGTCGTTTCACGCGTGTTGCCGCTCACGGAAACACGGGCGCCGGCGAGAGCGACGTGGGTATTCACATCGGTCACGCGGCCGATCACGCTTCCCGTGGCCTGTTCAGCGGCCGCGGGCGCTTGGCCAAAAAGCGTCGGCCCCGACAGGGAGCACGCGACAGCATAGGCGAGCACAGAAGCGATCAGGCAACGGGGCAAACGAACGCGAGACCCGGGGGGCATTCCCGTTCGGGACTCAGTGGGGCGGTTTGGGTGGGTATTCATGGATTTTAGGGTGCTAAAGAGCGGGGTGTGAAGCGCAGGGGACGTGAAGAAGCTTGGGTTGGATCCGAAGCGGTCATTTCCGCCAGACATCGGCGGCGTTCCCGCCGAGCCAACGGGTGGTGACGACCTTCTGCTGGGTGTAAAATTGGATGGCCTCACGCCCCTGGATGTGAAGATCGCCAAAGAAGGAGGCGTCCCAACCGGTGAACGGGAACATGGCCATCGTCGCCGGCACGCCGACGTTGATGCCGACCATCCCGGCCTTCACCCGGTGTTTGAACTCCCGTGCCGCCCCGCCGGAGTTTGTAAAGATCGCCGCCCCGTTGCCGTATGCCGAGCGATTCGCCTGTTCGATCGCCTGGTCCAGATCCCCCATCCGCATGACATTGAGCACCGGTCCAAATACCTCTTCGCGGGCGAGTGTCATTCCCTCGCGCACGTGGTCCACGACCGTCGCCCCAAAATAAAACCCGTTCGGAG
>Ga0302325_10011051_pt1 | contig 19472 bp, 16 predicted proteins | sample Palsa_T0_2_FD_201948 | JGI IMG/M metagenome (GOLD analysis project Ga0302325, IMG submission 201948) | Peat permafrost microbial communities from Stordalen Mire near Abisko, Sweden - Palsa_T0_2 | ecosystem: Environmental > Terrestrial > Soil > Palsa > Peat permafrost | place: Sweden: Abisko...
GAACAGAACCGTTTCCTCGCTCTCGCTGAGCGCCTCCTCGAGCTGGGCCCAGGACAGGTCCGCCTACTGAGCCTGATCGCGCCCGGACTGGAAACTGACACGCCCAAGGGGGGCCTGTTCTGATGTTCCACACCAAAACCCCAGCGAGCGAGCGCCGCCAAGCACTGCGCGAAGGGCTCGCCTCTGGACGTTTGATGAGGTTCCCGGGTGCTTTCAACCCGCTAACGGCTCTGCTCATCGAGCGGCTCGGGTTCGAAGGGGTGTACGTATCGGGCGCCGCACTCTCAGCATCGCTGGCGCTCCCGGACATCGGCCTCACAACGCTTCCGGAAGTGGCCTCTCGAAGCTACGAGATCGCCCGCACTACCGCCTTGCCGACGCTTGTGGACGCCGACACGGGTTTCGGCGAACCTCTCAACACCGCCCGGACGGTCAACGTGCTGGAGGACCTCGGGCTGTCCGGTTGCCACATCGAGGACCAGGTGAACCCGAAGCGCTGCGGCCACCTTGACGGCAAGGAAATAGTGACCGTCGCGGAGATGCGCCGGCGCATCAGAGCAGCCGTAGGGGCGCGCCGCGACCCGGGCTTCGCCATCTGTGCACGGACGGACGCACGGGCGGTAGAAGGACTTTCTGGGGCGATCGAGCGGGCCAAGTCGTACCTCGACGAGGGGGCTGACATCGTCTTTCCCGACGCCCTGGAAGATGCCAGCGAGCTGGAGAAGTTCAAAGAGGCGGTCAACGCTCCTGTTCTTGCCAACATGACCGAGTTCGGGAAGACTGAGCTGCTCGACGTGGGCACGCTCGCCTCCATAGGCGTGAACATAGTCATCTACCCGGTTACGCTGTTACGCCTGGCTATGGGTGCAGCGGAGCGCGGGTTACGGGCGCTCGCGTCCGAGGGTACGCAAAAGGGGTTATTGGAACAGATGCAATCTCGGGCTCAATTGTACGAACTTTTGGGGTACGACGACTACACCGCGTTCGACGCGTGGTTGGGAGAGATATGAGCGAAGGAGCGAACGAGGTCAAGCGCGGCCTCGCTGGCGTAATTGCTGACACGACCGCGGTCTCGGTCATAGACGAGGGGACCGGGACGCTGCTTTACCGCGGCTACCCCGTGCCCGACCTGGCTACGTCTTGCAGCTTCGAGGAAGTCGCTTATCTCATCTGGTACGGAGAACTGCCAAACACGGCGCAGCTCCAGGCTTTCACGGCCGCAGAGCGCTCACAGCGCCAAATAGGGAGCGACCTCCTCGAGCTTCTGGAGGGTCTCCCCACGACGTGTCACCCGATGGACGTCCTGCGGACCGCTGTGAGCTACCTCGGCGCCTGCGACCCCACCGAGGACGATCCCTCTGCGGATGCCGAGCTCGAACAATCGTTGGACCTATGGGCAAAGCTGCCCACAGTGGTCGCCGTCGAACAGCGACGCCGGCGCGGCCTGCCCCCCATCCCGCCCGACCCGAGCCTCTCGTTCTCCGAGAACTTCTTCCATATGTGCTCGGGAACCGTGCCCGACGAGGACGTGGTCCGCGGCTTCGAGATTTCTCTTATCCTGTACGCCGAGCACGGTTTCAATGCGTCGACGTTCACAGCCCGTGTCATCACGTCGACCCTTTCCGACCTGTACTCAGCCATCACGGGTGCGATCGGGGCACTCAAAGGGCCCCTGCACGGTGGGGCCAACGAGGCGGTGATGGGCCTGTTCACTGAGGTCAAGAACCCAGCCGAGGTGGACGCCTGGCTTACGAACACGCTCGGTTCGGGCCAAAAAGTCATGGGTTTCGGGCACCGCGTCTACAAGCACGGCGACAGCCGCGTACCAACAATGCGAGTTGCGCTGGAGCGTTTGGCCCACCGGACCGAAGAGGGCCGCCAGTTGATGGCCGTGTACGCTCACCTCGAGCGGGCGATGAAGGACACTAAGGGCCTCTACCCGAACCTTGATTACGCGACGGGCCCGGCCTATTACCTCATGGGCTTCGACATACCTACGTTCACCCCCATTTTCGTCATGAGCCGCATCACGGGCTGGACGGCTCACGTGATCGAGCAGAGAGCCCAAAACGCACTCATAAGGCCACTGTCGTCTTATGTCGGCCAGGCTCTACGTGCGTTGCCGGAGACTCGGTAGAAAGGCCTTGAACACGGAGTCCCAGAGCCCCATAACGGGAGAGTTGCCCTCGGGCCCCATAACGGGAGAGTTGCCCTCGGGCCCCATAACCGGAGAGGTGGGTGACGAGGTAGGCCCTTTGGCGGAGATGAGCATGGAAGGCTCATCCGGCCCCACCTCAGGCGCAGGCAGCCCAGCGCATTCCACACCGGTGGCCGCTCAACGAGGGAGGGCTGGCCGGCGCGAGCTGCTCGTCGTTTTACCCCTCTCGTTCGTCCTGGCGGTCGCCTTGTGGCACAACGCCTGGGCCAACCCGTTCGGTACTCAGCTGGGAGGCCTCGGGGACGCCGACGAGTACGCGTGGTTCCTCGCCTGGATGCCCTACGCGCTCGGCCACGGGTTGGACCCGCTCATCAGCCATTACGCCAACTTCCCGAGCGGCGTCAACTTGATGTGGAACACGTCCGTGGTCCTGCCGAGCTTCATCATGTCGCCGGTCACGGTCATTTTCGGAGCAGCGTTCTCCTACAACATCTTGATGACCGCCGCACCCGCGCTGAGCGCGACTTTTGCATACGTGGCTTTCCGCCGCTGGACAGCTCCCCTGCCCTCGGCCACGGGCGCCCTCATTTTTGGTTTTTCGCCCTACGTGATCTCGCAATCCTTCGGCCACGTCGCGCAGACGCTTATCTTGAGCGCCCCACTGATGCTGATCGTGCTTGACCGTCTGCTTGTGGTGCAGGCAAAAACACCATGGAAGGACGGTCTCCTTCTAGGGGTGCTGGCATGGGCCCAGCTGCTCACGGGGGAGGAGGTCCTGGCCATGGAAGCGGTCACGGCCGCGATCGCGGTGGTCGTGCTTTGCGCGCTCAACTGGTCGGCTGTCGCGAGCCACCTGAGGTACGCCGGGAGAGGCCTCGTGACGGGGGCCGGGTCGTTCCTGGTACTGTCGGCACCGTTCCTGGGTATCCAGTACCTCGGACCTGACAGGGTCCAGAATGCCCACCCTTACGACGTCTATGTGAGCGACCTCTTCAACTTCTTCGTCCCGACGAACATCACCAAGCTGGCCCCCGCATCCGCATTGGCCGTCAGCTCGCATTTCACGGGCAACGGTTCTGAGCAGAGTGCCTACATAGGCGTCCCACTGCTCGTTTTCATCGCCGTGACGATCTTTTTCGCCCGGCGCCGTCGGGTGACGTGGACCGCACTTGCAGTAGTCGTCGGGGCCGGGGTGCTGTCGATGGGCCCGACACTGCACGTGGTGGGCGACATCACCTCGTTCCGCCTGCCGGGCGACATCCTTCATCATCTGCCGGTCCTGGCAAACCTCCTCCCGGACCGCTTCGCCGGGACGATGTTCCTCGGTGTGGGGCTCCTGGTCGCCCTCGGGTTGGACGAGCTGAAACGCCTGGCAGTGCCCTACAAGCTTGTCGGGTGGGCCCTCGCCGGCCTCGGCTTGGCTTCGTTGTTCCCGACCACGGACTTCCCGGCCGCCACGAGCCCGCTCTTCACCGCCTTCGACACCGGCCTTGCCTGCCCTAGCGCCACGCCCGGCTCCGGGCACCCGCCGGTGGCGCTCCTACTGCCAGCAGTCAACGAGTTGAACCTGCGCTGGCAGCCTGAGTCAAAGTTTTGCTTCGTGATGCCGAGCGACACGGGCATGACTGGGACCAATCAGGGCGATGTCGGCGCGCTCGGCGTGATGCTCAGCCTGGCGCAACCCGGCGCGCTCCTCCCGCCACTGACAGCTGCAACCCGGGCCGAGGCGGCCAACGAGATTACGGCCCTCGACGTCAAAGAGATCGTCGTCGGCCCGGAATCGCCCCAGGTGCCGACCTGGTCGCCGGACGGCCAAGCCCAGCTGGTTGTCTGGCTCGAATGGCTCCTCGGGCAAGCTCCGCTCCAGAGCCATGACAACTACATCAGTTACATCTGGAAGGACTTGCCCACTGCCGGCGACATCGCTTCGGGCAACGTGGGCACAGTGCCAGGGGAGGCATAGTGCTCAAAGGTGTCCCATCCTCCCGATGAGATGATGCTCGCGCCCGCTGCTGAAATAGTGCCCGCACCTCGCGCCGAGGCACCGGGCCCACGAGGCCAGGCCAGTCGGCTCGAACTCGTTGCGGTGCTCGTCCTGTCGGTCGCGCTCGCGATGGCGATGTGGCACGTTGCCTGGCGACACCCGTTCAGCACACAATTGGGCAGCCCGGGGGATTCCGACGAGTATTCGTGGTTCCTCGCCTGGATCCCGTACTCAATAGGTCACGGGCTGGACCCACTCATCAGCCATTACGTCAATTTCCCCAACGGGGTCAACCTGATGTGGAACACATCTGTGATCCTGCCGAGCTTCATCATGTCGCCCGTTACGGTCATTTTCGGAGCAGCGTTCTCCTACAACGTCTTGATCACCGCCGCTCCCGCGCTCGGCGCGACCTTTGCATACTTGGCGTTCCGGCGCTGGGCTTCCCCGTTGCCCTCGCTCGCCGGGGGTCTGATTTATGGTTTTTCGCCTTACATGGTCTCGCAATCGGTCGGTCATCTTGCCCAGACCCTGATGATGAGCGCCCCGCTTATGCTTATCCTGCTCGACCGCCTGCTCATCGCGCAGCCAAAGACACCTTGGCGTGACGGCTTGCTCCTCGGGCTGCTCGCCTGGGCGCAGTTGCTGACTGCGGAGGAGACCCTCGCCCTGGAAGCGGTCACGGCAGCCTTTGCGGTGCTCGTGCTCTGCATCCTCAATTGGGCGGCCGTTGCGGCGCATGTGCGCTACGCGGCGAGGGGCTTTGGCGCCGCAGCCGCATTGTTCGTACCGCTCTCAGCACCGTTCCTTGCCGTCCAGTACCTCGGCCCCTACAGAGTCCAGGACGTCCACCCGCCCAACATCTATGTGAGCGATCTTTTCAACTTCTTCGTCCCGACCAACATCAGCAAGTTCGCCCCACATTCCGCTCTTGTTGTGGCCACCCGTTTCACTGGCAACGGCTCGGAACAAGGTGCCTATATCGGGTTGCCATTACTCGTTTTCATCGCATTGACGCTTTGTTTCGCGCGGCGGCGAGGGGTCACCTGGGTGGCGCTCGCGACAGGCGTTGGTGCAGGCGTCCTTTCTCTAGGCCCGACCCTGCACGTCCTCGGCCACGTGAGCCGGCTCCCTCTACCCGATGACATCCTCAAGCACTTGCCGACCCTGCACAACCTGCTGCCTGACCGCTTCGCCGGCACGATGTGGCTGGGGGTTGCGCTCCTGGTCGCCATCGGGTTGGACGAGCTGAAACGCCTAGCAGTGCCTTACAAGGTGCTCGGTTGGGCCCTGGGAGCCCTAGGTTTGGTGGCTTTGTTCCCGATCACGAATTACCCGGCCGGCGCGAGCCCGCTCTACAGCGCCTACGACACCGGGCTCGCCTGCCCGAAGACGTCCGGCCCGAGCCCTGGTCACCCGCCCGTGGCGCTATTGCTGCCCACGGTGAACGAGCTGAACCTGCGCTGGCAGCCGGAGTCCAAGTTTTGCTTCGTGATGCCGACCGATACCGGCATGACCGGGACCAACCAGGGTGACAGGGGCCGGCTACGCCTGATGCTGAGCCTCGACCAGCCGGGTACAGCATTGCCGCCGCTGACAGCCCAAACGAGGGCGGAAGCGGCCGGCGACATTGCCACACTTCAGATCAAAGCGATCGTCGTCGGCCCCGAGTTCCCCCAGAGCCCGGACTGGAACCCGCAAAGCCAAGCCAAGCTTGTCTCCTGGGTCGAGTGGCTACTCGGCCAGGGACCGCTGCAGAGCCACGACGCCTTTATCAGTTACATCTGGAAGGATCTCCCGCCGACGATCGACATCGCTTCGGGCCACGTCGGCACGGTGCCGGGGGCTTACTGACCAGGGGCTTACTGACCAGGGGCTTACTGACCGGGGGCTGACTAAATCGTCAGGCGGTGCGCTTCGCTGTGCGGGGAGAGATCTCCACCCGGTTTCTTCCCCGCTTCTTGGCGAGGTAGAGCGCCTGGTCGGCGGCGGCAAGGACGGACTGCCAGCTACCCGGCGGGCCGCAGGCCACGCCGATGCTGATCGTCACCTCGAGGAGCGTCTCCAGTCCATCCCAGGGGTAGGAGCTCACCTTGAGACGGATGCGCTCTGCGAAGTCTCTTGCCGCGTCCAGCTCGACGGAAGGTAAGGCGAACACGAACTCCTCACCGCCGTAGCGCACCACGATCTGGCCGGTGCGGGCGTCGGTTGCCAGGAGGTGGCCGAGAGAACGAAGGACGTGGTCGCCCACCTCGTGGCCGAAAGTGTCGTTGATCTCTTTGAAGTGGTCGATGTCGGCCATGAGCAGGGCGATCTGTTCGTGTTCGTCGGTCACACTGCCAAGGACCCTCTCGAGAAGGCGCCGGTTGCCTATCCGCGTTAGCGCGTCCTCCTCGGCGGAGGCGATAGCGGCTGCAGTCTGGGCCTCGAGCGACCTGCGCTGCTGCTCGAGGTCGGCACGCGCCCAAACCTGCTCGACCAGCTGTGCCGTTTGACGCCGATGGAGGTTCCACATCTGTCGCTTCAGTTCCAGGGCATGAGCAAGAGACGCGTCAAGGTCCCCGGCGTCGCGTTCTGCAACAACGAGCTCGTCGAGGATCAATATCACCTCGTGATGGTCATCGCTCGGCTCGGCGAGCTCCGCTGCTCTGGTTGCGGCGGCCACCGCTTCCGCCGACCGCCCGAGGGCCCGGAGACATCTCGCCTCCACCAGAGCCAGGCTGGACCGGCCAGCAGCCGAAACGATCGCCCCCGCATCGCCTGCGGTCCGCCTGATGACATCGAGCGCCTCGGCTGGGCGCCCCTTCTCGATCAGCAGTGCGGCCTGGAGGCGTTGTGTCCCGAGCCTGGCCTTCACCTCAGCCGGGCATTCTTCGAGCAAGCGGGTCAGCGCGTGCTCGGCTTCTTCCAGCCTGTCCGCTCCGAAACGGTCGTAGCGGCTGTCCTCCTCGGCTGACGCCCGGTCCTGGTGGACCGCCAGTAGCAGGGCATCGGCGATGTTGTGCAGCTGGCGGTAAGTCTTCCAAGCGTCGCCGGCGCGTTCCGCTGCAGCGAGCGCGACCTCGAACTGCTCTATGGCCCGGTCGTAGTCGAGGAACGAGTAGCAAAAGATGCCGAGCCGGTTGGCCACCTCTGCGACGAGGTTGTCGTCCAACGAGCCCATGCCGGGGATGCACATTGCCGCAAGCTCAGCTGCAAGCGATATCTCCCCGAGCCGAGAAGCGAAGCCGGCACCAAGGCTCGCCGCCTCGAGCGCACGGCCAGGTTCCCCGGCCTCCTCGAACAGCGACATCGCAGCCAAGGCGTCCTGCAGGACCTCCCTGGTGTGCCACTGGTTGGAACGGACCCGTGTCCGGCACATCAAAAGACGCGCCCGCTCGCCGGGCTCTTCGAAGCGTTCCAAAGCGGACTCGATGTCTCTCAGGCAGCCTGCGAGCTCCTCGGCGGAGGCCGCAGTTGCGGCGCGCCCATACAGCGCGTCTAAGTCCGCCCGCGTCGCTATCGCACCCACAGGACCTTATCGGCGCTTTGCCGCAGAGAGGTTGAGCATGTTGTTCTTGTCTTCCATTTCGTTCTCAGGCAAGCTTCAGCCTCACGCCTTGGCTTACGCCTTGGCGTCCGCCCAGCTCGCCCCCCACGACAAGTTCACTTCCAATCCGACGCTCAGCTCCGCTGCCCCTTGCATCGCCTCGAGCGTCACCTTCGCCGCTACTTCTGCCTCTTCGGGAGGCACCTCCAAGAGGACCTCGTCGTGGACCTGCAAGATGAGCCGGCTGCGAAGGGTTTGTTCACCCAGCATCGCATCGAGCCGCACCAACGCCACTTTGAAAATGTCGGCTGCAAGTCCCTGGATGCCAGCGTTCATTGCTTGGCGCTCTCCCGCCATGCGCTCCTGGTAGCGCGACGAGGAAAGCTCCGGGATCATCCTGCGCCTGCCAAAAAGTGTTTCCGTATAACCCTTGTCGCGTGCCTCGGCGACCACCCTGTCCATGTACGCCCGGACGCGGGGGAAATTCTCGAAATACGCGTTCAGGATTTGCGATGCCTCGTCCACCTCGATACCGAGGCGCTGGGCCAGGCCATAGGACTCCATGCCATAGGCCAGGCCGTAGGACACCATTTTTGCCTTCGAACGCATCCCGATCGTCACTTCGCTAGGTTCCACGCCGAATATACGAGCCGCCGTCATGCGATGGATGTCTTCCCCGGTCCGGAAAGCCTCGACAAGACCGGGGTCCTGGGCGAGGTGGGCGATAACCCGGAGCTCGATCTGGTTGTAGTCGGCGACGAGCAGGCGCATGCCGGCGGCCGGGACGAAGACCCGCCGCAATTGGCGGCCCTCTTCGGTCCGGATCGGTATGTTGTGGAGGTTTGGCGCATCCGAGGAAAGCCTGCCGGTGCGAGCGACGGTCTGGTTGAAGGTGGCATGGATCCGCCCATCGGGCCCGACCTCGGCAAGGAGGGCATCGGTATAGGTGGACCTGAGTTTCTCCACTTCCCTGTAGCGCAAGATGGCAGGGATTATCGGGTGTTCCTCACGGAGTTTCTCGAGCGTCTGGTTATCGGTCGAGTACCCGGTCTTCGTCTTCTTCCCCGGCTTCAAGCCGAGCTTTTCGTAGAGGACCTCGCGGACCTGCTGCACGGAGTTGACCAGGAACGGGGCGCCGGCGAGGTCGTGGACCTGCCTTTCAAGGCTACGCGCCTCATCGGCGAGGAGACGGCCGAGGCGAGCCAGCTCGGCTGTGTCGACGCGGATGCCGACCAGTTCCATAAGGGCGAGGACGCGCACCAAGGGCCTCTCAACCTCGTCGTAGAGCTTGGACAAGCCCCTTGACTCCAGAGCAGCCGACAACGGCCCGACAAGGCGGGCGACGGCGCCGGCGCGCTCAGCTGCCAGCTGCGCCGGCTCGGCGCTTCCCGACAGGTCGAGCTGTCCGGCCGCCGTGGTCCCGGGGGCCGCAAGCGCGATGCCGGCGTAACGAGCAGCCAGCTGTTCGAGCACGTACTGGTCACCCGCCGGGTCGACCAGGTAAGCGGCGACGGATGTGTCGAGCTGCAGGTTGGCCAAGTCGACCCCGAGAGCGGCCAGGCCTCTCATGAGTGCCTTGGCGTTGTGGGCGGAGACGGCCACGCCGCCAGGGCCGAGCAGGGACGCCAACGCCCCGGTGACGCCGGGCTCCCCAAAGACCTCCCGAGGGAGCCACCAGGCATGCACCGGCTCTCTGGCGTCCCCCTCCGGTCCCCCGGACCGCTCCGCGGTCCCAGCCGCAGTGAGCTCCCCGGCGTGCCCACCGACCTCGACAAAAGCCAGGCCGGCCAGCGGCGAGCGGCCTTCAACGCCTTCCCACGACGGGGCAATCGCCAGCTCTGGCCGTTCGCGCTCCCAGTCAATGAGACGCCGCTCTGCGTCGCTGGCACTGGTCAACTGTTCGACCGCCAGAGCCAGTTGTTCGCCGGGCACCGGGCTTTCGGCGGCGTCTGATTTGCCGAGGCCTGTCGCAGCGACGAAGCGGTCCCAAAGTGCAGGGCCGAACTCCAAGAACGCGAAGAGCCGGCGCAGTTCGGCTTCGTCCCATCCGCCCAGCGACGCCTCGGCTGGGTCGATCGAAACAGGCAGGTCACGCACCAGTGGGGTCGCCATGGCATTGCTGCGCACGGAGGGCTCAGCCACAACAAGGGACTCCCGCAGCCGTGGCGTCAGGTCGCCCAGGTGAGCGTAGATGGTCACGAGGTCGCCGTAGGTGTTGATCAGCTTCGCCGCCGTCTTCTCCCCCACGCCGGGCACCCCGGGCAGGTTGTCCGACGGGTCTCCGCGCAGAGCTGCGAACTCGGGGTACTGCCGTGGTGTCACGCCGGTCCGCTCGGCTATCTTCGCCTCGTCGTACAGGACGTAGTCCGACACACCACGGAGCACGTAGAGCACCTTGATGTGCGGATCTTCGACGAGCTGGTAGGTATCGCGGTCGCCCGTCACGACGATCACGTCGTTGCCAGCGGCGGCCGCCTTGGTTGCCAGCGTCGCGAGCACGTCGTCGGCCTCGAAGCCCGGCGCTTCGACGACGGGGATCTGCATCGTGTCGACGAGCTGGCGGACGAGCCCCATCTGCTGGCGCAAGATGTCGGGGGCTTCAGATCGGGTGGCTTTGTAGGTCGGGATCATCTCGTGGCGGAAGGTGGGCTCCGGCCTGTCGAACGCCACGACCAGTTGGTCGGGTTGCCGCTCCTTTATGAGGTTCACGAGCATGGAGGTGAACCCGTAGACGGCGTTGGTCACCTGCCCCGAGGCGGTGGCCATGGTGGTTGGAAGGGCAAAAAAAGCGCGGTAAGTAAGGGAGTTCCCGTCAAGCAGCATCAACAGGGCCACTATCTAACCCCCTTGTGGGAGCTCAGCGAGTACTGGCACACGCCCTCGGCAAAACTACACCTGGAGAGTCTGCCACCACCCGGAGGGCATCCGACGGGCCAATCGCTGTTGCCGACGATTTCCAATGGATTTGTTGATGTTCTGTGGATGACCTGTTGATGGACAGCGGCGGAAGGGTAGCCCGGCTTATCAGCTGGTACCGATGCCCGGGCCCAGGCTCGCCGTGCTCCGGCGGCGGGCGGCAGTACTCTCGCGGTATGCCCAGCAATGCTGCCGCGCCCGGCGTCCACCCTCCCAACGAGCAGTACCTGGAGGCGATCCTGTACCTCGAGGAGGAGGGGAGCCAGGTCATACAGGCCCGCCTGGCAGAACACGTCGGCCACTCGGCGCCCACGGTGTCCGAAATGGTGCACCGTCTTAAGGAAGCCGGCTACGTCGAGGTCAAGGGACGGTCGATCATCTTGACCGTGGCCGGGCGAAAGCTCGCTACCAGCGTCATCCGCAAGCACCGCCTGGCTGAGCGGCTCCTGACCGACGTGATCGGGCTCCCCTGGCACAAGGTCCATGCCGAAGCCGACCGATGGGAGCATGTCATCTCAGACGACGTCGAGGCCCGCCTCGTAGAGATCCTAGGGAACCCTAAGACCTGCCCCCATGGCAGCCCCATCCCGGGCTCGGGGGGCAAACCGGAGCCGGCGACCGCTCTGGCGGACGCGCAGCCCGGTGACCGGGTACGGCTCTCGCGTGTTACCGAGCTCGTCGAGTTCGACCAGGACGCGCTGGTATACCTGGACACGCACGGTTTTATACCGGGCGCCGAAGCGACAGTGGCCGCTCGCGGACCGGACGGCACTTTGGTACTCGAGGTCGGCGAGGGCACCGTGGTGTTGGGCGCGCCGCTCGCCAAGCAGCTTTACATCATGCCCGTGACAACCGATCCGGCACGCCCGACCAAGGGCCGGCCTTCGAAGCTCCAGCTGTTGCGCTGACGCCTTTTGCGGCGCGCAGCTCAAGGGCGGAGGCTGCCGTCCAGCACCCTTTGAGCAACGTCCCTCATGGACGTCCTTTCGTCCATCGCCCGCCGCTGGACCCAGCGGAACGCGTCGTTCTCTTTCATGTCGAGCTCGTCCATTAGCTTGCCTTTTGCCCGGTCGACAACCTTGCGGGTCTCTAAGCGCTCCTCTAGGTCTTTGTTCTCATCTTCGAGCGCCTTCATCTCCTCGAAGCGCCCGATGGCAAGCTCCATCGCGGGGACGAGGTCGTTGCGCTGGAAAGGCTTCACGAGGTAGGCCAATGCGCCAGCTTCACGTGCCCGGTCGATGAGCTCCCTCTGGCTGAATGCCGTCAGGACGAGAACCGCCGCCAAGCGGTCGGCCGTTATCTCCGCAGCAGCACTGAGCCCGTCGCCCCCGGGCATCTTGATGTCGAGGATCGCCAGGTCGGGGCGATGCTCACGCACCAGTTCCACCACTTCGTCCCCGCGACTTGTCTCTGCGACGACCTGGTAACCCTCCTCCTCGAGGGTTTCCCGAAGGTCGAGGCGTATGAGGGCCTCATCCTCGGCTATCACGACTCTTGCGCCCAATCGCCTCTACCTTTGTCCCTTCTCCCCGCTGTCGCTCGCTTGCGGCCTCTGGCTCTCCTGGTGACGCCAAAGACTAGTTGGTACTCGTCGGCAGCAACTAAGTGCGACCGGCGCGCTGACTAGTCAGCGCTGCCGGGGACAAGCTTGTCGAGCAGCTCGTCGAGCTCGGCTTCAAGGCGCTTCACTTGGGAAGCGAGGCTGTCGCGGGCCCCGCCCATCGCCTCTGCGTGGCGCTGGGCTTCGTGGCTCTCACGGGCGGCCAGAGGCGTCTCAGAGACCAGGGAGCGGATCCTGGCTTCGTCTGCCACTTCGGCAAGGGCGTTGAACTGCTCGTCCGCGACAGCTAGCTCTTCTCGTGCCTTCCGCAAGCGCTTAGACACGTCCATCAGCCTGCGCTCGACTAGGTACTGAGCCATTCTCCCCAAGTTAGCTTGACCCAGGCTCGCCCAGCGGCAGTTGAGCCTTGTTCCGATGCTGTGTTCAGCACGTTCTCAGATCCGGGAGGCAAACTGGGGGTATGCGTGTCCTGGTCGTAGACGATGAGCCGGCAGTGCGGCAGGCTCTAGAGCGTGCACTGCGTTTCGAGGGTTTTACGGCGGAGCTGGCCGAGGACGGCATGGCCGGCCTAGCGGCGCACGCCGAGCGTCCCGCTGATGCGATAGTGCTCGACATCGCGATGCCTCGCCTGGACGGGCTCGAAATGTGCCGCCGCCTTCGGGCCGCCGGCGACCGGACGCCAGTGCTGATGCTCACGGCCAAGTCTGCAGTCACAGACCGAGTGGACGGCCTCGACGCGGGCGCCGACGACTACCTCGTGAAACCCTTCGCCCTGGAGGAGCTCCTCGCTCGCATGCGTGCCCTCCTGCGACGGACCGCTCCCACTGCCGACAACGAGATCCTTCGCTTCGGCGACCTGTCTCTCGACCCGGGCACGCGCGAAGTGCGCCGCGGGCTAAGGCCGATCGAGCTCACACGCACCGAGTTCTTGCTGCTCGAGCTGTTCCTGCGCAACCCCAAACAGGTCCTGCCGCGCGAGGTTATCTTCGACCGGGTGTGGGGGTATGACTTCGGGCTCAATTCCAACAGCCTCGAGGTCTACATCGGGTACCTGAGGCGCAAGACCGAGCAGGATGGCGAGCCGAGGCTCATTCACACGGTGCGCGGAGTCGGCTATGTGATGCGCCTGCCAGCAGAGGCCAGGGGGTGAAAGGGGTGCCCTTTTTCCTGCCATGGAACTGAACTGGGCTCCCCAGAGCCCCTGGTCAGACGACGTTCCGGGTGTCGCTGCCCCACAACCTGCCTGGCCTGTCTACCGACCAGGTCAGGAAGCCCCGTCCGGGCCTGCCGGGGGATCTCTCCCACCGGAACCCCACGGCGGGATTACCTCGCCTTGGCCCACCGACGGGACTGGCGACGTCGCTGTCGGGCCAACCGAGCAGCCCAGCGAGCAGGTGCTGGCAGAGCAGGTGCTGGCCGAGCAGGTGCTGGCCGAGCAGGTGCTGGCCGAGCAGGTGCTGGCCGAGCAGGTGCTGGGCGGGCAGGTGCTGGGCGGGCCGGACGGCACAGAGCGGGACTGGAAAGCCAAGGAACCCGGTCTCCCATGGTTGCGCCAGGTCAGCTTTCGCAGCCGCATCAGCATCCTTGTCGGAGCGGCGGTGGGTATCGCGGTTGCGATGGCAGCGCTCGTGTCGTACGTGGCGGTCAGCCGCCAGTTGGAGCGTCAGGCGACCAGAAACCTGGACAACGCGATCGGCTCGGCAACCGGCCTCGTCTACATGACTTTCCAGGGCCCGACCATCTCTTTGCCGAACGTGTTCAAATTCCAAAACCAGACGGGCGACTCCGTCCAAGTGATCACCAAGACTGAAGTCATCTCCCTGCAGTCCGGGCAGGCCTCGGACACCCGGTTCTTCCCGATGTCAGGAGACGCAGCTCAGGTCCTCAAGAACGGCCCGGGCGGGGACGCAATAATCCAGACCGTTAATGCAACAAACGGCGAACCGTACCGCGTCGCCAGCGTGCCGACCTCGATCTCAGGGGTCGTCGTCCAGATCGGCTACCCGCTGTCGGCCGTCGACAACACGCTTGCCTTCCTTCGCCTGATGCTGCTGCTCGTGGCCCTCGGCGGGGTGGCAGTCGCGACAGGGCTCGGATGGGCGGTCGGTCGCGCGAGCATGCGCCCTGTAGAGGACCTGACCCTGGCAGCCGAACATGTGGCTGCAACTCAGGATCTTTCTGCGACGATCGACGACGAGGGCAAGGATGAGCTCGCCAGACTTGCGGGCAGCTTCAACGCCATGCTCGCCGCCCTCGCGTTCTCGAGGCGCCAGCAGACACAGCTCGTTTCCGACGCCGGGCACGAACTACGAACACCCCTCACAAGTCTGCGGACCAACATAGAGGTACTGATGCGGACCAAGGACCTGCCGTCGGACGACCGGGACGAGCTCCTAGCGGACGTGGACGCCCAGCTCAAGGAGCTGACGGCGCTCGTAGGCGACCTGGTCGACATGGCACGAGAAGACGAGCGGCCCGACGCAGAACCTGAGCCGGTCCGGTTCAACGAGATCGTCGAACGCGCCGTGGAGCGCGCGCATCGGCGGGCCCAGTCCCTTCATTTCGACGTCTCGCTTCAGCCCGGCGAGGTCCGCGCCCAACCCGCTCTGTTGGAACGAGCCGTGATGAACGTGCTCGACAACGCGGCCAAGTGGAGCCCGCCCGGGGGCCACGTCGGCGTCACCCTTGAAGCCAACAACGCCTGGCACTTGACCGTCACCGATCAAGGGCCTGGGATTACACCAGAAGACCTCCCCCACATTTTCGAACGCTTCTATCGCGCCGAGTCTGCCCGCTCGATGCCAGGCTCAGGCTTGGGACTTGCGATCGTCCGCAACTTAGTGACATCACACGGTGGCACCATCGACGTCACGTCGTCCGCGGCCGGGGGCACGCGCGTGGACATCGTGTTGCCGTTGGACGCACCCTTGCCCGCTGACAACGGGGAACCGGACGAGGCTTAGCTTTCTCCCAGCGGGCTTTTAAGGCCTCATGGAACGGCTCGCCAATAAATTATTGCATCGCGGCCCGGCGCGATACCATCCGGCACCTTGCCCACAACCTGCCAACCGAGATCCTCGTAAAGGGCACGAGCTGGGTTGTCGGCGAAAACGAAGTTGAACTGGATGGCGTCGAAACCTGCGAGGGGGGCCCTAGTGATTGAGTCCTCTACGAGCAAGCGACCAAGCCCGAGCCCCCGGTAGCGCCGGTCCACGACGTACCCCGCGTTGGCGATGTGCGAGCCCATGCCTGGCAGGTTTGGCTTGAGGTAATAGGCGCCTATCAGCGTCCCCTCTCGGATAGCCCCAGCGACAAGGGTCACGGGCCGCACCCAAACGTCGTCGAACACCGCGCGCGTAAGCGGCGGCTGCTGAGGGAAACCCTCGCCTCGAGCGACAATGTCGGCAAAGATCGAAAAAAGTTGGCCCATTTGGGGCGCGCCGATCAGGCCGATCTCCACCGTCCCGGCATCGCGGGCTTCTACCCGGGATATGTCGTCGAGCGTGCCCACGTTGGACATTATTGTCTGGATTGCCTGGCCGCCCAGCGCCAGGACGCGCTGACCCGTGGGCCCGATGATGCAACCTTGGGTACTGCATGCTCGAAGAACTTTTGGCAGGTTCCTCCCATGACCAGGAGGTCGCCGGAAGCAGGCCGGAAATCGCGCGAGCGGCCGCCGCCCAGCGGCCTAACCAAGAACGGCCTGGCAGCCCCAAGGGTAACGATCGCCACGATCGTGTTGTCCAAGTACCGCAGTTCCCGATCGGCATGAAAAGCCACGCTGTCGCGACCGTCACGGTAGTAGTTGAGGCCCGGGCCCCGGAGCGTCACGTTATGGAGCCGCACCAAATGCTCCCCCACCATCTCCAACGCGGGAGAGGGAAGGTCGTCTGCCGGTCCGTACCACCTGCTGAGACGGGGCTCGTCGACAACGCGCTCGTACATGAGCCGGCGGTTGTGACGCCACGGTACGGAACCAACCAGCTCCTCGCACAGCGTGTCAGCGCCCAGTAGCCAGCCCCTCCGCACTTCCACCCAGGCCCCGTGCCCGAGCTCGGTGCGCTCGCTCCCCGAGCTCCGGTCGATGGTCGCTTCCCCTACGCCAAAAAAGCCCAGCTGCATTACCGTCACACGCTCACAATACTGTCGGTCGCACATATGTTCGATCTTTTCCGAGGGTTGTGGCGGGTGCTCTGTAAGCAGAGGTGGCAAGGCCTCCCCGTAGCGGAGCGAGCGGGGGCTGGCCGGTTGGGGCTAGTCTGCGGCGGATGTCTGAAGCGGCCGGCGACCACCCTGCCACGCGGGCCCCTCACGCCGAAGGCGAGAGCGCCTCCCTGTGACCCCGTTCTACGTTGCCGGAGCGTGCCTGGTGGTGGCCCAGATCCTCGGCATCTACGCGCTGGTCAGCCGAAAGGCGGACTTCACCTTCGTCCTCATCATGGGCCTGTTGGTCCTGGTGGCGCTCGCGTCCGGCGCCGAAGGTGTCTACAGCCAGTTGCACTGAAGCCGCGCCCAGCCGCGTTGGGCGCACCACTACCTGAAGGCTCCTATCGCCACACCGCCGATGCCCGCCAGCATGATGCCGATCAGGGCGACCTTGGCGGCGTGCGAACCCGGCCTTGGCACCTTGAAAACGAAAATACCGACCGAGACGTTGACCAGCAGGCTCATCTGGGCGATTGTGAAGCCAACTCCCGTGCCGACGCGGTTGACCAGGGCCAGCAGCGACACGTTGCCGATACCGAAGAGCAGCCCGGCCGCCAGTTGCACCGCCGTCCCCCTAGGGCTGAGCCTGGCCGGCCCCCCTTGCGTCATGACCAGAGCCGTCCCCGCCGCGACGATTCCGAGCGCAAGCGGGAAGTTGGCGACCTGTGCCGGCACCTTGGCCCACTGTGCCGGGACAAAGTAGCTTCCCCAGAGCAACCCTGCCGCACCGGCGAAGAGAAGGCCGCTGCGGTACCTGGGCGAGGCGACCAGCGAAACTGACACCGGGTGCCTGCTCGAGCCCGGGACGACCTTTGAGCCGGACGCGACGTTTGAGGCGGACGCGACGTTTGAGGCGGACGCGACGTTTGAGCCGGACGCGACGTTTGAGGCGGACGCGACGTTTGAGCCGGACGCGACGTTTGAGCCGGACGCGACGTTTGAGCCGGGCATCGCGGCGGGACCGCTGCCTGCGCGGGCTGAGTCGGCAGGGGACGGGCCAGCAGGGTACGGGCCAGCAGGGACCAGGTCGGCGCGGGACGGGCCAGCGGGGGCGGGCGCCGCAACCGTGACGGACGGTGCAGCAACCGTGACGGACGGTGCAACAACCGTGACGGACGGTGCCGCAACCGAGAGGCGAGCCGGGGCGCCCTGGGAACGGACGATGAAGAGGACTCCGACTAGCACGAGGACCAGCCCGGCGCCGAGGACCACAATACGGGGGGCGCTCAACCCGTCAAGCTCACCGAACAGCAAGGCCCCCCAGACGAACGCCGTGACTATGTTCAGGGGCGTCCACGTCCCGCTGGCCCGCGCCAACCCGATGTTCTCAGAAGCCCGAAAGGCAGTGTAGCTGCCGGCGGTCCAGACGACCCCGCCGGCAAACGGCAGCCAGAAAGGTTTCCACCCGAACGAGAGATGCCCACCACCTACGACCAGCGCGATCGCCGCGAAAACGGTGTTAGCCAGCGTCGCGTAGAAGGTCCGGGAGCGCTGCGGGACGCCGGGCACAATCTGAGCGACCGGTATCCAAAGCCCCCAGGCCAGCACTGTCGACAGCGCGAGCAGGACAGTCACAGCTGAGGGGCCCATGGGTAGCTCCGCTCATCCAGCATGAGTGGAAGGCGTGTGCGCGCGGCCATGTCGAGTTTGGTCGCCGCGGGCCCCATAACCTGGCAGCTTGCCATGTCGTCCCCCTTTAGCGAGCCCGTGCCAGCATCTCGAGGCCTGTCCGAGCCCCTAGGAAAGCCCTCCGCGGCTGCCGACCTGCCTGCCCCGGGGCTCGCTATCTCGGGCGTGTCAAGGACCTATCAGACTGACGACGGCCCGGTCGCCGCGCTTGGCCCTGTCGAGCTCCATGTGCCACAGGGCCGCTTCGTGACCCTCATAGGACCAAGCGGTTGCGGCAAGTCCACCTTGCTGCGCGTCCTGGCTGGTATCGAGCGTCCCGATGAGGGGAACATTTCGATTTTCGGCGAGAGCGTCGAGCGCGCCCGGCGTGCCAAGCTGATCGGCTTCGTCCCGCAAGCGCTGGCTCTGCTGCCTTGGCGCACCGTGCTCGACAACGCCCGACTTCCCCTCGAGCTCAACCGCTCCGGCGGAGCGAACCAAAGGAAACCGGCCCGGGACCCGAGCGAGGTACTTCGGGCACTGGGTCTCGGGGACGTCCTCGACCGGCGGCCCGCCGAGCTATCGGGCGGGATGCGGCAACGTGTTGCCATCGCGCGGGCCTTCGTCTCGGAGCCGGCCCTTTTGCTCATGGACGAGCCGTTCTCAGCCCTCGACGAGCTGACGAGCGAGGTTTTGCGGCGCGAGCTCCTCCAGCTCTGGCATTCGACGCGCACGACTGTGTTGTTCGTTAGCCACTCCGTCTCCGAGGCGGTGCTGCTGTCGGACCATGTTGTCGTCATGACCCATGCCCCGGGAAGGGTCGCCACCGTTATCGATGTCACGTTGGACCGCCCACGCGGCGACCTCGTCGAGGTGACCGACGCGTTCCGGGACTGCGAGCGCGAGGTGCGGCTGGCCCTCCGCGGCGCTTTGGTCCCTGACCAGCAGGCCCCGTGACACAGCCAGAGGCGCCAGGAGGGCCAGGACCGCCGGGTTACACCGGGAGGAGGAGGCGGCAAGTTGCCCGCCTCGCCACGCAGGCGCTTCCTGGAGCGGTGCTGCTCGGCCTCCTCGCGCTCACCTGGCAGCTGGTCGCAGTCCACAACGCGTACCTGGTCCCGAGGATCGGTGCCATCTGGGACCAGCTCGTCGACAACCCACGCGAGTTCGTCGACGCCGCCGGCAACACGCTCCAAGAGAGTGCGGTCGGCCTCGGGGCCAGCTTCGCCGTCGCGTTCAGCCTTGCAATCGTGATGAGCCACATCCGGGTCATCGAGCGCGCGGTGATGCCGGTCGCCGTGGTCATCAACGTCACCCCGGTCGTCAGCCTCGCTCCCGGGCTTGCCGTCGCGCTTGGCTTCGGGATGGCACCTCGCTACCTGGTCACGGGGATCATCGTTTTCTTCCCCATGCTCATCAACTCGCTGATCGGCCTCCGGTCGGTCGACCCAGAGGCTCTCCAGTACTTCGCATCGCTCAACGCCTCGAGGCTCGAAGTGCTGCTTCATCT
>Ga0302325_10011052_pt1 | contig 19472 bp, 17 predicted proteins | sample Palsa_T0_2_FD_201948 | JGI IMG/M metagenome (GOLD analysis project Ga0302325, IMG submission 201948) | Peat permafrost microbial communities from Stordalen Mire near Abisko, Sweden - Palsa_T0_2 | ecosystem: Environmental > Terrestrial > Soil > Palsa > Peat permafrost | place: Sweden: Abisko...
GTCCCGGCGATCTCGTCCGCGAGGTGCTCCTCGGGCGCCTGCACCGAGATCTGCACGTGGTCGAGATTGGCGCTCTTCAAGCGGCCGAGCAAGGCGTCGTCGAGGAACGTGCCTTGCGTGATGAGGTTCGTGTACAGGCCGGCAGCAGCGGCACGCTGCACCAGCTGCGGAAGCTCGGGACGCAGCGTCGGTTCGCCGCCCGAGAAGTGCGCTTGCAGGACGCCGAGTTCCGCCGCTTCGCCGAGCACGCGTTCCCACGCGGCGGCGTCCAGCTCGTCGCGATACGTGTGCAGGTCGAGCGGGTTGTAACAATACGGGCACTGCAGGTTGCAGCGATACGTCAGCTCGCACAGCAGCGACAGTGGACGCGGAACGTCGGGTATCGAACGAGCAGCCTCGTTCACAGGCGCACCAGCCGGCGCTCGTGCAGCCGGTCGAAGAGCACCCGCACGTCCTCCGCGATGCGCTCGCTCGGCGCGTCGAAGTTCGCGCGCGCGATCTCCGCGGCGATCTGGTCGATCGTGCGCTCCCCATCGACGAGCGCCAGCGCGGCGGCGGCCGAACCGTTGAGCATCACGACGCCCTCGGGAACGAGCAGCATCGCCGAGCCGTCGGGTTCACGTCGTAGACGGACGCCGCGCTCGAACGCCGGCGCTCCGGCGTGGTTCATCGAAAGACGCCACAGTCGAGAGCGGTCGCGTCCAAGAGGCTCCACAGGACGTCGCACTTGAAGCGCAGCGCGCTGACGCATGCATCCTGCTGCTCGTCCGTCCGCGCGTGCTCGAGAACCCATCCCAGGGCCAACTGCGCGTCGACCGGCGCGAGCACGATGCGTTTGCGGAAGTAGGCGAGTCCGTCGGGATCGATCCACGGGTACTGGGCCACGATCGCCTCAACGCGGCGCGCCATGACCGGCGGCCCGAACAGCTCGGTCAGCGAGGAAGCGACTGCCTCTAGCCACGGACGCTCGCGCGCGAATTCGACGTAGGCGTCGACCGCAAAGCGAGCGCCGGGCGAAACGCCGCGCTCGGAGAGGGTCTCTTCGTCGGTCAGGCCGACCGCTCGCGCCAGCGCCAACCACTGCAACGTCCCGCCCTCGCTCTCGCCGAGGGTGCCGTCGTGATCGAAGATGCGCTTGATCCAGGCCTGCCGGTACTCGCGCGACGGGAGCCGCGCGAGAACGAAGGCATCCTTGATCGGGATTGCCTTCTGATAGTAATAACGATTTGCCACCCATGACCGCACTTGGTCGGGCGTCAGCTCGCCGGCGACGAGCTTGCGATGGAACGGATGCTTATCGTGGTAGCGCTCGTCGCCGACAGCCCGGAGCCGCGTTACCAGATCCGGAGCGGCGACGACGGCGCTCACGACGCCCTAGAGGCTGCTGTCGGTTCCGAGATACGCGGTGACTTCGGCTCCCAACGGCACTTCCGAGAAGTCAGGGCGCTCCCAGTGGTTCTGCTTGTCCATGATGGGTCTCCTCAAGGAGGATGGCGGTGATTGTTTGCGCCACCCGCGGGCGCAGTCGCGGACCGTCAACCACGGTCAGGGTTCGCGGGAGACTCCGAGTTCCTTTGCTACCGAGGTCTCTATCTCGTCATTTCCCGGCCGGTGTGATGAGCGTTTTCGAGTCCATGGCGCCGGAATACGTCAGGGCCTTCGACCCTGCTGGATACCCGTTCGTCTTCAGGATGAACGCCATAATCTGGGTGTATTGGTCGTGGGTGAGGCTCGCCGGCTCGTTCAGCGGCATCTGTTGGGCCAGGAACGAGAACATGTCCCCGATCGTGAGCTTGGTGTTCTTGGCGAGCGTCCCGAGGGTCGCGCCAGAGAGGGCCGGGCCCGCCCCGCCCTCCAGGTGATCGCCGTGACACGCCGCGCAGTTGGCCGCGAACGCCTTGGCGCCGGCAGTCGCCTGGGAGGCGGTGTAGAGTGCGGGCTTCGAGGGGGCGGCCGCGCGAACGCCCGCACCTGCCGATGCAGCCAGGACGCCGGCGACGGCGAGGGCGACGAGAGACCGGTTCCCCAGGGGCGTCACGTGTGCTTGGTTCCTTTCGGTACGGCGGTGCTTACTTGACCTGTGCGTGCAGCTCGTCGAGATCCTCGACGCTGTTCAGCCGGACGGCGTCCTTCACCGACGAGTCCTTCAGGCCGGAGGCCGAGCGCATCTTGGCGCCGAGTTCGTCGGAGTGGTTGTAGCCGCGGATCGCGGCATTGTGCTTGTCGATCTTCTCGCGCGGGATCGAGCCGCCGTTCTGGTCGACGACCCACTGCTCGAACTGGATGTACGAGGGCTTCGAGTTCTTGACGTAGTCCAAGACCTTCTGCTTGTCGAGGCCGAGTCCGTCGATCGTCATCTGATCGAACCCGGCTCCGCACTGGTCGTAGCCGTCGGCCAACTTGCCGGAAAAACCGAGCGTCAGCTTCGTCCACAGCCGCGGCAGATGGATCGCACCCAGCGGGCCGGCGGTGTCGGAGCTGATCAGCGGAACGACCTTCGTGGTTGTTGCGGTGTCCATGCGCTACTCCTCGTATGAACGTGGCGTGTGAGTGATAGGTTACGCGTGTGCGGCCGTCTTCGCGTGGCGTCCCTTGAAGGTCAGCTCTGCGACGCCCGACTTGTCGAGCTCGCCGAGCCCGGCGGCGACCATATCGTCGAATTGCTTGGCAGTCGCCTCTGCAAGCGGCAGCTCGAGGCCGACGTCGTGCGCGAGGGCGGTTGCGATGTGCGAGTCCTTGGCGGCATGCGCGCCCGAGAAATACACGTCGTGTTCCCGGTTCTGCATGTCGACGCCGTCGGTCTCGAGCACGCGCGAGTTGGCGCCCGTCTGCGCGAACACTTCGCGCAGCATAGTGAGGTCGAGGCCCAGCGCATCGCCGAGGCCAAGGCCCTCGGCGAGTCCGGCGGTGTTGATGTTCATGACCATGTTCACGAGCGCCTTGACCTGCGCTGCGGTCCCGGCCGGGCCGATGAGGCGCAGCGACGCGCTCATCTTCTCGAGCATCGGCTTGACGCGCTCGAAGACCTCGCTCTTCCCGCCGATCATGAGGTAGAGCTTGCCGTCGCGCGCCTGTGGTATGGAGCTCGCCATGCACGCCTCGAGGCTCTCGGCCCCGCGGGCGTTGGCGCGCCGCTCCGTCTCGACGTGCACCTTGGGCGTGATCGTCGCGCAGTTGATGAAGATCTTGCCGCGCGCGTTCGCCAGCAGCGAGTCGCCCGTCTCCGCGAAGACCGCGTCCATCGCCGCGTCGTCGGTAACGACCGTGATCACGACGTCCGACAGTTCGGTCACTCGCGCGAGCGTGAGCGCGTGCTCCGTTCCGAGCTCGACGGCGAGTTCCGCCGCCGCCTGCGGGCGCACGTCGTAGACCGCCGCGATCGTGTATCCGACGTCGCGCAGGCGCCGGGCCATGTTCGCGCCCATGCGTCCGACGCCGACGAAGCCGACCTTGTCCGTGCTCATCGTACAGTGTCCCCGCCGATCATCGCGACCTGCGGCTTGTACAGCTTCACGCCGTACTGCTCGAGGATCGCGTCCAATGCGCTCTTGTGCGTCTTGATGACCGAATCCAAGCGGTCGCGCGTTTGCGTGTCCTTGAGCCGCGCGCCCATCGACATCGGGAACGCGTACTGTTCGGGCGCACCCTGGCTGCGCGAGTTCGGAACGCCGACGACGGCGAACTGCTTGCGGTCGCGCAGGAAGTACCCGATCGCCGGTTCCCAGGTGATTGCGATTCCGATGCGGCCGCTCTCGAGCGCGTCGAGGATCGACGCGGGCGACTCGCCGGGGCTGTCGGACGTGTCGAACGGCACCCCGTGCGGCGTCAGCGCCCGAATCTTGAGGCCGTCCTCGGCCGGCGTCTCGGATTCGTATCCGATACGCACGCTCTTGAGGATCGGCGAGTCCATCGACGTGACGTCGTAGCCCTTCTTCTTCAGGAACACGAACACGTACGACGACGTGTAGTACGGCTCGGTGGGCGACACGTTATCGACGGCGTACGGCACGTCCATGACGACGTCGCACTTGTGCGCGTCGAGCGTGTCGTGCACGAACTGCTCGTAGCCACCGGGGCCGCGCGTGGTCGACCACGTGTAGACCAGCGTGTCGCCGAGCGCTTTGGCGACCACCGACGCAATCTTGTTTTCGAAGCCGTCGCCGGCGCGGTTCGAGAACGGCAGGTAGTCCGGATCGGAGCACACCCGCAGAACGCCGGCGTGGGCAAGTGAGGTTAGCGAGCCGCCGAGCACTGCGGCGATGAGGGCGATACGAATGGCGCGAATCATAGTGGTGAACAGCATTCCCAAGGGTTGTTCCGGGCTCCCGCGGCTGTCGAGGGCATCCCGGGTTTGCGCCCGGGATGCCCTCGATCGATCAGTGTATCTGCCGGCTGCGCGCCGGAGGCCGTAGCCTCAGAGCGTGAAGACGACGAGGTCGCCGCCGAGGTTCACGTAGTTCTTCAGGTCTTGCGCGGCGTTGACCGCACCAAGGCCCTGAGTCGGCTCCGTGAGTCCCGCTGCGAGCCCGATGCCCGCCCAGCCACCGACGCCGGAGAGCAGCGCGACATACTGCTTGCCGTTGTGCGTGTAGGTGATTGGATTACCGATGATGCCCGACGGCATGTGGAACTTCCACAACAGCTCGCCGGTCTTCGTGTTGACGCCCTTGATCCAGCCGTCCATCGTGCCGTAATACGCCACACCGCCGGCCGTCGTGAGGGTTCCGCCCCACGCCGGGAAGCGCTCGTGATCGCTCCACACGATCTTGCCGTTCACGGGATCCCATGCGATGACCGCGCCGCGGTAGCCACCGGGGCCCGGATACATCTTCACGATCGCGCCGACATACGGGAACCCTGACTTGTACTTGACCGCGAAGGCCTTGTAGTCCATGCAGTTGTGGTTCGTCGGAACGATGAAGTAGCCGGTCGTCGGATCGTACGCAGCGGGCTGCTGGTCCTTCGACCCCATCGCCGCGGGGCAGATGTTGGAAACGTTGACGCCCTGATGCGTTTCCTTCGACGGATCGACGTGCGGAATGCCGGTCGCCATGTCGACGCCGGTCGCCCAATTGACGGACGGGTCGAACTTCTGCGCGACGAGCAGCTTGCCGTTCCGGCGATCGACCGTGTAGCCGAAGCCGTTGCGGTCGAAGTGCACGAGTACCGGCGTCTTTGCTCCGTTGATGTCGAGGTCGACCAGGATCATCTCGTTGATCCCGTCATAATCCCACGCGTCGTGCGGCGTCATCTGGTACGCCCACTTCGCTTCGCCGGTGTCGGCGTTGCGCGCGAAGATCGTCATCGACCACTTGTTCTCGCCGGGGCGCGCCGACGGGTTCCACGTTCCGGGGTTGCCGGTACCGTAGTACACGAGGTTCAGTTCGGGATCGTAGGAGTACCAGCCCCAGGTCGTACCGCCGCCGATCTTCCACTGGTCGCCGTGCCACGTGCTGATGCCGGCGTTCTTCGGGCCGGAGAAGCCCGACGACGGGATCAGCGTGTCGCTATCCGGACCCTCGCTGTAGGCGCGCCAGATGCGGTGTCCGTTGGCGAGGTTGTATGAGGTGAGGTAACCGCGGACGCCGAACTCGCCGCCCGAGACGCCGGCGATGACGTACTTGTCATTGACGACGAGCGGAGCGTCGGTCATCGTCTGCCCCATCTCGGGGTCGGCGTTCTTGGAATTCCACACGACGGCTCCGGTCGCCGCGCTCAGCGCGATGACGTGACCGTCGAGCGTGTTCGTGATGATCTTGCCGTCGCCGTAGGCGACGCCGCGGTTCACGAGGTCGCAGCACGCGACCGAAACGGAGAATGGGTCCTGCTTCGGCGTGAACTCCCACTTGATGTGGTAGTCGTCCAGGTCGATCGCGAAGACGTGGTTCGGGTACGCCGACTGGAAGTACATCGTCCCGCCGACGACGAGGGGCTGCCCCTCGTGGCCGCGGGTCGCACCGGTCGACATCGTCCATGCGACGTGCAGGTTCTTGACGTTGTCCGTGTTGATCTGATCGAGTGCGCTGTAGCGGGTGTTGGCGTAATTCTTCGCCGGCATCACCCAGCTCCCGGCATCGCTCGACATGTCCGCGAGAGAGACGCGCTGCTGCGCAACGCCGCCTATTCGCCAGACCCCGACGACGCACAGCGCGAGTGCCGCGATGGCGGCAACCACTGCAAGCTTTCTCTTCATTGACATCCCCCGATGAGCGCCGCGCCGCTGGTTGTTGTTGAAGAAAGAGAACATGCCCGCCGAATGGCGGCCATGAGTGGAGCTCGTTTGCGCGGCCTAATGCAAGGCTAATGTTCCGGCGTGCCCCTGGGTAGTCGTCCGAAGGGTGTATGTGGAAGACTCATCTATCTGGATGCGGATCCGTTAGCAAGAATTCTCCGTCTACCGGCGTAGAGTCACCGAACCACTAACGGGCAGGGAGTTATGCTGCAGAAGCCACGGGCCGGGATCAAGCGACACACCCTCCCGATCCAGGTCGCCATCGTGGCCGACCGCGATACGACGCGTCGAGCGCTCGTCACCGTGCTCGAACACGATCCGGACCTGCTCGTCGTCGCGTCCGCATCTGGGGTCGTGGACGGCGAGAAGCTGCTGGAGATCGCCGGCCTGGCGGTCTTGCTCGTGAACTTGGACCTATCGGCCCCGGAAGGGCCGCCTCCGGGGGTCCACTTCATTCGGCTATGCAAGGAGCGCCGCCCCGATGTCGGCATCCTGTCGCTCAAGCGGCGCACCGACGAGCACCTCTTGCGCGCTGCACTCGACGCCGGTGCAGACGCATGCTGCCTGGCCACCACGTCGCAGACACGGCTGACGCAGGCGATCAAGGCCGTCGCCGAGGGGGCGACCTGGCTCGACCCCGAGATCTCGCGCATCCTCTTCCACGCGGCGCCACCCACCGCGTCGCGCCTGCCGCTCGCGGCCGACGTCCACCTCTCGCCCCGCGAACTCGACATCCTGCGGCTCGTGACCGACGGCTACACGAACGAAGAGATGGCCATGCGGCTGGCCTGCGCGCCCGCCACGATCAAGACGCACCTGATCCACCTCTTCGCGAAGCTCGGGGTCCACGACCGGGTCAGCGCCGCAGTCGTCGCGCTGCGCGGCGGCCTGTTGTAAGCAGAGGCCTCTGTGGCTCCTTATAAGAGAAGGCGGCCCTTCTCGACTTTGCCGAGCGCGGTCCGCGGGAGCTCCTCGACGAAGCGAACGTCCTTCGGGACCTTGAAGCTGGCCAGCCGCCCCCGCAGGTAGCCGAGCAGCGCGTCCGCGTCGACGTCGCCGTCGCGCTCGACGAAGGCGACCGGCAGTTCCCCACGCGCGGGGTCCGGGATGCCGACGACGGCGCAGCCGCGCACACCGGGGTACCGCTCGATCTCGACCTCGATCTCCCGTGGATAGACGTTGAAGCCGCCGCTGACGATCAGCTCCTTGATGCGGCCGACGATGCGGTAGACGTCCGCCTCATGGTCGTAGCGGGCGAGGTCGCCGCTGCGGTACCAGCGCTCGCCCGCGCCGCCCGCGAACGCGTCGGCCGTGGCCTCCGGACGGTTCCAATAGCCCGCGAAGACCGTGGGGCCGGCGACGAGTAACTCGCCGACGTCGCCGGGTGGAACCGGATCCGTCGTGCCGGGGGACACGATGGCGACGGACGTCCCGACCGACGGCACGCCGACAGAGCCGGCGACGCGCGGTCCGCCGTAGCGGTTGGTCAGCACGAACCCGAACTCGGTCGCGCCGTAGCGCTCGAGGACGTCGGCGCCGAACCGCGCCGCAAACGCCGCGTGGACGTCGGGCGAGAGCGCGGCCGAACCTGACACCCACACGCGCAGCGACGGCGGCGTCGCGGGCGCGTGTTCGAGCAGCCGCACGTACATCGTCGGCACGCCGAAGAACATGGAGTAGCGCCCCGTCCCAAGCTCTGCGAGAATGCGCTGCGCGTCGAACCGCTCGTGGACGACGATGTGCGCGCCGGCCGCCAGCGTTCCGTTCAGCGCAGCGCCCAGGCCATGCATGTGGAAGAGGGGCAGCGCGATCAGGAGGACGTCGTCGCAGCGCCAGCGCCAGGCGACGACGACCTGCGCGGCGATCGCGGCCAGATTGCCGAGCGTGAGCATCGCACCCTTCGAGCGTCCGGTGGTCCCGCTCGTGTACATCACGATCGCGACCTCGTCCGGCGCACGCGCCGGCAGCGAGGCGGGAAGAACGGAGGGGTCGACCGCCCAGGCTTCCACCTCCGCGACGTCGATCGCCGGCGGACGGCGCTCGAGCGGGCCGACGAAGGCGCGCGAGGTGTCCGACACGACGACCGCCGCGGCGCCGGAGTCGTCCAAGACGTGCTGCAGGTCGCTCGCGCGGTACAGGACGTTCGTCGGCACCGCGACGACGCCGCTCCGCAGCGCCGCGAGGTATGCGTAGACGAAGCCGATGCGATTCTCGGTGAAGAGCGCAAGCCGGTCGCCGGCGCGCAGGCCGCGCGCCGCCAGCAGCGCGGCGACCCGCCGAGCGCCGGCGTGGAGTTGGCCGTACGTGACCCCGTCGAACGCCGGGGCATCGGCTCGATCCGCGAGCGCGGCATCGAACAGGTCCAGGATCGTCACGGGGCCCTTGCTTCGCAGGGCGAAATCCCGAGCCCCGGCGGCTCCCTGCCGCCGGGCGAAGGAGGCACGAGACGAACGCGCAGCAGCCGACGGACGAGATCCGCACGCAGTGGAGCGGCGGCATCCTTCGCGTCACGTTCAACCGGCCGGCCGTGCGCAACGCACTCACGCTCGCGATGTACGCGCGCCTGCGCACGATCTGCACGGAGGCGGCCGGGAACGCGGAACTCCGCGTCGTCGTGTTCGCCGGCGCCGGCGACCACGCGTTCGTCGCGGGTACCGACATCGCCGAGTTCCGCGCCTTTGCGAGCGGCGACGACGGCCTGCGCTACGAAGAGCAGATGGACGACGTGCTCGGCGCCGTCGAAGATCTGCCGGTCCCGACGATCGCGGCGCTGCGCGGCGCGTGCACCGGCGGGGGGCTCGCGCTCGCTTCGGCCTGCGACCTGCGCGTCGCCGCACCCGACGTGCGCATCGGCTTCCCGATGGCGCGCACGCTCGGCAACTGTCTTTCGGCCCGCAACCTCGCGCGCGTGAGCGATTTGATCGGGGCCGCCGCGGTCAAGGACCTCCTCTTCACGGCGCGGCTGATGGATGCGCACCGCGCGCACGAGCTCGGATTCCTGAACGAGATCGTTGCGCCGCCGGCCGGCCTGGACGCGCGCGTCGACGAGATCGCGACCCTGATCGCGCAGAACGCACCCCTGACCCTGCGCGCGACCAAAGAGACGATGCGCCGAATCCGCGTGCACGGACGCGGCGTCGACGACCGCGACGTGCTGCTTTCCTGCTACGCATCGAACGACTTTCGCGAAGGGATGACGGCGTTTCTCGAAAAGCGCCCCGCGCGCTGGAGCGGAACGTAGCCGATGCCGGCGTTCGCTCCCTACTCGTCGTGTGGCGAGCCCGCGATGCGCGCGATCACGCGCTCGGCCACGGCATACGGGTCTTCGCCCAACACCGCGTGCTGCAGCCCGGCGAGTTCGACATCGACGCGATCCTCGAGCCGGCCGACCGCGAGCGCCCGCACCTGGTGCGCGAACGCCAGGCGGCGCTTCTCCGCAAGCGTGCCGGTGGCCCGGAGATACTCGCCGTGCGCGAGGATCGCTTGCCAGAGCACATCGACGCCGAGGCACGCACTCGCCTGCGTCGGGACGAGCGGTGGTACCCACCCGTGCATGTCCTGCATCTCGAGCATCGCGCGGATCTCACGCTGCAGCTGCAGCGCCGTCGGGTGGTCGCTCTTGTTGACGACGAACACGTCCGCGACCTCGAGGATGCCGGCCTTGAGCAGTTGGATCGAATCGCCGCTACCCGGTTGGAGCACGACGATCGTCGTGTCGGCGAGTTCCGCGATCTCGACCTCGGACTGACCGACGCCGACGGTCTCGACGATGACGACGTCCTTGCCGAACGCGTCCATCAGGGCGACCGCATCGGCCGTCGCGCCCGCGAGGCCGCCGAGGTGGCCGCGGCTCGCCATCGAGCGGATGAACACGTCGGCGTCCGTGAAGTGCTCGGTCAGCCGGATCCGATCGCCGAGGATCGCGCCGTGCGAGAACGGCGAACTCGGATCGACCGAGACGACGCCGACCGTCTTCGATGCCGCGCGCGCCAGCCGCACCAGCGCGCCGGACAGCGTCGACTTCCCGACGCCGGGCGGCCCGGTGAGTCCCACCGTCAGCGCATGGCCGGCGCGACCGTACACCGCGCGCATGATCGCCGCACCGGTACCGGATTCGCATCGCGAGATCGCGCGCGCCAATCCGCGCGGTTCGCCGGCGAGGAAGCGATCGATCACCACGGCGTCGGTCTCCACCGCGCGGCCTTTGTGGGGCGCCGCGCGCGCGCCTTCAGCGCACGGCTCGCCTCACCCGCGAGAAGTCGCGGGCACCATGCGCGATGCCGAGACATGCGAACAGCGCACAGAACGTCGCGGCGACGGCGCACGCGGCGAACGCGAACGACCGCAGGCTGACGCCGTCGCGCGCCCAAGCGCCGGCGGTCAATAGCCAGAGGACGAGCGCAACGAGGGCGGAGCCGGTGGCTGCGAACGAGAGGCGCGCGATTTCCGCGACGACGGCCAGGGTTGCGCGGTTCGGGGCGCGCTCGATGATGGCATCGACGTAGCGGCGCCGATAGTCGAAGGTCCGGCGCAGAAAGGGCGGCACGCTCCCACCTTCGCCGCCGACCGCCGCGGCCCGCGGGGGGAGCCGCGCCGGCGTGCGAAGTGCTCCCCGTAATGGACCGGGCGCCCCGAGCGATCCGCGCGATCCTCCTGGCTGCCGCGACGCTCCTCGTCGCGGCGGCCGGTGATATCGCCGTGGAGTTGCTCGCCGATTCGGGCGTTTTCGGTCAGCGGTACGTCGACGTGGCCCACGAAGCGGTCGGTCCGCCGCTGGTCGTCGGCATCGCGCTCGTCGTCGCACTGGTCGCGTGCGCCTGGGCCGACCGGCGCGCCGGCGGGCGGCGCAGGGTTCGAGCCTCCGGCGTGACACTGCGCGCCGCGCGGGAGCTGGCGCGCCGCTCTCCCCTCGCCGACAGCGCCGGCGTCGCGGCGTGCGCCGCGGCCATCGCCGTCGCGGTCGAGGGCGTCGAACAGCTCGCGGGCGGCGCGAGCCCGTTCGGTGGCTTACCGCTCTCTTGTGCGTCGGTGGTCTGCGCGGCGGTCCTATTCTTCGGCCTCGCCTTCGCCGCGGTCACGGCGCTGCAGCACGCCCTCCACGGCCTCGTCCGCACTCTCGAATCCATCGCTCGTTCGCTCGCGGCCGCGATCGCGCTCGCGACCGCGCCACGTCGGCGCGCGCGGGTCTCGCGCTGCGATCCGCGGGGAACGCGCCCGGCGCCGGAGCGTGCCGCGGGCCAGGCCGCGCGCTGCTTCGCCGACCGCGCCCCGCCGCGTCTACCTCTCCCGGCACGCTAACCGGCTGCGTGCGACGCGAACCGCGCCGCACACGAGAGGTACACGACTATGCTCCTCTGCTTGCTCGTCGCTCGACGACGAGCGGGACCGACGGCCGTCGCACTCGCGACCGCCCTGGCACTCGTTCCAGATGCCGCGCCGTGCGCGCAGGCGACGACCGGCACGATCGTCGGTCACGTGACGTCGTCCGTCGCCAGCGCGCCCGTCGCCGGTGCCACCATCGACGCGGCCTCGCCATCGGGGCGCTTCCACGCGCTCAGCGACGCGCACGGCCGGTTTACGATCGTCGGCGTTCCTCCCGACACGTACCGCGTGTCGGTGACCGCCACCGGCTTCGAACCCGGGACGCTGGGCGGGGTCACCGTCCTCCCGGGCGTGCAGTCCGCCGCCGACATCGCGTTGGCACCCGTCCTCCGCGAGATCGGGCGCGTCGTGACGCACGCGGCGCCGGGCGGCACGACGATCGGCGACACGCAGGATATCTACCGCGTCGTCGGCGCGCAGGCGCGGGGCCCGGCGACGGCCGCGGGAGCCGGCCTCGGACCGTACACGGCGAACTCCGTGCAGGGCGCCGTTGCGGCGGTTCCCGGCGTGCAACAAGATCAGTTCGCGAACGTGATCTTGCAGGGCGGAAAGGTCGAGGACACCGTGTTCTCCTACGACGGCGTCCCGGTTCCGCAGGCGCTGATCGCGGAGCCGGGCGGCAACGTCATCGGGGCGCAACTGCCGACGACCGGCCTTGGCTACGTCACGGTGCAAACCGGTGGGCTGTCGACCTCCAGCAACCAGGCGCTGTCGGGCGTGATCGACGAGATACCTGCTACCGGCGTCTATCCCGGCGTCGCCAGCGTGGACCTCGAGCAGGGGATTCTGCCGGGTTCACAGCGCGCGGAGGTCGAGAGCAGGTGGGCGACCCCGGACCTGCGCGTGCGCTACGCGCTGGACGCGGAGATCGGCAACAACGCGTTCGCGTTTGGGGACGGCACGTCGTTCTACCCCGCCGAGGCCGGCACGTACGGCGTCGCGATCGCCGCGAACTCGACGTGGTCCCTGGCCGGCAACGTGCACGTGCGCTTGGGCGCGCGCGACGATGTGTCGTTCGTCGCGCTCACGGGCCAGGAAACGTACGACCAGTACGGGACGCCCTTCGCAGGGCTGACCTACGGCCTGCTCTCGCGGGCGGGCACGCCGTTTCCCGGCGGCGAGCCTGCGGATGCGCCGGTGACGTCCGCGACCGGGATCCGCGGCCAATACGCGGTGCTGCAACTCGCCGATCTCCGCGTGTACGACCACGCGACGGCGCGCCTCGAAGTGTACCAGTCGCAGTTCACCTCGCGCTCGAGCGGACCGTTCTGGGACGACCTCTCCTTTCCCGACGGACCGATCTCGTTCGTCGGCGTTCAGGGCGGCAATCTCTACGGGATCGGACTCGACGTGCAGAACGTCGCGAGCGAACGGCACACGCTGAGCTACGGTGCGGAGGCGCGGACGCAGGCATCGCTCGTGGACGACATCGTGCCGACCCAGAACGACGTGCTGTCGTCGGCCCCCGTGCTCAATTCCTACCTCGCCTACCTCTCCGATCGATACTCGCCAAGTTCCCGGCTCTCGGTCTCCGGCACCGCACGGCTGAACGCGACGCACGTGCTGCGCAGCGACGGGAACAGCTTTGGCGAAACCTCGCTCGACCCGCACCTCGGCGCGAACTACAAGCTCGCCGGCGAGTTCGGCCTCATCGGGACGTACGACCACACGACGGCCGCGCCGCAGCCGCTCGAAGCGGAACTCCAGGACCGCCAGGCGCCGGCTCCGTTCGTGCAGGTCGCGCCCGAGTCGGGCGACACGCTCGAGCTCGGCCTCGAGCACGGCGGCAAGGTCCACGGGCGGCTCACGTACTTCGCGAAGGCCGAGCGCAACCTCATCGATGTGCTGCCCATCAATTTCCACGCCGTGGTCGCCGGCGGCGACAACCCGAGCCCCATCGGGATACCGACGAACGCCGGAGAGCTGCGTTCGCACGGGCTCGAGCTCGGCCTCGATTCCGGATCGCTTTCGCTGAACGCCACGTACATCCGCGGGTTTTCCTCGAGCGCCTCGCAGTTTGCCTACAACGCTCTCAATGTCGCGGCGATCGCCGCGGGCCACCTCTTTCCCCTGGGTTACGTCCCCGATTTCTCGGGCGCGGTTTCGTACCACGCGCGCTTGGGTTCCCGCCTCACGGTCACGCCGACGCTGTCGTACGAGTCGGGCTACCCGTACGGAGACGGGACCATGGCGTGGACGTTCAACGCGAAGCATCAACCGATCCAAGTACCGAACGACAACCACGTCAATCCAGGCTACAACTACGCGTTCCTGGCGAACCCGAACCTCCCGTACAACCCCGTGACCAATCCGATCGTCGGTACGCTGGGCACGCCGGAAGGGGCGGACCCGAACACGCTGCGCAGCCATCCGCAGACGCTCGCGAGCGTCCACGTCGACGCCTCGATCTCGCGCAAGGTGCGGCTCTATTTCGACGTGTTCAACCTGTTCGGCGTCGACACGCCGACGCAGCTGCAGGTCAATCCGTATTTGATCGGCCCACCCGGGTATGCGGGCGGCAACGCGCTCTATGCCCGGTGGTACGGCCAACAACTTGCGGGGCCGCCATACCGTCCGTACACGCTCGGCAACGGCGTCCCCACGCGCAACGGCGAGCAGCAGATCCTGCCGTGGACGTACGGGACCGCGGGGTATGTCCCGTCGTCGTACCCCATCGCCCGCTCGCTTGCGATCGGGGTGAAGTACGACCTCTAGGCGGTGGGAAGGGGCCGGACGAGCCGCCAAGTGGGACGGTCCGATGAGTCAGACCGGCTACTACCGTCATGCCACCATCGCGGGTGGCACGATCGTCTTCGTGTGCGAGGACGACCTTTGGACGATCCCGCTCGAGGGCGGTACGGCGCATCGCCTGACCGCGAGCGCGGGCGAGATCACCTTCCCGCGCCTCTCGCCGGACGGGACACTCATCGCGTTTGTCGGGCGCGACGAGGGGAGCCCCGAAGTCTACGTCATGCCCGCGGCCGGAGGCCCGGCGAAGCGCCTGACCCACCTCGGAGCGGGGGTGTGTACGATCAGCGCCTGGGACCGGGACGGGCGGCGCATCCTGTTCGCGTCCGATGCGGCCTCGCCGTTCGGCACGGAGACGATCGGCTACACCGTGAGCGTCGAGGGCGGTGCGCCCGCTCCGCTCGGCCTCGGCCACATGCGAACGCTCTCGCTGCACGCCGACGGCCGGCTCGTCATCGGCCGGAACAACGACGACCCGGCACGCTGGAAGCGGTACCGCGGCGGCACCGCGGGCGACATCTGGATCGACGCCGCCGGAAACGGAACGTTCTCGCGCCTGATCGGCCTGAACGGGAACGTTTGCTGGCCGATGTGGATCGGCGCTCGCGTCGCGTTCCTCTCGGACCACGAAGGCGTCGCAAATATCTACTCGACGCGACCCGACGGGTCCGACCTGCAGCGCCATACGAACGAGACGACCTACTTCGCGCGCTTCCCCGCGACCGACGGCACGCGTATCGTCTACACCGCCGGCGCGCGGATCAGCGTCCTCGACCCTGCCGCCGACAGCGTTCGCGTGCTCGACGCCGGCACACCCTCGACCGCTCCGCAGACCGCGCGGCGGTTCATCGACGTCGCCGATAGCCTCGAGCACTTCGCGCCGGGCCCGGACGGCACCGCGCTGGTGCTCGTCGCGCGCGGCACGCCGATCACGATGCCGCTCTGGGAGGAAGCCGCCGTTCAGCACGGCAGCGGCAGCGCCGTGCGCTACCGCGAGACCGAATGGCTGCGCGACGGCAAGCGCTTCGTGTGCGTCAGCGACGCGCAAGGGCGCGAGCGCCTCGAAATCCACGCGGCGTTCCGCGATGCGGAGCCGGAGGTGGCGACGCACAGCGACATCGGGCGGGTGACGGAACTCGCGGCGTCGCCGACCGCAGACGTCGTCGCGTTCGCAAACCATCGCAACGAACTGTGCCTCGTCGACCTCGATGACGGTGCCGTGCGCGTGCTCGACCGGAGTTCCGCGTCGCGGATCCACGACCTCGCGTTCTCGCCGGATGGCCGGTGGCTCGCCTACTGTTGCGCCGTCAGCCCCGACGAGGCAACCACCGCGAACCCCGAAACGTCGATCGTTCGCATCGCGAAGGTCAAGTCCGGCGCGGTCCACGACGCGACGTCGCTGCTGCGCGTGGATCGCGCGCCGGCATGGGATCCCGACGGCAACTACCTCTATTTCATTTCGACGCGCGACTTCAACCCGATCTACGACGCGCTCCAATTCGACCTCAGCTTTCCGATGGCGTCGCGGCCGTTCGCGATCGCGCTGCGGGCCGACGTGCCGTCGCCGTTCGTACCGAAGCCGGCGCCGCTGCATCGCGACAAGCGCGACGACGACGACGACCGCCGCGACCGCAAGCCGCCGCGCATCGAGATCGACTTCAACGGAATCACGGGCCGCATCATCGGCTTCCCGGTCGACGAAGGGGAATACGGCGAGATCGTCGCGGCCCGCGGCCGCGTGCTCTTCACCAAGTTCCCGCTCAAAGGCATCAAGCCGCAGGGCCGCAACTGGGAGGAAGAGGACGACATCGGAACGCTGTGGGCGTACGATTTCGACCAGCAGCGCGCTGTGTCCATGCAGAGCGACGTCGCCGAGATCCGCCTCGCTGCGGATCACCGCACCTTGGTCTACACCGCACAGGAGCGCATGCGCGCGATCGATGCACTGCGCGACCTGCCCGAAGAGAACGACATCGACGACGAGAAGCTCGGAAACGAGCCGAGCAGGCGAACGGGATGGCTCGACCTGACGCGCGCGAGCGTGCTGGTCGAACCGGCCGCGGAGTGGGCGCAGATGTACCACGAAGCGTGGCGCATGCAAGGCGAGCAGTTCTGGGACGAGCACATGTCGGGCGTGGACTGGAACCTCGTGCGCGACCGCTACGCCGTGCTGCTCCCGCTCGTCCGCACGCGATCCGAGCTCTCCGACTTGATGTGGGAGATGCACGGCGAGCTCGGCACGTCGCACGCCTACGAAATCGGTGGCGACCATCGCGAGCCGCCGCAGTACCGGCGCGGATTCCTGGGCGCCGACGTGGCGTGGGACCGCGACGCCGGCGGCTACCGGATTGCGAAGATCTACCGCGGCGATTCGTGGGACCGCGCGATCGACTCGCCGCTTGCCGCACCGGGGCTCGACGTGCGGGAAGGCGACGTCATCGTCGCCGTGTCGGGCCGCCCCGTCTCCGAGACCACCTCGGTCGACGAACTGCTGGTCAATGCTGCCGACCGCGACCTTCCGATCACGATCGCGACCGCCAAGAAGGAGCGCCGCCGCATCCTCCTGCGCACGCTCCGCGACGAGCGCATGCTCCGCTATCGCGCGTGGGTCGAGGCGAACCGCGCGCTCGTCCACCAGCGCACGGGCGGACGCGTGGGATACGTGCACATCCCGGACATGGGCCCATGGGGGTTCTCCGAGTTTCATCGCGGCTATCTCTCCGAGTTCAACCGCGACGCCCTGATCGTCGACGTGCGCTACAACCGCGGCGGCCACGTCTCGCCGCTGCTCCTCGAGAAGCTCGCACGCAAGCGCGTCGGGTACGACGTCTCGCGATACGGGCCGCCCGTCCCGTATCCGCCGGAGTCGGTCGCCGGCCCGATGGTCGCCCTGACGAACCAATTTGCCGGCTCCGACGGCGACATCTTCAGCCACTGCTTCAAGCTCTACAGCCTTGGGCCGCTCGTCGGAAAGCGAACGTGGGGCGGCGTGGTGGGCATCAACCCCTACCATCGGCTGGTCGACGGCACGATCACGACGCAGCCCGAGTTCTCGTTTTGGTTCGTCGACGTGGGGTGGCGGGTCGAAAACTACGGCACCGACCCCGACTACGACATCGACATCGCACCACACGACGTCCGCGACGGCCACGACCCGCAGATGGAGAAGGCGCTGGAGTTGATCGCGCAGCGGACGGCATCGACGAACGGCAAGCCGAGCTTCGAGGGCCGGCCCGTCCTCACGATTCCGAACGCCCTTTCTCACACGCCGAACTGACCCGCGCGACGGGCCCGAGCGGCAAGGCGCTGGGGGCGCGGTGCTGAACGTGCCTCGTGATGCCCTCTTCGAGCGCGAGATTCGGCACGGGTGTTGCCGCCGTGCTTGCCGCCGCGATCCTCACCGCGAGCCCCTCCCTCGCGAAGGATCGCTCCGGGACGCTGACTGCGAACGACGTGCTCGCCCGGGCGCGCGCAGCCGAGGGTCCGGCGCCGAACAAGACGGCCGTGGAGGAGTGGGAGGTCGCCGCGGTCGGGCTCACCGGGATGCAAACGGTGATTCGGCGCGGCCGCGACGCTGCGGTGCTGACGCATCTCGGGCCGTTTTCGACCGCCCGCGGACACGTCGGCAACACGGTCTGGCACCAGGACGAGAACGGCATTACGGTGATCGATCGCGAGCAGGCCGAGCGCGTCACCGCGCGCGCGCTCGAGCGAGTCTCCGAGCCAGTCGAGGCGTACGTCGTTCTAGAAACGTTCGCAAGCGGGCACGTCCGCCGCTCGTACTACGACGTCCGCACGTTCGCGCTGCTGCGTCGCGAGCGGTGGGCCGGCGGGCATTTCTCCTACACCGCCTGGGATGATTTTCGGCCCGAGGGCGGCAGCCGCGTGCAGCCCTGGCACTATCAAGGCGACGACGGCGACGGCAACACGTTCGACTACCGCCTGCACAGCGAGCGCGAGGGCGCGGCGTCCGACGACGCCGAACTCGCCGTGCCACGAAACCGACGCTCGACGATCGAGTTTCCGGCGGGTCAGCGCGCGGCACGGCTGCCGGCTCGCTTCGACCGCAAGCGCATCTACGTGCGCGTCGCGATCGGTCGGCACTCCTACGATTTTCTCCTCGACAGCGGCGCGTCGGGCATCGTTCTCTCGACCGACGCTGCGAAGCAGCTCGGCCTCGAGACGTACGGGTCGGGGAGCGTCACCGGCGCGGCAGAGCTCACGTCCGGGCGCGTGATCGTCCCGCTCCTCGACGTCGGCGCTCTGAAGATGCGCGACGTGGTCGTTCGCACCGCGCCGCTCGGCGACGAGGAGCGCAGCGAGCGAGTGTCCGGCTTGCTCGGCTTCGATTTCATTGCCTCTGCCGTGCTGCGCATCGACTACGAGCGCGGGACGCTCGACGCGTACGAGAACGCGGGTTTCGTGCAGCCGCCCGGCTCGACGGCCGTCGAGGTCCGCCTCGGCGAGCAGATCCCGATGGCGACGGTGCGCGTGGGCGAATCGGTCGGCGAAGACTTCCTGGTCGACACGGGCGCCGGAACGTCGCTGCTCGTCTTCTCGCACTTCGCGACCGCCCACCCGGCGGACGTCAGCGACGACGGCGTCGGCGCCGCGCTCGCGAGCTCCGGAATCGGCGTCGCAGCGAGCGGCATCGGTGGTCGCATCGGAATCCGGCCCGTTCAGGTGAAGCGCTTCCGCTTCGGCAGTACGACCTTCGACGACCCCCTGGTCTACGTCGCGGAATCGCCGCACGCACTCGGTCGCGACACCGCCGACGGCTTGGTCGGCGCGGACGTGCTGTCGCGCTTTACGCTGTACCTCGACTACGCCCAGTCGCGCATCTTCTTGGAACCATCGACCGCGCGCTGAGCGGGAGACCGGCACGATGGCGATCGTCATTCGCGAGCTCACGCCGCTCTTGGAAGTCTTCGACTTGCCGGCGTCGCTTGCGTTCTACCGTGACGTGCTGGGCTTCGCAATCGCCTCCAGCAACGAGACGTCGTGGTGCATGCTCAAGCTCGGCGATGCAACGCTGATGCTGAACACTGCCTACGAGCCGGACGAGCGCCCGCCTGAGCCCCAACGCGAGCGCGTGCGCGGCCACGGCGAC
>Ga0302325_10011053_pt1 | contig 19470 bp, 13 predicted proteins | sample Palsa_T0_2_FD_201948 | JGI IMG/M metagenome (GOLD analysis project Ga0302325, IMG submission 201948) | Peat permafrost microbial communities from Stordalen Mire near Abisko, Sweden - Palsa_T0_2 | ecosystem: Environmental > Terrestrial > Soil > Palsa > Peat permafrost | place: Sweden: Abisko...
CGCCGTCTGGCCGGCCTCGTGACACCCCCCAGGCGTCGCCACCGGACCAGCCCCCGGCTCAAATCCCCATAAGCCCCACCGCCATCCCGCGGGTCAGACTTCGAGCTTTCTTAGACACCCGCCTGCGGGGTCGAACCGACTAACCGTGCCTGGCGGGTGTCCAAGAAACCTAAACAATGCTCGCCGTTGGCTCCTGGGACGAAAGCGGACACGGCAACCAAGTCCACAACACGCGCTCGGCCAGGTCCGCTGCACCGACGGATCGCGTCCGCGCGGCCATCGGTTTCCGGAAACCGGACTCTCGAAAGGGACAGGGTTGGGTGCTGCGGAAAACTGCCGCTAGTTGGGAAGCAATCTGTTCAGGTACATTGGGGCGGGATGTGGAGGTGCAAGTGTCTCTATCCAAAGTTTTGGCGCTAAGGCGAACTGTCGTCGTAGGCGGCGCGATCATCGGGTTTTGGATGTCATCGGCAGCGTGGGCTGAAACCGTCGACCTCTCCTGCGCTGGGGCATCCGTCGGAAGCGACTTATATGTAAGTGTAAATACGGACGACAATTCAGTAGAGTTCTGGTCAATTGGCACTAATCGTGATCAGTCGCAAAAATCACCCGCGAATATTTCAGATCAACAGGTAACCTGGACCTGGACTATGGTGACAGGTTACCCTGGCGGCTTGGTGGAAAAGTTCACGTACGATCGCAATACTGCAGCGCTGACGAACATCGCGACTAGCAATGGACGTACCAATTCCAATTCTTGGACATGCAAACGGGCTTCTAGGGTTTTCTAGCAACGGGGAGCTCCCCCCAAATGGCCCGCAAGCGGTCCTTCCCACCGTCTCAGATGGGTCAAAAGTCCCCGTTGGGCAACGTCCAGAAAGCTACCGTTAGTCCGGCGGTCGCCATCGATTTCGATCAATGCGCCATAGGCGCGGATCTCAGCCCGACGGGCAGCTCGGCGCGCGATCCGCGGCCTGCCGGAAAGCGTACGCAGCCGGTCGGGCGATCCGAACGTCGAGCCCTTATATACGGAATGTCCCCGCGAACCTGCTCAGGAAGCCAACCTCGATGTCCCAATTCGTCTGTCCGAACTGCGGAGCTGCAAACCGCATCCCTGACGGACGCGACGCGCGAGAAGCCAAGTGCGGGAAATGTCGCGAGTCGGTGCTCACCGGTGCGCCGGTCGAAGTCTCGGGCGCCCAGCTTGACGCACATCGCAAGGGCACCAAGGGCGCGGCGCTGTTGCTGGACGTTTGGGCGCCCTGGTGTGGCCCCTGCAAGTCAATGGCCCCACAGTTCGCCGCCGCGGCGAAGGCGCTGGAGCCGGAGGTGCGCCTCTTTAAGCTCAACTCCGACGCCGAACCGGCCGCCGCCAGCGCGCTCGGTGTATCGGGCATCCCAGCGTTGTTCCTTATCCGCGATGGGCAGATCATCGCCAAGACCGCCGGCGCCATGCCGGCCAGCCAGATCATCAACTGGACAAAGCAGGCTCTGGCTCAGGCCGCTTAGCGCCAAGCGGAAGTTGGCTTCCGTCGGGAAAGCCGCCGTTCCGAACGGCGAAGATGGGCGGCAACCGGACTCTAGACCACGACGATCCTGGGTCTGCCCTGGTATGGGTTGTACCGTGGGCAGCTTCAGATGCGACTTGGGGCGCCGGCTGTCCACCGCCTGGCGTGTGGTTCGCGAACTGGATCTCCCGCTTGAAGCGATATCGCGGCGCACGCAGTGCATCACTCGGGCGAGGTAGTGATCATGACCGTGCCGGGCTCTCCCCAGTCCGCGCACGGGTAGATGTAGACGCTGTATTTGCCGGTTGCCGGCAGCTTGTCGACGACAAGCGGGCCTTGATCGGACAAATCCGAGTTCTGGTGAAATCCGCCAGGACCCAACAGGGTGAGCTGCCAGGGGTCCTGACTGTTCTTCGCCCAAGAAAGGTCGCTCGTGGCCGTGTAGCTCGTCCCTCCGGCCGCGGCGACGGTGAGGCTTTGGCCTTTTTTGAAGTAGCCGACGTAGGTCGTGCCGGGACCGCGATGCACCCATTGCGTCGCGCCGCGGGCGAAGGCGATCTGGACGACGGTCTCATGCATGCAGGCCGAAGCGGCCGCCGCCCGAGGCGCCAGCGCGCTGGCGAGCGCCAGCCAACCTACAATCCTGATTAAGTTTGTCCGTTTCATCTGCTCCTCCGATGATCTGGTGGCCATCTTGCCGCCGAAGCGGTGCGCGCGCTATGGCCGGGGGTGCAGGCCCTACGTCATCGGTCAGGGCCGCCCAATCCGGTGGTGCAGCTGCTGGCGAGCCTCTCGTCGCGTCCGCTCGAGTACTTCTTCGCAAGCGTCCCGGATGCCAGCGAGCTGTACCTCGAAGGCATCGCCCTAGCGGAGGGAAAGAGCCCGTCCGACAGCGCTGCCGGCGCCCGGTAGCAGACGTTGCGAGAGGCAGCTTCGGGTCGCTTTTCTCCGTTGGCGTCATGCCCGGAAGATGGTGTATCGCGGCGGTGCGGCGACGGACCCTGAGCTGCAGCGCCTTCATCTATGATGCGCCGGTCGGGGTCGTTCCTGGCCTCGAGCATCGAGGAAGGAGCGAGCGCGATGACCCTGTTTGCAGGTCTTGATGTGTCGGTGCGTGAGACGTCGGTTTGTGTTGTCGACGCCGCCGGCAAGGTGTTGGCGGAGCGCAAGGTCGCCACCGAGCCGGACGATCTCATCGAGCTGCTGCGATCGATCAGCAGCGAGTACGGCCGTATCGGGCTGGAGGCCGGGCCCTTGTCACAGTGGCTGGTGAACGGCCTGGCGGAAGGTAGTGGTGCTCGTTTGGACGTGCCAGCATCCGTCGGACAGGGTTGCCGCTATCGCGTTGGCCTCGCGATCGGCGAGTTCCTTGCCCCCTCGTCAGACGATGCTGCATTACCATGGCTTGGGCCCGTCGTCGTCGAAGAACCCCCCCGTCGGGCCATCTGCGTCGAGCGTCGCCAAGCGCACCGGTTCCCTCGCTCCCTGCTCGACAGTACGCCTGCCCGCAAACCCGTTCAGGTCCGTCGCTACGTGGCCTGGACAGGCAGCATTGACCTTGATGTTCGTGGCGCGGAGCTGATTGGCGAAGCAGACCGTCACGGCGTTGAGCGCCGTCTTCGATGTGGAGTAGGCCAACCCGACCGAGGTCGCGTACTCCGCGGAGTTGCTATGCCGGGCAGGCTCACTCGCGGTCTCTAACGACCCGAGGGTGCTGGAGATGTTGACGATGCGGCCCGCCGCACTTCGCTCGAGCAGCGGCAGCATCGCCTGGGTCACCGCGATGACCCCAAACACATTGGTCTCGTAGACGGTCCTCACGTCATCCGCCGTGAGCACAGCAGGCGGTGTTCTTAGGATCCCCATGCCGGCGTTGTTGACCAGAACGTCGAGAAGGCCGACCTGCTCGTCAATAAGCCGGGCGGCTGCCAGGATGCTTGCGGTCTTAGTCACGTCCAGCTCGACGAAGCGGATGTCCAGCCCTTCCTCGCGCAGCGCCGTCGCACTGGCCTCACCTCGTTCGGGATCGCGCGCTGCCGCGAACACCGTCAGGCCAAGCCGCGCGAGTTGGCGAGCGATCTCGTGGCCGATGCCTTTGTTCGCGCCGGTCACCAGCGCCACCTTCGTGGTGATTTCCATCGGAGTTTCCTTCAACGGCCGCAGCTTGATGACACGACGTGACATCGATGTTATTCCTGATGTCACGGCGTGACAATGACTCGTTCCCGAGTGCCCGGTCCGTCGAGAAGCTTTTAGGTGGAGAACGGATCATGAGCCCGCTGAACGCCGAGGATCGCTGCGCGATTGCCGAAACCCTGTCCTTGCACGGACACCTGTTCGATGGCGGTCACCTGGACCGACTCGGCGAGATTTTTGCGCCCGGGGTTGTCTATGACCTCACCGATCTCGGAATGGGGACCTTCGAGGGGATCGAGGCAATCCGGCGCGGGGCTCTACAGCTCGGCGACCGCAACCCCCTCGCGCATCACGTGACCAACATCGTCATCACCAACGAAGTGCGTGGCGAGGTGACCGTAAAGTCCAAGGGGTTGGTCATCCGGGCGGACGGAACGTTCGGGAGCGTGAACCACCTCGACACTCTGTTCCAGCACGGCGGCCAATGGCGCATCAGTCGCCGGGTCATCACGGCGCAGCGCGCGCCCATGAGCCTCGCCCATGCGGACCACCGGTGAACCGACCTTCGGAGACTGGCCATCTTCAACGGAAACTGTAGCGTAGGACCATGCCCCGTTGGGAACACGGCAGCGAGGATCGGCTGAAGCAGGCCGCCCTCGAACTGTTCGAGGAACAAGGTTTCGAGAAGACCAGTGTCATCGAGATCGCGAAGCGTGCTCATGTCGCCACCCGCACCTTCTTTCGGTATTTTCCCGACAAGCGGGAAGTTCTGTTCGCGCAAGCAGACGCCCTGCGCCTTGTGCTCGTGGAGAGGGTTTTCCAGGCGCCCGACGTCGCCGAGCCGCTTCAGTTGGTCGTCGGCGTCCTGGCGGCGTTCGACTGGGAAGGCCTGGGATCGCGAGAGTCGCAGCGCCGGCGCCACGCCGTGATCGCGGCCAGTCCAGACCTTTTGGAACGTGATCTGATCAAGCACCACAGCATTGCCGTCGGCTTCACCGACGCGCTCCAGCGCCGCGGCGTTGACGCCGATGTCGCGCGACTTGCGGCCGCCGTGGGGGGCGAAGTTTTCTTCACGGCCTACGGGCAGTGGCTGAAGGCCGGCGAGAGCGCGGATCTGCCGACGATCAGCGAGCGCATGATGTCCCGCCTGGCGACGATCGCGCCGGTCGGCGCGTCGAGATGGCGCTGGAAACTCGGACCGTCGCTCAAGAAAGGCTCGACCATTTCGAACGATGGACGTGACGTCGGGAAAACGAAAGCGGCGGGCGGCTAGTCGAGGCCAAGATAAGGGGGGTTGGCCGCCAGCGTATTAGCGTCTACACCCTGATACCCTCACGACTTCACGAGCAATGCGCTCTCGCCGAGGGATGCGCGCTGGCGGCATCGTCAGAGTAGCTGAGTATAGCCGATTTTCGGCGTCAGAACGCGCCAATTTGATTGCCGATTCTCCAGCAAAAACAGTGACGCCGTTCTTGGCTCCGCGGCCCGAAAGGCCAGTATAGATCTTACTCTGACAATGCCGCTCTTCACTGGTTTTCCCGACCCCGTCTTCTGACCGTTGCACCATACCTCTCGTCTGACCTTCCTGCCTCCCTGACCGCCTCAGACTGCGAGGGCTTTACACCGCCGCGACGGAGCTCTGTAGATCCCTCCGTGCGCCATCAGCGCCCAGATGATCCTCGCTATCTTGTTGGCCAGCGCCACGGTGACCAGCATGCGCGGCTTTCTGGCCAGCATGCCGACCAGCCAGGGGCTCGCTCGCGATCCGTCGCGCGCCGCGGCTTTGGCCGCCGAGCTCGCCCCGAGGATCAGCAGCCGTCGCAGACTGCGCTCGCCCATCTTGGTTGTCCGGCCCATTTCGTTCGGCGCTGAGGCGATCCGTCTGAGTCAGTGCGCGGCGGCCAGATGCGAGCGCGCGTCGGCAAGCCAGGCGGCCAGCTGCGAGTTCATTTTGTCGGGCTTGAGGCCGGCGATGAACGTGGCGAGCTGACGCCAGCGGGCCGGGTCGTTCGTCACCTTGGCCATGCCGAAGCGCGAGGTCCACAGGTCGTAGGAGAGGCCGTCGTCATCGACATGGGCTGGCGACAAGCGCTCGTAGATGGCGTTGGCCGACGTCATCGGGGCCAGCGCGCCGGCAAGATCGCCGCTGTACATGTGGGCGCCGGCCAGGGTGAGCAGCGAGAGCGCCTCCGCCTTCTCAGCGGCGAGCGGCCGACCGTGGACGGCCTCGAAGGTCTGCATGACCTTGACCGCCCGCTCCGCCGGCGGAATGGCGGCGGCGAAGGCGGCGGCGGCGTTGTCGCGCAGGCCGGTGCTGAGACTGGACTCGGCCGAGTCCTGTAGCGCCCGCACCAGGATAAGCACCTCGTAGTAGTCCTGCGAGCTCTCGGTGCCCCGGGCGTCCTGCAGGGCCACCGCCTTGTCGGCCTGCTGTTTGGCCTCCCCCAGCTCGCCCATCTCGGCGTCGAGTTCGGCCAGGTCGAGGATGTCCTCGCTGCGGAAGTTGTAGTCGTCGCCGACGATACGGTTGCGCTGGTGCAGGGTGTCCTGCAGCGCCACCCGCTCCACCAGCACCTCGTGCAGGGCCTGCACTTTGGCCGCGCCGCCAGCGCCGTAAATCTCCTCCCCGAGGATGTCCTTCAATGTCTCCACCGGCGGGGCGAGCAGGGTGGCCTTGTCGACGTCGTCGCCTTTGACGTAGGCGTCGGAATGCTTGACGGCGTCGATCAGCTGGTTGGCCACCGGTTCAGCCGCCGCCCAATCGCCCCGGCCGTCGAGAGCGTCGAGGTCTGCCTGCAGCTTGGTGATGGGGTCGTTGGCGGCCGGCCCGACGGCCGAGACACCCTTGGCCGGCATATGGAGCTTCTCGCGCTCGAGGCTGTAGGCGGCGGCGTCCTTGGCGTCGTCGGAGACGTTGGCGAAGAGGATGAGGTTGGAGAGGGCCGTGTCCAGCAGCGCGGCCGCGAGGCTGTCGGGTCCGCCGGTCTGGGCCAGCGGCTTCACCAGCGCCTCGGCCTGCAACATGGTCTGGGTCGCGCCGGTCAGGTCGGCCTGGCGGGCGTCGATCACGGCGATCTGGATCAGTGCAGCGGGTTTGTCGGTAGGCTGTCTCGCACCCTCGAGAAGGGCCTGCGCCGCGGCCTTGGCGTCGGCCATCTGGCCGGTTTCGATGTCGAGTGACACCAGGACACTCCAGCCGGCCTCGGTGGGCGACTTTTGCTGGGCAGCCTCCCAGTCGGCGATCGCCTCGGAGACCGGTCCCTCGCCACGCTCGGCCATTTCCATCGCGTAGCTGGCCAGATCGCGCAGCCGCTCTGCGTCCCGCTCGGCCACGCCCGCGTCGGCGGCGGCGTTCTCGGCCAGCAGCAGCCGCTTGATTGCCGGGTATGCGCCGACACGGTCGCCGTCCGCATAGTCCTGGAGGGCGGCGGCCAGGGCCGGGTCGGCGGTCTTGGTGAGGTCGGCGACCTGCTCGTGATAGGCCTCGATCTCGGCCCGCGCCTCGGCGTCGCGGGATGCGACGCTCGCGGCCAGCTGGGCGTAGGCGGCGCGGGCGGCGCTCAGCTCGGCCTGCGCGGCGTGGGTGTCGCCCTCTTCCTTGGCGACCTCGGTGTGCGCCTTGAGTAGCCGGGTCTCCGCCAACTGGATCAGGCCGCTCTCGCGGTCGTCGGCCAGCTTGCGCTCGCGGATCAGGCTGACCTGGAACTGCGCTTCCAGACCGCGGGTGATCTCCTCCTGGATCGGGGGCAGGGCGTCGGCGCTGGCGCCGGAAGCGGTCAGCCCGCCGATCAGCCCCATCGCGGCGGCCCAATGGCTCGATGTCAGCGGAGAACCAGGTCGCGACGTGGTATCGCCTCCCGACCGCTCGTGGGTCGGCCAAGGTTGTAGCAGCAGGGTCCAAGGTTTGTCAGCTTGGCTGGACTAGCAACTATCGCGGCCGTCCCGGAACCATCGCTTTGGTCGATGATGTACTGAGTTTTGGCGCGATAGGAGCGGCGTTGCGCTTGCTGACGAGACGTGGCCCTGTGTTCGGAGTGGCCTGAGACGTACGTCTGATCGACGGCCCCGGCAGGCTCATTGCTTCGACTGGCGCCCTGACCGTGCCTCTGCAGGGGCGTGCCACCTATCCACCGACCCATCCCCCGGTGGACCGATGGGAGACGTGTTCGCGTCGGCGTAGCTTTGTAAGCGTCATTAGGCTTCACCCTTTAAATCTGGGGGCGTCGTGAAAACCATCCTGCTTTGTAGTTCCGGTGGTGGGACAGAACAGCCATACCTGATCGCCGACTTGCGCATTTCAGCAAACCTGCACGCAACTCACCGCGACCTGCGAAGGACCTGCCGTTCTGGCGCCTTCACCGCGAGCCGCGCTCAGGAAATCTGCCGGCGTCGGAAGAGTAAGACGATCAAGGCGGGGTTGCACAACTCGGGTCTGGCGGCGCTCGCCGTCGCGCTAGTGCTCGCGTCGGGCCCGGCGCGCGCGCAGGACAACACGTGGGGCTTCACGATGCCGTCAGGGAACATCATCTGTAACCTCACTCCTGGTGAGGGCGGCTTCCAGTCGCAGGTGCGTTGCGATCTGCAACAGATGTCGAACAAGCCGCCGGCGCCGCCCCCAGACTGTGCGGCCAACTGGGGTGACGCTTTCACGGTCCAGACGAAATCTACGATCGGCGAGCGCATTTGCCACGCCGCTGGCGACGAAGCCCAGGTCCCCCGCGGCCCGGTGTTGGCGTACGGCGCCACTTGGAAGGGAGAGGGGTTCACCTGCACATCGCAGACCACCGGTGTGACCTGCACCAACGCGCTTGGGCATGGTTTTGCGGTCTCTCGCGAGGCCCAGCGTCTTTTCTAAGGGTTCAGCCTGGGCCAACCGGAACAAGCTTTACGCTTCGACATGTCGGCGGCCGTTCAGGGGCAGGCGACGTGCGCCACGCCGGCTGGAGTTGAAAGGGTCCGATCGGCCGGCCGGGCATTGTCAGAATAACCCGAAATGGCGCTTGCTGCGCCCTCCCAGGATTTGTGTTCCGGGCACGGGAGATGGTCGCGCACTAGGCGCAGCAAGCACTTAGAACCAGGCGGCCGTTCTAATTCCTAGCCAGGGAGACTTAACAAAAAGTACCTCTGACAACGCCCCTGCAGCGCCTCGAGTGGGAGGGATTGCTCAGGTTTGATCGGGGAAACCGCTCGAAACTTCCGAGCGTTAGGATCCGGCGAAATTCGATAGATCGTTCATCGCGGTAAGAGTGGCGGCGCTGTCAGACTAAGGTCGACTTGTCTCCTTGGAGACGGAGTTGGCCCAAACCCATGCTGGGCTAGTCCATGACTGCCCGAACGGGTTGGCCGGCTTGCTCATCCGGGCGGCCTAACGGCCGCGGGTTAGCCGCGGGTGAAATGTTGCTCTGACAATGCCCGCCTTAGCGAAGCACCACGCCGATGGTTCTGAGGGTGAGCGCGACGAGTTCGGACTGACGCTTGGTCTGCGTCTTGTCGAAGATACGCACGAGGTGGGCGCGCACAGTGTAGAAGCTGACCCCCAGCTTCTCAGATATCTCCCGCGGACTCCCGCCCTCGACCAACTCCAGCGCCACGCGAGCCTCGGCCGCCGTGAGGCCGAAAAGGTCACACAGCTGCTGCTGCGGCAGGGCGACGCCGGCTTCCGGGTCTGTCACGCACACGATGATCGAAGGATTTTCCTGGAACACCGCCGATCGATGCGCGCTAACCGGCGCCACAATGACCGACAGCGGCAGTCGCCGTCCGGACGTGCGAATGATCATCGCGCCGCCGCGGCGATGCTCGACCTCGGCCTGCGAGGCCTGCTGAATCAACGCGCGAAGCCGTTGGCTCGCATCGGTGCTCACCGAACCCAGACGGCCGCGAAACAGGGTGATTCCATCGCCAGCGGCGACCAGTCGTTCAGCCGGTGGGTTGGCATGGCGGACGCGACCGTCTTGGTCGACCAGAAACACCGCGCGAGGTGATCTATCCAGGAACTCGACCGCGCCGGCCTCGACCCGGCGGATGGCGAAGAACTTTTGGCCCAGCCTGAGCGAGCGGATCAGGTGGGGATGGACCTGCCTGACAAGTTCGATCTCGCCGGCGCTGAATTGGCCGCGCCGCTCAGGCCGCCCGATGTTGAGGTTGATCGTGTTCAGGTCGTTGGCGGCGAGCCGGATCATCAGCACCGAATGGACGTCGATCGGGCGCAGGAAGTCGTTGTAATACTCGGAGCGGACCAGGGTCTCCTTCGGCAGCCATTCTTCGTCGGTGAGAATGCGAGGCGTCCAGTGGCGCAGATAGCTGCGCGTGTCAGGTGTCCTCAGCAGCACGTTGCGACTGGCGTAGTAGCCGAAGTAGGACGCCAGCACTGATTGCTCATGCCCGACGACTATCGCATCGCCTTCGCCGGTCTGCGGGTTTTGATCGACCAGCATGCCGCCGACGCCGCCGATCATCTCGGTCAGCCGCGCCACGATCGATGGCCACAGCTCCGGCGCGAGCGCGGCGTCATAGACGCAATCCAGCAGGTCGCCGACGTCCGTCTCGCCTGACACCGTCCCCCCTCCGTGCGTCCAGCCCAGTGCGCCAATCTAGTCCATCTGCACGATGACCACCTAGTCGCCCTCAGGGAAGCGTCACTGCATGCGAGCGCGCAGCGCCTGCAACGATGACAACGGAAGCAGGGGGCCTGGAGATTGATCGGCTATCGAACGCCGCGCGCGGCGGCGAAATGAAGGTTGGAACCGGCCGCGTCAGGGCCCGCTCGGCCGTGCTTGCCCCGCCAAGCCGAGCATTGCTGACGGGCGTCTCTATGTCTGCGCTCGCGGGGCTGCTCGTCCTTGCGGCCGGCCCCGCGCGGGCCCAGACCCTGGACCTGGCGGGCGCCAGCGTCACGCTTCCCGACTCGCCGATCTTTCCGAACGCCTGGCTCTCCGGCGGCGCCAACATCACCAACAGCGGGACTGACGCCATTGTATTCGAAGGCGGCGGAACCCAGTCGACCGGAGTCTATTCGGGGTCGATCGCGGATGGCGCCGGCACGGTCGGTCTGACCATCACCAGCGGCGTCTCGATTCTCTCCGGCGTGAACACCTACTCCGGCCCAACCACGATCGACGCGGGACTTACGGCCTCCCAAAACTCGGTCCTCGAGGCGGGCTCGACGACGGGGTTCTCGCCGAACTCGGCATTCGACGTCGAGGGCGTGCTCGACGTGCACGGATTCAACTCCGCCATTGGCGCTCTGAGTGGCTTCAACGGATCGGTCGTCAACAACGGCGCGGCTGCGGCGACGCTGACCGTCGGCAACGGCAGCACGTCCACCTTCGCGGGAACCCTTGCGGATGGGACGGCGCCCCTAGGTCTCGCCGTGACCGGCGACAGCACCCTGACGCTCGAGGGAGCGAACACCTATTCCGGCGGCACCACTATCTCCAGCGGCTCGAGCCTCATGCTGCTGCCGTTCGTCTCCGAAGGCGCGCCGGGGACCGGGGCCATCGTCGACAACGGGACGCTGACCGTCGAGTCGTCGCTGACCTTGAACAATTCGATCAGCGGAAGCGGCTCGCTCGTCATTGGGCTTGACATCGACGAGGCGACGTCGACCACCGTCGTTCTCACGGGCGCGAACAGCTACGCCGGTGGCACGGTCGTCAACGGTCTGAATACGCCTTTCGCCGAGGTCGACTCGTCGGCCGAGTGGACCAACCTCCCCGTGCAACTGCTGTTTGGCTCACCGAGCGCGCTTCAAGGGACCGTGGCCCTCAACGGCGGCGGCGTCGCCGGCGCGACCTACGCGATCAACCAGGCGTTCCTGAATGCAATCGCGCCTTCGTCTGTCGGGGTGGCCGCCCTTGGCGCGGACAGCAGCAATAACCTCAACTTCGACCAGCCATCTCTGGGTGGCGTCTCCCTCGGCGCGACCGCGGGGTGCGGTGCTGTTTTCTACTGCAAGACCTTCACCTTCAGCGGCGCGCTGAGCCCCTTCGGCCCCAGCGCCGGCAAGCTGGGCGCCTATAGCGTCGGAGGCGGCGATGCCATCCTGAACGTGGCGACAAACCTAGCCGATCAGGGTGGCGCTACAAGCCTCTTTCAGGGCGCCAACAATAACCAAGGCTACACGATCCTTACTGGAACCAACACCTACACCGGCGGCACGACAATTGTATCCGGAGCCCTGCAGTTCGCGACGCCCACGGCGATTTCCGCCGCGGGAACTCCATCCATCACGATCCAAGGCTTCGCGATCGCGGCGACCGGGTACCCCATTGACCAACAGTTCCTGAATTCGATCACGCCCGCCTCCGAGGGCGCCGTCGCTTTGACCGTCAACAGTTCCAACAATCTCGATTTCAATACGCCGGGCCTCGCTAACGTCAGCCTCGGGTCGATCGGGCAAGTGACTTTCAGTGGAACGATTTCACCCACCGTCAATCCGAGCACGAAAGTCGGCACCTTTTACTTGGGAGGTGGTTTTCAGCCACTCTCGGGCGTGAGCTCAAGCCTAACTGTGAGTTCGGTCCTGTCCGACGCCAACGCGCTCGGCGGAATCAATCAGCTGATCGTCGGCGCGTCGAACCTCGTCAGCGACGACGATCCCCCGGCCCCAGTGTTGCTATCCCCGAAGCAGACTTATGCGAATCCAAGCACGGTGATTCTGACCAGCAACGAGACCTATTCAGGTCCGACGCAGATCGACGGCGGGACGCTTGTGATGGGTAACGGCGTCTCGAACGGCAATCTGGTCAACAGTCCTTCGTTGCTAATACTCCCAAACGCCGCGTTAGTCTTCAACGAAGCGAGCGCGGTAACCTTCAACCCGGTCATCTTCGACTCGGGTTCGTTGGTGCAGAACGGGCCGGGGACCGTGACGCTTACTCAGAATGAATTCGGCCCGGCCCCGGACAATCTCGGTCGTCCCGGCATCGTCTTCATAGACGGCGGAACGCTGGCCCTCGCCGCCGGGTCATCCCTGTCCTTGAGTCAATGGGTTCAGCTGCAGAACAACGGCAACACGGCCGTCCCGCCCACGTTCGACATTTCGAACGGGGGCGCCCAGAGCCTCCAGTATCTGACGGGTGGCCCCAATACCTTTGTTTCCCTGGGCGCGAACACGCTCACGATCGGCGTTGCCGGCCAGTCGTATCATACCGTCGCGCCGCTACTGTTCACGAGCGACTTTGCCGGCACGATCTCGGGCGCCGGCGGGGGCCTGACCTTCCAGGGCTCGGACGTCTATGTCTTGGGCGGCGTGAACACCTACACCGGGCTGACCACGGTCGCGGCGGGTACGCTTCTGGTCGGCGATGCAAAAACGCCGGGCGCCCAGATCGCCGGCGATGCGCTGGTCGATGCCGGCGCAACGCTCGGCGGGGCGGGGACCATCTTCGGCAGCGTCGCCAACAACGGGACGCTCGACAACAACAACAACGCATTCCTCGCCAGCGGCCTGGCCGTCGGCGGCGCCTACACGCAAAGCGCCGGCGCCAACCTGATCATCGGGGTCACGCCCACGACGATCACGACGCTGACGGTCGGCGGAACAGCCAGCCTGGCGGGGACGGTGACGTTCGCCTACGCGCCGGGGACCTACACCGCCAAGACCTACACTTTCCTGCAGTCGGGGGGACTGAACGGCTCGCAGTTCAACATCGTGGCCGTTTCCACGGCGAATCCGTTGCCAACCGGGTTCAATCAAAGCGTCGCCTATACCGCCAACGACGCGAACCTGATTCTGGCGGCCGCAGCGGCCACATCACCTCCGCCTTCGCCGCCACCACCTCCTCCGCCGCCGCCGGCATCGCCGCCACCACCTCCTCCGCCGCCGCCGGCATCGCCGCCACCACCTCCTCCGCCGCCGCCGGCATCGCCGCCTCCGCCATCGCCGCCACCGCCGCCACCACCTCCTCCGCCGCCGCCGGCATCGCCGCCACCGCCATCGCCGCCACCGCCACCGCCACCGCCGCTGGTCGTGGCGCCGCGCGACGCTGCTATCTTCAGCGAAACTGCGTTCGTCTTCGCCGAGGCCAACCAGGACTCCGCCGCGATGCTGCTGGGACGGGCGGCGCCGGCCTCTGGAAACGGGCCCAGCTACGACCTCGGAGGTAGCGCGCGCGGCTGGATGGACGTGATCGGGTCCGTGCTGGACCCCGCGCATTTCCGAGCCGAATCGGGCGGGATCGAGGGCGGGGGAGACGCCGACCTTGGCTCGGGCCTACGCCTGGGGGCCGGGCTCGCTTACGAAGCCTCGCACCTCTCAGACGCCGACGGCGGTGGCGCAAACCAAGACCTGGTGCGCTTCAGCCTCTATGGCTCGCAGGCGCTGGGTCCGATCGGGCTGAGCGTCGCGCTCTCCTATGCCCATGCCTCGGAGCGGTTCGACCGCACCACTGGCTTTGGTGAGGCAACCTCGTCGCGCGGCGTCGATGACATCACTGGTGCGATACACGTGGCCGCCTCGATCCTGCGCAACGGGACCTCGATCACGCCGGCTGCCGGCCTGATGGTCTCGGACCTCTCCGCTGGCCCCTTCGCCGAGACCGACACCGCCAACACCGCTTTCGCACTCACCGGCGCCAGCACCCGCGGCGTCGCCGTCTCGCCCTACGCGAGCGTCACCTTCGCGCATCCCTTCACCGCACAAGGTGGCGCCGTGGTGACCCCCGACGTCGAGGTGGGCTACCGCTACGATGCGCTGGCCAGCGGGCTCTCGCAGACCCTGATCGCCGCCGACGACACGCCCTTCTTCGGCAACCGCGCCGGGCTCGATCGCTCCAGCGCCGTCGTCGGTGTCGGCTTCAGCGCCCACAAGGGCAGCTTCACCAGCTTCGTCTCATACCGCGCCTCAATCGCCCGCGACTGGAACAACCAGGCCCTCGCCGCTGGGCTTAAGGTCTCATTCTAACCGCCCTCAAGCCGTTTTATCGGCACTGTCAGACTAACTGAGCATAGCCGATTTCGGGCATTAAACCGCGCCCGGCACTGTGGCGATTTCTCAACAAAACAATGACGCCACCGTCGCGCCCGGAAACCAAAAAGGCAGTATAGAATTTACTCTGACAGTGCCAAGAGGACGACATGACCGAGAAGGCGCCTACGATCGTCAACATGCACACGGCGCCGGAAATCGCGGCCGAAGTGCCCGCCGCCTGGACGCACTTCCAGCGCGCTTTGACGCCTGCGATGAAGGATGCGGGGCCGGGGCGTTTCGGGATGGGCCGTCTCGGCATGAACGCCAAGCGGGTGCCCCCGGGCCACAGCGCGTGCCCGGCGCACACGCACCTTCTGGCCGACGAGATATTCGTCGTGCTCGAAGGGCGAGGTTTGTTCCGTTACGGCGATCGCGTGCACGAGATCCGCCCCGGAGACTGCATTTCCTGTCCGGCCGACACGGGGATCGCCCATCAGATCGCCAACCCCGCGACCCCGGACGGCACGGGCGACCTGGTCTATCTCGCGATCGGCGCCGAGCCGCCCCTGGAGGTCTGCACCTATCCCGACAGCGGCGCGCTCGTTATCGATGCCCTCGATCGCCACGGATTCCTGCGCGAGGCCGATTATTACGAGGGGCAGCCACAACCCACGCCGCTTCTGACGCGCGGTCGCGACGCACCCGTCTGATCGGGGCGCGGGGTTGGCCCTGGGGTGGGATCCGGCTCGGGGCGCGTCAGCACGCGGCCCAGATAGTGCGCTCCGCGGCGTTGTCAGAATAACCCGAAATCGCGCTGGCTTCGCCTTCCCCGGATTTGAGTTCGGGGCATGGGAGATAGTCGCGCTCGGCACTGTCAGAGTAAAATCTATACTGGCGTTTCGAGCCGCCGAGCCAAGAGCAGCGTCACTGTTTTTGCTGGAGAATCGGCAATCCGAAGGGGGCGCTCTGACGCCGAAAATCGGCTATACTCAGTTACTCTGACAATGCCGGCTAGTCGCAACCAATTCGAACGAAACTGACTCGGAAAAGTGCGACTCGCATCGAATGCGAACGATGACATACGATATTGAAATATAACGATATTTTCCGATAGTGCCGCTTAGGCGCGGTCCGGGCAGGGCAGGGCGGCTTTGCCGCAAATAGCAGACACTGGCGTGCTGCCTGGGAGCGGACTCTCCCGTGATGGCGGTCGCAGTCTGCGCGTGACTGCGATCCATGATGAGGCGGCACGCGCGAAATTGGGCGACAAAGGTCACGCTTTTCCACGTCATGGATTGCGGCGACGCAGAATTCGCTCTTTGCAGCATTTCGAGGTAGGAGCGCCGCCCTGGAGCCACGCCTGAGATGTTTCGCGCCTTCGAGCGTCTGATCGACCCTTTCGAAGGGGACGGCCTGACCGAGCCGGTCAGCAGCGTGCGCTCGTTCATCCTGGATTTCGTCAAACGGACCTGGGGCCTGCTGGCCATCGTTGGTTTCCTCAGCGCCGGCATCGCCGTCACCGAGGTGCTGGTGTTCCGCTTCATGGGCGGGCTGGTCGATTGGCTGGCGCGCAGTGATCGCGCGAGCTTCTTCCACTTGCACGGACACGAACTGCTCGTGATGGGCGCCATCGTGCTGGTGCTGATGCCGGTCATGCAGATCGGCTGGCAGCTGACCTTCAACCAGGGCCTGTTCGGCAACTTCCCAATGATGGGCCGCTGGCGCATGCACCGCTACCTGCTGCGCCAGTCGTTGGCCTTCTTCCAGGACGACATGGCCGGCCGCATCGCCAACACGGTGATGCAAACGGCGTTGGCCGTGCGCGAGACCATCACCAAGGTCATCGACCTCGCCGTCTACATCGGCGTCTACTTCATCGGCTCGGTGCTGCTGATGCTGTCATCCGACTGGCGACTGACAATCCCTATGCTGCTGTGGCTGGCCGCCTACATCGGCATCGGCATCTATTTCGTGCCGCGCATGCAGAAGATCTCCGAGCAGCAGGCCGACGCGCGCTCGATCATGACCGGCCGCATCGTCGACAGCTATTCCAACATCATGACTGTGAAGCTGTTCGCCCACTCGACCGGCGAGGTCGACTTCGCCCGCCAGAGCATGGACGAGTTTATGGTCACCGCTTACGGCCAGGCCCGCCTGACCACGCGCATGAACATGGCGTTGTTCATGATGAACTACGCGCTTTTGGTGGGTATGGTGGCGCTCTGCGTCAACCTCTGGATGGCGTCGGCGATCACCCCTGGGGCGGTGGCCATTGCCATCGCCCTGGTGCAGCGGCTCCAGGGTATGAGCCAGTGGATCCTGTGGGAGACCAGCCTGTTCTTCGAGAACACCGGCACCGTGCGCAACGGCGTGGAAACCCTGTCGCGACCGCTGACCGTCATCGACGAACCGGAGGCCGGGGCCTTGCGCGTGAGCAAGGGCGAGATTCGCTTTGACCACGTCCGCTTCCACTATGGCCGTGAGGATGGCGTGCTGGAGGATTTCAGCCTGATCATCCGTCCGCAGGAACGCGTCGGACTGGTCGGCCCCTCCGGCGCCGGCAAGTCGACCCTCACCTCGCTGATCCTGAGGCTCTACGATCTGCAGGGGGGGCGTCTGTTGATCGATGGCCAGGACGTCTCGACGGTCTCTCAGGACAGCCTGCGCTCGCAGATCGGCACGGTCACCCAGGACACCGCCCTACTGCACCGCTCGGTGGCAGACAATATCCGCTACGGCCGCCCCGGTGCGTCGGACGAGGAGTTGTTCGACGCCGCCCGCCGGGCCCACGCGCACGAGTTCATTCTCTCCCTGCGCGACGGCAATGGCCGCAGCGGTTACGAAGCCCATGTCGGCGAGCGCGGCGTCAATCTTTCCGGTGGCCAGCGCCAGCGTATCGCCATCGCCCGCGTGTTGCTGAAGAACGCGCCGCTCCTGTTGCTCGACGAGGCAACCAGCGCCTTGGATTCTGAGGTCGAGGCCGCCATCCAAGAGAGCCTGGCCGAGTTGATGCGCGGCAAGACAGTGATCGCCATCGCCCACCGCCTCTCCACCATCGCCCGCATGGACCGGCTCGTGGTGCTGGACCGCGGCCGCATCGTCGAGGATGGCCCGCACGCGATCCTGGTGAACGGCGGCGGCCTCTACGCCCGCCTTTGGAGCCGCCAGACTGACGGCTTCATCGCCGAAGACCTGCCCGAGCGGGAGGCGGAGCCTGCTGTCTCCTGATGACGCTTAGAGCCCCTATGTCTCAGATGCGCCGATTGTGTTGAAAAAGTCCCTCGAGCACTTCTGGAACGTGAAAATGAGCAACGTTGTTGCTGATATTGAATCCATACTGAACTAATATTCTATGGACGCCGTCCAACAAGGTCGGAATACCCCCGACATTACGGCTGCCAGGACTTTTTCAACACAATCCGCCAGGAGCTGCCGTTGGCCACATGCTCGATAGCTGCCGTTGCGAACGGCGAAGTTGGGTGGATTGTGTTGAAGAATCCCGGTGCTGGCCGATTGGGCGGGTGATCTGGGCTTGCCACCGGCAAGGTTTATGAGGGTCGTCTGACCTCAGATGGCCATGGCCGGCGTCGGCGGGGCGACCAGCTTGGCGAGCTTGCGAAGGTTCTGGGCGGTGGCGGCGAGGAGGAACTCGTCGCGGGCGCCGTTGGGCCCTCGCAAGCGTAATCGGTCGAGCCTGAGGATGCGCTTGAGGTGGGCGAACAGCATCTCGACTTTCTTCCGCTCGCGGCGTGAGACGGCATAGGCCTCGGTCTTGGCGATAGCGCGGGCCTTGTCGCGGGCGGCCTCGTGGATGGAGCGTATGATCTTGCGCGCCGGTTCGTTGGGGCAGCACTGGGGCTTCAGCGGGCAGGCGTCGCAGTCGCGCTTGCTGGCGCGGTAGCGCACGGTGTTGTCCTTCATCACGCCGAGCCGTGGCTTCGTGAACGCTCGCCGGTACGTTCGTAGCTGTTTGCCCGCCGGGCAGGTGTAGACATCGGTCGCCGGGTCGTAGGCGAAGTCGTCGCGCGAGAAGGTCCCATCCGTTCGCTTGGACTTGTCGAACACCGGGATGTGCGGTTCGATCTTCCGCTCGTCGACCAGCCAGGCCAGCATCTCGGCCGAGCCATAGGCGGTGTCGGCGGCCAGGCGCTCGGGGGTGACGCCATGCTGCTCGGCGGTGCGGTCGATCATGGTCTTGGCCGCCGTGACCTCCGCCTGACGCACGGCGGTGGTGGCCTCAACGTCCATGATTACCGCATTCTTCAGATCGATCAGATAGTTGTCGGCATAGGCATAAACGGCGGGCCCGCCACGGGCGGCGGTCCACCGGGCGGCCGGATCGGTGGGCGAGACGAGCTTCGGCTCGACCGGCGTCGCCCCGCCGAAGGCCGCGTCGTCGAGAACCGCCAGGTACTCAGTGACCGCCCGGTTCGAAGCCGGGTCCAGCTCGCTCGTCCCCGCCACGCCGCGCTGACGATGGGCGTCGGCGACAACCATGCTGGCGTCGACGGCGAAGCCTTCGCCGCCCACCAGACCCTCGGCCATGCAGCGCCCGACGACCGTCTCGAACACTTTCCGCAGCAGATCGCTGTCACGGAAGCGACCGTGACGGTTCTTCGAGAAGGTCGAGTGGTCCGGCACGTCGGCGTCGAGGCTGAGCCGGCAGAACCAGCGGTAGGCCAGGTTGAGATGGACCTCCTCGCACAGCCGACGCTCGGAGCGCACGCCGTAGCAGTAGCCCACCAGCAGCATCCGGATCATCAGCTCCGGATCGACCGAGGGCCGGCCGACATCGCTGTAGTAGGGCGCCAGGTGAGAGCGAACCCCCGACAGATCGACGAACCGGTCGATCCTGCGCAGCAGGTGATCCGCCGGTACGTGCCGCTCGATGCTGAAGACGACGAACAGCGCCTC
>Ga0302325_10011054_pt1 | contig 19470 bp, 21 predicted proteins | sample Palsa_T0_2_FD_201948 | JGI IMG/M metagenome (GOLD analysis project Ga0302325, IMG submission 201948) | Peat permafrost microbial communities from Stordalen Mire near Abisko, Sweden - Palsa_T0_2 | ecosystem: Environmental > Terrestrial > Soil > Palsa > Peat permafrost | place: Sweden: Abisko...
AATTGGCCATAGCAAGCTGATTTTGAAAACGTCGGGACTATTGATGGCCGCGGCAGCGATGCGCTCCAGGCCGCCGCCGAAGTCGACGTTTTTCTTTTCCAGCGGCTCAAAGCCGGTGTCCGTGCGCAAGTATTGCATGAAGACCTGGTTGCCGATTTCCATGAAGCGGCCGGAATCGCTGGCCGGATGTGGCTGGCCGTAGTTGGCGTTGTGATGCTCGTCACCAAAGTCGTAAAAGACCTCGCTGTCCGGTCCGCAGGGATCACCAACCGGTGTTTTATCCAGGCCGCCGCCGCGGCTCCACCAGTTTTCACCGTCATCATAGAAGAATATTCGGCCGCCGTTCATACCGGACTTGTCACCGTCCGCCTGGCTGCCGACGTCAACGATTTTCGCGTTGATACCTTTGTCGGCAAAGACTTTTTGCCAGATTTCGGCGCTTTCGGTGTCTTTGGGAATGTCATGCTTAGCGCTACCGATAAAGCAGCTGACATAAAGCTTGCCCGGATCCAGTCCGATGGTGTTCGTCAAAAATTCAAAGAACCAGCGTATTTGCTCTTCTTTGAAATAGTCACCAAACCCCCAGTTGCCCAGCATCTCGAAGAAAGTCGTGTGGCTATTGTCGCCGACCTCCTCGATGTCTTGGGCGCGCAGGCAAGTTTGCGAGTTGACCAGACGTTGTCCGGCCGGGTGCGGCTCGCCTAGCAGATACGGGATCAGCGGCTGCATACCGGAGCCGGTAAATAACGTTGTCGGATCGTTGTACGGCACGAGCTGGGCCCGCGGTATAACCTTATGCTCGCGGGCCGCGAAAAAGTCCAGATAAGCCGTGCGGATTTCCTGTGCTGTCATCTGTCACATTCTATCAGATAGGATGGCCTCTATCTACGATAAGATAAGAGATTGGTCGGCTTCTGCCACACGATATCGATCAACCGTTGCGTTAGGAGGAATCAAATAGTTAACAATTGCTCGCCAGTCTTCTTGCAGAATGCTGCCGCGTGATCGCGGAGATTTCATTTTGGCAAGTGGACAAACACCGCCAGCGGCATGGTAATTCGCTTCAATCCACTGCCGCGACTCTGGTGTAAACCGTACTTTGGGACCAAGCCGATCGTCATCAATTTTCAGATGGCGGATATTGGCATAGGGGTTGCCGAGCCAAGCATAAAGCAGTGATGTTAGGTTTAAGTCCACCTTGGCAACTGTCGTGAGCCCTAGGCTACGCTTGACAACCTCTGTTCTGTCCGCGGTTGCGGGCCTGTCTTCCTGGAGTAGTCGCACAGCGCCGCCGCCGACATTCGCAACATCGGAAAAAGGTGCCATCGCCAGTCGGGGCATATACTCTAGATCGTACAGGTGGTGTGCATATTGGAGGGCTTCTTTGAGATCCGGTGCATACATTCCCCTTGTACGATACCCGAGCTCAAAGATGCCCAGCTCAATCCCTAGTCGAGTGAGGCGCTTAACTACCTTATGCGCCTCGACAGCCCGTTCCGCTATTTCGAGCGGTAGTTGCGCCTGAGCTTCCGGCAACCGCAATGCATCCAGGCCCGCAGCAACCACAAAGCGTACTGCAGGTACGAAGAAGGCGTGAGCATTCCCTGCTAGAATTTGCTCGCGGCTGATTGCGAAGCCATATGCGTCCACTTCTGACTCCGGATTGCAGAATGCCCGAATCGCCGGTTGCAGTACTCCGACCTCAGCCGCTTCGGATATGACAACCTGAGGACTTGGGGCACAATTATGGCTAGGGTCAGCAGCCGCTTTACTCATATTCATGTTCATGTTCATGATTAGAATATATTATAAAAGTATTTTTTATAAAATCAATACTTATCTCGGTGGGCGGCTACATACTGGATAGCGGCCAGCAAGTCCAGTGCAACGTAGGTGGCTTGATCCGTTGCGACCGGATTATCGAACTCCGTCGCGATCCAGGAAGACTGCTTTTATAAAACCAGTTTAACAGACTGGTTGCTTGTTTTTTGGGAATAAAAATTTTATAATAAGCGTTATGCCGGTCTTGAGGAGTGCTTATGAAAGTGTCCGTGGTAGTTTTCAGGACGTCTATGCTATGGCAGCAGTGGCGGCCGGCAATTTATTAGTTAACGCCGTGGATCCCGGAGTGTTCACAGTCTATACCGACGATTCCTTATTGAAAAAAACTGTTCTTTCCCTGCCTTCGGCTTTGCCGGCCGACGAGGTGTTTGGTAATCAGGTGGCAGACGTAGCTTTTCAAACTGCCTATGCTGTAGTGGGTGTCGGACTGGCCCGCCAGACTACATCCAGAAAAGGTTTGCTATATACGGCTGCAGGGGCACAGGCTGTGGCATGTGCCGGCGACGCCCTCATGGAAGGCGTTGGCCTGATAAAGTCTGAGGAACATCTCAAAGACGTTGGTTGGTCGACAATCTTTTCACTTGGCACCAATAAATACTTGCTGGACAAGCGGTTTGAAGCCAAATCTAAGGGTGAGGCTGCGAAAAGCCGTATGTACCTGGGAGCCTTGGCAGTCCTCGATATCGGTCTGACAGCCGGTGCTTATGCAATCGAAAACGGTGGGGCAGGCTTATTGGCTGCCGGTCCGCATCTTGTCGGTATTGTCGCGGGCGCGGCTACCCACCGGTTCGGTGGATTTCGCAAAAAAATTGAGCAAGAGCGTGTAGAAGCAGACTTTGCCAATCTAGCCGCTAAGTATGGCGCCGCCTAAGACACGGTCGGCATCGTAGACGACGGCCGACTGGCCGGCCGCTAGGCCGCGCTGGGGTTCGGCTAGCATGAGATTTTTACCCTGAATGGTGCACGAAACGAGCGGACCGCGGTAGCGCAGGCGGGCTTGGTACGACCTATCCATACTAGGTTTTTCATTAATCCAATGCACGTCCTGGAGCCGCAGTTCTTTGCTCCATAAGGCCCTGTCGTCCAGGTCGGTCGTGACGTAGACCGTGTTGGCTTTCATGTCTTTGCGCGTGACGTAATAGGGCAGACCGCCACCGGCGTGCAGGCCATGGCGCTGGCCGATGGTGTAGAAAATCGCGCCGTCGTGCTGGCCGATTTCACGCCCGGTGTGGTCAATGATTGGGCCGGGCGGTTGCGGACCAAGCTCGTTCAGCAGAAATTCCTTGATGCCGACCTTGCCCACGAAGCAGATCCCCTGGCTGTCTTTCTTGTCGGCCGTAAACAGGCCTAGCTTTTTGGCAAGCTTGCGGACTTCGGTTTTGCGCAGTTCGCCAATGGGCATGAGCGACTGCCGCAGCGCGGCTTCCGTCACGCGGTACAAGAAATAGCTTTGGTCTTTGCCCTTGTCCAGGCCGGCAAACAGCTGACCGTCTTTGACCCGGGCATAATGGCCGGTGGCAATCAAGTCAGCGCCGTCCTCTAGTGCCGTTTCTAGGAACAGCTTGAACTTAACCTCTTGGTTGCACATGATGTCCGGGTTCGGTGTGCGGCCAGCCTGATATTCACGCACCATGTAGTCGACGACTTTGTGCCGGTATTCCGTCTCGAAGTCATACATTTTAAAATCAAGACCCAGCTGCACAGCCACCCGCTTGGCGTCTTGGTAGTCTTCCTGCCACGTACAGACAAAGCCTGGCAGGTCCTGGCTCCAATTCTTCATGTATACGCCCGTAACCTCGTAGCCCTGCTGCTGGAGCAGCGCCGCTGTCACCGACGAATCAACGCCGCCGGACATACCGACATAGACTTTTTTTGCCATAGGTTATCTATATTAACAAATCCGACTTGGGTTAGCGATGTTATCGTGGACCAGCGACTAAATCGCGCTAGACATCCAAAAAGATGATGACCTGGTCGGCTTTGACGTGCATGATACCGCTGGAGATGTTAAATTTTTGGTCGCCTTTGCTGACTGTACGCAAGATGAGATCGCAAGGCAGCAGTAGCGAGATGAAGTTGTGATGTTTGGGCAGAATATCAAACGGACCGGTAGCATTCTCGGCGGACACGCTAAAAACCGGACCGTCATAGTAAGTACGAAACGGCGAGTAGACCCTGACTTTCATACTCAGCTGGCTTTTAGTTTGCGTTTGGCTTAGAGAACGAAGAGCTTCCCGCTCTTCTCGTTCGGACCTAGAGACCGGCGTGGCCGGCCGATTAATAATCTGCTCCTCGTCAACTTTTACGGGCTCATCGCTCATACGATAATCTCTTCTATGCTGCTCAAGGTTTGTTCACGGCTGAAGAATTCGCCAGCGATACCGTTGAGTCTTGTCATAACATGCATCGGCTGAGAGAAATTGGCGATCAGTTTCTGGGCCTTGGCATAGTCGGCGCGGTCGGCCGGACTGAGTTCGCTTTCGCCGATGATGGCGATGATGCCGCGAAGGGCGTTATATTTCTGGAGCAAAGCTTGAACCTGCACACTCAACAGATAGTGCCGTTCACCGACAACTTCCGGCGTCAACAATGATGAGCTAGTTAGCATGAGATCGACGGCCGGACGGATGCCCTGCTCGGCAACTTTACGCGACAGCACAATGATCGAATCCATTTCGTGCTGAATAAATTGCACCGCCGGATCGCTGATGTCATCGGCCGGCACATAAATCGTTTGTACCGAAGTAATAGAGCCGTTCTCGTTGGAATTCAGCCGGTCCTGCAATGTCTTGACGTCAGAAAAAATAGTCGGCTCATAACCGCCTTCGTTGGGTACCTCGTCTAGGATAGTCGATAGCTCGTTACGGGCTTGGACATAACGGTACATGTTGTCGGCGAAGAACAGGATGTCTTTCTGCCGTTCGTCGCGGAAGAACTCGGCAGCAGCCGCGGCTGAGATGCCGACCAGGGCGCGCTGCACGGGGTTTTCATTCATTTGGGCGAAAAAGAGGCAGGTGTTGGGGAGCAGATTATTACCCTGCAAGGTCTGGTATAATTCATGCCCCTCACGAATACGCTCACCAATGCCGGCGAAGAACGACAAACCGCCGCCGCTTTGGGCGATGTTGTTAATCAGCTCCATGGTCAAGACCGTCTTGCCGACGCCGGCGCCGCCGATGATGCCAATCTTGCGGCCCTTAACGAATGGTGAGAGGAAGTCAATAACTTTGATGCCGGTCTCCAGCATTTCCGGCTTGGCGACGGTGAAGTTGGTCGTCCGCGGTGGCAGCTTGAGGATGTCTTTGTAACCGACTTCGCCGGTTATTGCACCTTGTCCGTCAAGCGGGTCGCCGAGCGCGTTAAAAAGGCGGCCAATGGTTGGTTCGCCAATGGGAATTTCTATGCCCTTGTGCGTCCGTTGGACGGCCATGCCCCTGACTAGCCGCAGGTCGCTGCGTACGTTGAGGCAGACTGCGACACCGCCCGTTTCCAGGTGGTCCACCAGCAGTTGCGTGTCATGGCCGTTTTGGACCATAACCAATTCGTTGACGTCGGGCGAGTCTTCGTCAAACTGGGCCTGGACAATGAAGTCCTTGATAGAGGTTATGACACCCGGCATCAGGTTACCTCCGGCAACGTCGCAGGTAATCCGTTCATGGCGTGGTTCCTAGTTTGGCTTTCTTCAGACCGTTAATGACCTCCTTCAGGCGCTCGTCTTTAATGCGGCGCTTGGCCCGGTTATACGACATACGTAATTCGTCTCTTGATTCTTCGGAGCGGTTGCGAGAAAGGCTCATGGCCCGGAACCGTGAGGCATATTGGGCCAGTTTGGATTCCAAGATCAATTGGCTAACGGCAATATGCATCATTGAGCGTTCCAGGTGCGCAGCTACGCTATAGGTGCTGGGCTCAAAGATATAGGTCGCTTCGCTGATGACCTCCTCGGGCTTGGCGTCGGCCCCCTGCTCTTCTACCGCAGCGGAGAGCTCGATTCGTTTGACATCCTGCACCATCAGCGAGACATACTCCTGATAGAATAGCTTGGTTGTCCGATAGTGTTGTATTTCACGGATGATCGGCGTGACGTTTATGTTTTGATCCTTGGTGGGTAATTTGAAGTATTTTTTGTAACTGATGCCGCGTTGGGCTAACTGTACAGAGCCATGGTGCCCGATAACAATGATGTCTTGCTTCTCTTTCTGGTAATCCTGTAACATTAGCTGCACCAGTTTTTCGTCAATGTCGCCGCTGAAGCCGCCCTCGGCAGTAATGATAATGAAGAGTTCTCTGTCGACGAAATCAGTATCAGACTTATCCCGTCCGAAGCTAAAGGACGTGCCGGCCCGCACCTGTAAATAGATCTGCCACAATTCACTGAAGAACTTAGTGGATTGCAGCACTTCGTTTTTGACCTGCGCGATGCGCATGCTGGCGATGCCCTCAAAAGCATTCGTCAATTCGACCAGCGTGGTCATGGACTCTTCTTCGCGGGCGATTTCGTTTGGACGCTTCATGGCTTCGCTCCGGTCATCGCTGGTTCGGCCGGCTTAGCTTGATCGGGAGCGTTGGCCGGAGGGGCGGGCTTGGACTGTTTGTCGTCGGGTTCGCCCTTAAGCTCAATCAGGCAGAGGGCTTTCAACTGCTCACGTATGCCGTTATAATCTTCGTCTTTAGTGATTTTGGCGGCATATTCGTTGGCATGTAGCTTCATAGCGTTGGTATCGAGATTTTCACTGTCCGCCAGATTAAGCACTAGGTCAAGCATTAACTGCTGGCTCAGCAGCGAGAACGTGTCGGCGGGCCCCTGCGTCAAGATCTCAAATAGCTGACGGCCCGTAGTCAAAGCCCGTTTGGCCTCTAGCGCCAGTTCGGAGCCGAAGTGTGAGAACTCCTCGGCCTGGCGATAGTCGGCCAAGACTTTCAGCGCCTTGGCGGCCAGATCTTTTTGACGCTTATTGTGGCCGGCACCGCCGGCGCGGGTCACACTCAGGCCGATGCTGACAGCCGGCCGGATACCGGCCCGGAACGTTTCCATGTCGAGTATCCACTGGCCGTCGGTAATGGACATGATGTTGGTCGGCAAATAAGCGGTTATGTCGCCGTTGGCAGCGTGTACGATCGGTAAGGCGGTCAGGCATTTGCCACTGCGTTCCAGCCGCCCGGCCCGCTCTAAGAGCGAAGAATGAGAGTAAAACATGTCGCCGGGATACGAGTCGCGGCCGGGGCTGACATTTGACAGCAGAGCTATTTCACGGTGGGCGTGAGCATGGCTGGTCAGGTCATCATAAATGATAATCGTGTCCTGGTCGCACTTTTGCCAGAGATATTCGGCCATGGAACAGGCTACGTAAGGCGCCAGGTAGCTCATAATCAGCGACTCGAACATCGTCGAGACAACCACGATGGCTGTTTCCAGGCCGTCGTTTTCCCGGAGCCGCGTTAGTAGCATGTCGACATCGCTGCGGCGCTTGGCTATAAGGCAGTAGACCACGATTTGGTCGGTGTTCTTCTGATTGACGGTCAATTGGCTGAGTAAGGTGCTTTTGCCGGATTTGCTATCGCCCAGCAAGGCCATGCGCTGGCCGCGTACGACTGGAAACAGCGCATCAATCGCCACGACGCCGCTCTCTAACTGATCCTCGAGTAAACGTCGTTCGTACAGCGGCGGCGCGGCATTGAAAACCGGCCAGGCACTGTCAGCTGCTATCGGCCCCTTATCGTCCAACGGGTCGCCGGTCGCCGAGACGACCCGGCCGACAAAATCTTTGCCAACCTTGCAGGTCAGTTCCTGGTGTTGCACGACGGCTACGGCACCAACTTTTAGCAGCTGTGACCCGAGGTGCAAAATGACGACATGATCGGCTTGTATCTGGTGGACAAAGCCCTTGCTGCCGTCTTCAAATATAATCAAGGCATGGACGGTGCAGGGCTGCAGGCCGCGCACTTTGATCATAAACTTCTTAACGGCAATGACTTCGCCGACCGGATTACCGGCTTGGACCAAACGTTGGAAATGACTGTTAGGGGCGCTCATGGCGTGGTTACCTCAGGCGGCGCGGCGGCCGGCGCCGGCGGTGTTAGCCTGTCGACCAGCAATTGACGGTTCCGGGCAAAATTCTGAGACAGTGAAAAGTCGAAGGAACGGTTAGTGGTGCGGGCAATGCAGCCGGCGCCAATGTTGAACTGCAAGCCGGTGGTAACCATCGCAAATGGATGGATATGCTGGCGCAGCCAAGTTATCAATTTGGCCATAAACTCCGGCGAAGGGTCGGCACTGAAACTCAGGTGCAGCACCGGCGCGCGCTGTTGAACGGCTCGCAGAATTTGCCCGAGCCGGAGCCGGTCGGCCGGCTGGAGAAGATTCAAGCCGTTTAGGATAACGGTTTGATCCAACAGCTGGCTGGTTTTGGGCAATTTGACCTCCGTACCGGGCTGGCGCACCCGCAGTTGCAGCAACTGCTCGTCAATGGTTGTCAGCTCGCGCAGCAAACGATTAAGGTCGGTCGGGCTAGTCACCGATACCGGCAGCTTCAGAGGTTCAGGCGCCATGTTGGATATCCTCAATGATGGCTTGTTTATTAGCTTCCAGCTCGCCCAAGATGTATTCCAGCTGATCGCTTAGATCAATTTGATTGCCTATAGCGGCTAAGACGTAGTGATTAATAATATCGGCCGTATTGGTTTCGAAGTGTGTCAGTATCCGCTGCTTCTCCTCAAGCAGCTGTTTTTGGAGCTGTTGGCCCATTATCTGTCGCTGCTCATCGATAGCGGTGTTGGTTTTCTGGATCGATTCGATGGCCAGCTGCTTGGCGTCCATGATCGACTCCTCATACTTAGCAAATTCCTCTTTCAGCTTGTTGGTGATTTCGGTTTTCATGTACTCATTAAGCTGCGAGGTTGTGAGCCGCAAGTCTTGCTGGAGGAACATGGCGTTCTCGCCGATAATTTTCTCGAAGTGCAGCCGGCCGCGGTTGCGCAGCTCTTCACGAAATTCGTTGTTGAAGATGTGCTCGACGTCCTTATCGGCGGCATCCTCCAGGGGATCACCAGCGTCGGTGCCTTTGTCCCCGGCATTGGTGACGTGCACTGCCAGCCAAATGAAAGCCAGGCCGGCGCTGCCAAGCGCGGCCAAGATTAGGACCAGCCACCAGATTGTCATGTTTTTTGACCCACCATATCGTGTGTTGCTACCGTAAAAGCCTAACTAGCCTGGCCACGAAAGTGCTCAAGCTTCAGGAGTCAGTATACTCCAGAGTCGTATGTCAACAAAGGTGTTTTAGGCTTTCGACGGTTGTTTGAAGGGCCTTGGCCGTAGTGCCGCGGCCCATGGTGAAACGCAAGCTGGCGCGGGCGGCAGTGTCACTGATACCGAGAGCCCTGAGAACATGCGAGGGTTCCTGGTTGCTGGCGCTGCAGGCCGAGCCGGCGGCGGCCAAGATGCCGGCTGTCTCGAGTTGGACCAGAAGCCGTTCGTTGTCCTGGCCGGGGATGGTCACGTGGACGTTATTCGGCAAGCGGTGCTTCTGCGAGCCGTTGATGACAGCCCTAGGTAAAGCTGCCTGCAATGCATCAATAAATTGTTTTTGGAGCTGGCCTAAACGCTCGCCCTCATGGCGACGCATGGCTTGTGCCAGTTCCAGCGCCCAGCTAAAACCGATAGCGCCGGCTACGTTTTCCGTACCGGAACGCAGGCCGCGCTCCTGGCCGCCGCCGAAGATCAGCGGTTCCAGCTCGACGCCGGCCCGCATGTACAGGGCACCGCTCTGCTTAGGACCGTAAATTTTACCGCCGTTGAGGGTCATCAGATCGACACCCAACCGGGCCGCGTGCAGGTCAAGATAATTCACCGCCTGGCAGGCATCGGTATGAAAATACAGTGGCTGGCCGGGTTTTCGTGGCCGGCGTTTCTCGGTGATAATTCCGGCTATTTCGCGGAGCGGCTGAATAGTACCGATCTCATTATTAGCGTAGCCTACGCTGACCAAAGCAGTATGTTCATCGAGCTTGCGGTGGAAATCAGCTAAGTCTAATCGCCCGTCAGGCTGGACGGCAATCTCGCGGCAGTCATATCCGTGGGCCGGCCTGAGCACTGACTCGTGCTCGATTGAACTGACGATGACATTAGCTTTCGGGAACTGCCGCATAACACCGTGTATAGCTAGGTTGTTGGCTTCCGTGCCGCCGGCCGTGAAGATGATTTCGCTGGTTCGGGCACCGAGCCAGTGCGCCGTGGCAGCGCGGGCCGTTTCGAGAGCTTGCCGAACCTCACGGGCAGCTGTATAAGTGGCCGACGGGTTATAAAACTGCTCGGCGAGGTACGGCCGCATGGCCGCCTCTACCCTTGCGTCAAGCGGAGTGGCAGCCGCATAGTCCAAGTAAATAATTGGTGATTGTGCCATCTAGATACCAAATAGCCGGCGGGCGTTAGCGGTGGTTGCCCGGGTCAGTTCCTCCCGAGCTTCGCTGCGCCAGCCGGCCAAAAAGTCGGCAACATCGGCCAGGCGTTTAGGTTCATTAATACTGCCCCTGTGCGGCCGCGGCGCCAAGAAAGGCGCGTCGGTCTCCAGCAGCAGTTTATCGAGCGGTATAGTCTGATAAACGGCCAGCTGCTTGGGGTCTTTTGCAAAAGTTGCGATGCCGTTGACACCAATGCAAAGGCCGCGCTCCAGAGCCTTGTCCAGGTTGGCAGCCGAGTCGGTATAGCTATGCAGCACGCCGCGCAGACCTTGGTAATCGTCAAATACCGGCCAGAAGTCGTCAAACGCCTCCCGGACATGGAAAATCACCGGTAAGTCGGCGGCCAAAGCCAGTTCAAGCTGAAATTCCAGGGCCTTGATTTGCTCAGTTTTCGGCGAATGGTTGTAGTAAAAATCCAAGCCGCATTCGCCGATAGCTACTACCTTTGGGGCGGTTGCCAGTGCCGCAAACGCCGACAATTTCTCGCCGCTCAGATGATGCTTGGCCTCATGCGGATGAATGCCCACGGACGCCCAGCAGCTTTTGTGTCGGCCGGCAAATTCGACGGCTAGACGGCTGTCTGCCAGATCACAGCCGACACATATAAGCCGAGTTACGCCCTGCTCCGATGCCGCCGCTATCACCCCATCGGCCGTTAAGCCCGGTGTCTTGGCCCACAGCTCGCGCGTTATCCGTTCCCCATCGGCCTGCCCGATCGATTGTATATGGCAGTGCGTGTCAACCAAGTCTGACATATCTCAGCCTTTAGCGGCAGTTTCGTGTTTAGGGAAGAGTGTGGCCGGCAGCGGCTGCACTTTGGCGCTGCCGAAGATAGTCTTGATCTTGGCCGACGTGTCCGGTAGGAATGGCGCCAGCAGCTCGGCTATATTCAGCAGCGAGCTCACCTGGTAGGCCAAAACTTCATGCAAATGCGCCTTGTCGCCTTTCTTGGCAATGGCCCAGGGCTTCTCTTCGTCGATATATTGGTTAAGGCCGCGGACTTGCTCCCAGACTTCATCCAAAGCCCGGTCAAACCGGCAGGCCGCCAGGGCTTCATTGTACTGTGCGATATCGTGCTCGGCCGCTGCCGCCGCGCCCACTACGCCGTCTTCATATTTCTGGATCATTACGACCGTGCGCTGCACGGCGTTACCCAGCTCGTTAGCCAACTCATTGTTGTAGGCTGCCTCTAGACGTGACCAGCTGAAGTCACCGTCCTCGTAGCTCGGCACATGCCGCAAGAAATAGTACCGGCAGGCATCAACGCCATACTTGGCGACAATATCGCCCGGATGGATGACGTTACCCAGGCTTTTACTCATTTTCTTGCCCTCGACGGTAATGAAGCCGTGGACGTAGAGTTGCTTGGGCAGCGGCAAACCAAGGCTCATCAGAATCGCCGGCCAGATAGCAGCGTGGAAACGGAGGATGTCTTTGCCGATAACTTGCGTGTGCGCCGGCCAGAACTGTTTGAAATCGTCGTGTTCAGGATAACCAAGTACCGTTATGTAGTTCATCAGCGCCTCAAACCAGACGTACATAACATGGGTGGCGTCGCCGGGTACTGGGATACCCCAGCCGATTTTCTCTTTGGGCCGCGAGATGCTTATATCTTCCAGGCCGCCCTTAATAATGTTGAGTATCTCGTTCCGGCGGCTCGCTGGGATGATCTGGTAGTCGTTCTTTTCGATGGCTTTGGCCACGGCCGGCCCATAGGCACTGAGCTTGAAGAAGTAATTTTCTTCTTCGATTTTCTCGTACGGCTGGTTGTGGTTGGGGCAGACACCGTGGTTAGCCTTGACCTCGGTTTCGGTGAAAAAAGCCTCGTCACCGGTGCAGTACCAGCCGACGTATTTGCCTTTATAAATATCCTCGGCCAGTTTTTTCCAAATTAATTGGGCGCGCTGCTCGTGCCCGGCATCGGTGGTCCGGATGAAACGGTTGCTGCTGACATCTAGGAGTTCGCCCAGCTCCCGAAAACGTTGGCTGACCTGGTCGGTGTAGGCCTTCGGCTTCACGCCCTGCTCGGCTGCCTTCTCGGCGACCTTGCCGCCGTGCTCGTCGGTGCCGGTGCTGAAGATAACATCATTACCCTGTTGTCTGGCCCGGCGGGCCAGGACGTCGGCATAGAGCAACTCCATGGCAAAGCCAATGTGCGGATCACCGTTGACGTACGGGATCGACGTCGTTACGTAATACTTACCCATTAACTATATAGTTTACATTTTAGGGGTGTGGTGGGCAATGAGGGACTCGAACCCCCGGCCTCGTGAATGTGAATCACGCGCTCTAGCCAGCTGAGCTAATTGCCCGAAAAGCCCCGTGAAAGCCTTACACAAGATAATATCATTGCTTAGGCCGGACGGTCGATGTAATCCTGGCAGAAGCGCTCGAAGACGGCGTTGGTCCAGCCGAAACCGGTTTGCGACGGGTACAGGCCTTTGACCGGCGGCTTCTCCGGTGACACCACATTGTATTTCTCCAAGAAGACATGGTATTCATTAAACCACTGTAAGTTAGTCTTCAGCCATTTCATGGCAATTCGCCGCGCATCCTGATGGTAGCCGTAACGCTCCAGGCCCTTGATGACGATGAAATGCAGAGGCGCCCAGCCGTTGGGGTAGGCCCATTGTGTCGGCAGGCTGCCGAGGACGAACTGGCCGAGCGGCAGGGCATCGGTAGTGCTGAGGCCGCCTTTGTGTTCGAATTTTCGGAGTGACCTGACCAAAGCGGCCGCCTGCTTGGCGTCAACCATGCCGGCCCATAACGGATAGTAGGCCGCTAAGCTGCTGGTGCCGCCCCGCTTGCCTTTGACGTAGTTGTAATCGTAATACAAGCCGTGCACCCTGTCCCACATCAGTTCGTTCATGACAGCTTTACGCTGGGCGGCCGCATCGTCCCAAAAGGCAGCGGTACGCTTATCATCGAAAATGCGGGCAGCCCGCGCAAAGTCCGTTTCGTACTTGTAGAGCAAAGCGTTCAGGTCGACCGGCAAAAAGTTCAGCGCCCGCCGGTCAAAACGCGGCGTCATGTCCCAGCCGCTCTCCGCCTCCGCCAAATCGTGTAGATAGTTAACGTCATAATGGCGGCTGAGGCCGCGGAAGACCTGGCGCTCATTGGGCTTATTAACCCCCATCCAGACCGTCCGGTACTCCCGCTCGGCGATCTTGATGGCCTCTTCCAGCCAGGGCTTGCCCAAATCGTAGCGCTGGTACAAGTCGAAAATAAAACTGGTCAAAAATGGCGGCTGCGAGCGGCCGGTCAAGTAGGTCCTCGAGGCGTTGGGGATAACCTTGAAGCGCTTGAACAGGGCCAGCAGGTCCTCCAGGATGCCGCAGACCAGCTCCTTGTGCTCGTCGTCCAACAAGCCCTGAACCATAAAATAACTGTCCCAGTAATACAGTTCGTTGTAGTCGAAACCGGTCTTGGTGCGGTACGACGGCACCAAATAAGGCTTGGGCAGGCCCAGCAGACTCTCGTCGTCTTCCGGGTGAAAGCGCTCCACTTTGGTCCAATATTTGGCAATGTACTCCCGGGCGGACGCCACGTCAGGCGGCGTTAATTCCTTGTCCGGCCTGAAGGACAGTTGCAATGTTTGGGTGACGAGTTCTTTGGCTTTGTCTTTGGCACGGTGCAGAGGTGTAGACATACCTTCCAGCCTACGGCGCTGCCGACAGCAGGTCAAGGCAATTTAGTCTTGATCAGGCATAAGCAGTAGCGTAAAGTAAAGAAAGCATAAACGTTAACATTAAATAAGGAACCTCTATGATCGCTACCAAACGAGATGAACGCGGTGTGGGCCACGTTGAAATTGTACTGCTCGTAGTTGTCGTGGCTCTTATTGGCTTCGTTGGCTGGTTTGTCTACCACGCCAAACAAAACGCCGACCAGACGCTAGATGCAGCCAGCACTACCAGCACCAGTGCCCAACCGAACTTCGCCAAGAACAAGAACACCACATCAACAACAGCAAGCACTAGCAATACTAGCTTGCAGAGCGACCTACAAGACGCCACCAGCGCTGCCAACCAGGGCAATAAGGACATGTCGTCTACCAATACCAGCCTAAGCGACCAGTCGACGTTTACGTCCATCCCGCAATAGGCCATAAGGAGAATTTCATGCAACGAACCACCATCCAACGACTTGGCCTGACGATTGGCACGGCTCTGGCAATTGCCGGTTTGGCGTTTGTCCCGGCCAGTGCCATAGCTACTACCGCCAAAACTGCAGCCAACACTAGCGCCACGACAGCCGCCCAGCAAGCCAGAATAAAACTCATCGTCACCCGCGGCGACAGCGAAATCAACCGGCGCCTCGGCAGTTTGCAGACCCTCAGCAGCAAAATCAGCAGCGCAACCAAGCTTACGGCCAGCGACCAGGCCTCGTTGAGCGGTGAAGTAAATACCGAGATTAGCGGCCTGGCTAGCCTCAAAACCCAGCTTGATGCCGACACGACCCTCACGGCCGCCCAGACCGACGCTCAGTCCATCATCAATGACTACCGGGTGTACGCCCTAATAGTTCCCAAAGTCAACCTTGTCAAGACTGCCGATGACCAGCAGGTCGCTGAAGGCAAGCTAGCTGCCCTGGTACCCAAACTCCAGAGCCGCATCAGTGCTACCAAGACTGCCGGCAAGGAGGTCACTTCCCTACAGAGCGGCCTGACAGCCATGAACAACCAGATCAGCGCTGCCCAGGCTATTTCCAGTCAAATCGAGTCCGGTGTCGTCGGCTTGCAGCCCAGCGATTACAACAGCAACCACAGTGTGCTCAGCGGCGACCGCGACCAGCTCAAAAATGCCCAGACCGACATTAAAGCGGCCGTGAGCGACGCCACCAACATCGTTACCGGTCTAAAAAACCTATAGGCCCGTTACCGGACCTATAGGTTACAGGTTTTTAGGGCAATGCCCTAGTGGTGGTTTTAGTAGCGCGGACGCTCTTCGCGAGGACGAGCCTCGTTGACCACGATGGCGCGGCCGTCAAGGTCTTTACCGTTCAGCTCTTCAACGGCCTTTTTGGCCTCTTCGTCGCTGGACATCTCGACAAAACCGAAGCCCTTGCTGCGGTTGGTCTCGCGGTCTACGATAACACTGGCCGATACGACCGTGCCGGCGGCTGAAAAGAAGTCTTTCAGACTATCGTCATTGGTAGCCCACGCTAGTGAACCGACAAATAATTTGGTTGCCATATTTTTACTCTCCTAGTGCGGTCGAGGTAATCTGGCAAACCAGTTAGCTGCGCCTCTTGAACACGTACTCTTGATTACTTAATTGTTAAACTCTAGAACCTAACGGAAACGTTATTAGCAGCTTTTCTAGCACCGCTAGTGTAACAGAGACCTCACCGATGCACAATAGCCAAATCAGAACTGTTCAGGAAAGTCTAGCTAGCGGAGCATCCAGTAGTTGCTGATAAGTCTCGTCATCTAGGACGAGGCTGGCGGCGCGCAGGTTGTCCTTCAGGTGCTCAATTGAAAGCGTGCCGGGTATAGGCAGCATCACCGGTGACCGCCGGAGAAGCCAAGCTAGGGCGACTTGCTGAACCGTAGCGTCGGTTTTGCCGGCCACGTCAGCCACGAGCTGTTCGACTTCGGCCGTGCCGCCGGACAGGCCGCCAAGTGGAAACCAAGGTATGAAGGCAATGCCTTGCTGCGTACAGTAATCCACCAAGTCCTCGTGCTTACGTACGGCCACATTGTACTCGTTCTGGACACTGACGATTGGCGCCACGGCCTGGGCCCGTTGGAGTTGCTCGACCGTAACCTCGCTGAGGCCGATGTGGTTGATTAGGCCTTCTGCTTGCAATGCCTTGAGTGCGCCGACGCTATCTTCGATCGGCACCTCGGGGTTCACCCGGTGAAGCTGGTAGAGATCAATACACTGGGTCTGCAAGCGCCGCAAGCTCTCTTCAAGCAGGCCATGCAGCTGTTCCGGGCGCGTATCCTGCCAGCCGCCCTTGGTTGCAACGACCACGCCACCCGGGTAGGGCGCCAAGGCGTTACCGATGGCGGTTTCGCTAGCACCGGCCTGGTAGCGGTGCGCCGTGTCGATAAAATTCACGCCCAGAGCCACGGCCTCTTGTAAGAGCTCATGTGCCTCGTCGGTATCATTGATACGATTGGTGCCCAGTCCAAGCCGGTTGACCGTTAAGTCGCCAATAGTTACCGTGCCGGCCCGGGCGGCCGAGATGCTGTCCGCAATAGCTTGTTCCTCCCTTAAACTGGTCATATCATACACCCTTGGCCAAACCAGCGCTGTATGATATTTTCCGGAACTGCGCCGCCCAAGCTAGGGGCGTATCTTGAGCATGGTCCGTAAATTCGCCAGGTAGTTCCTGGGGTTAACCTTGGGGTGCTTCTTAAGGTAAGTTAAGTGCTTTTCCTGGAAAGTAACTTCCTCGATTGAACTCGGTGTACCTCGGGTGATAACCGGGGCGGTTTTTAGCAGCGAGTCTTGCTCCATGCCTTTCAGGGCTTCCACTATGGCCGGTTCCTCCATAAAGACGGGCTTGTCCGACCGTTGAACTTGGTTGCTCACGGCTTAACTTTAATTTGCTTGGGCTTCTTGACGGCTTTTCGGCCTCTATCTTTCGACATAACCAACTGCTTTCTCTAAGACTTAGTAACGTTGTCCGCTGTCGCTCCGGTTCTGGTTGAAACTGCCGCCGCCGTACGAACTGCGTGGTTTGTCTTCCTTTGGCCGGGCCACGTTGACAACAATGGCGCGGCCATCGAGTTCCTTACCGTTCAATTGCTTAATGGCCTCTTTAGCGTCATCGTCCGACATTTCGACGAAACCGAAACCTTTGGACTGGCCGGAATACCGGTCAGAAATGACGCTGGCGGAAATAACTTCTCCGACCGAAGCGAAAAGCTCCTTTAATTGCTTGTCGTCGACATTAAACGACAAAGAACCTACGAATAATTTGCTTGCCATACCTACTCCTTAGTTTGCTTAGGAGTATCTGGCAAGCCAGTGAGCTGCGCTCCGAAACACTTCGATTAATTGCTAGGAACGACACACACAGTTATAGCAGCGTTATCTAGTAGTTTTAGTATACCACGCCTCGGTGTAAAAGGAGCTGATAACTTGACAATTAATATATAATCCAGTATAATTACTGTCTGCAAACGGAGTTTGTAGGAAATATGGGATTATTTTATAGTAATTCAGCTCGGCCGCGCTTTATCAAACTGCTATTCGTGCTGGCTATTGTAGTCAGTGTAGGCAGCGGCCTTGCGTTATTGCAGTCGCCGACAGCTGTTCAAGCCAAACCGGTTAAGGTCTCTGTCAGCCCCAGTTTAACGGCATCCAGAACCCCAGCCAGCGTAGCGCTAGCCCAAGCCAGTGCAGCGCCAACGCCGGCTACGGCCGCCAGCGCTATCGTGCCCAGCTGTAGCCCAAGCGGTTTTGTCCCAGCGGCAGCGCCGGCTGTCAGCCCGACCCAGCCCGGCTTACACACGACTGTATTGCCCCAGGCCCATTATGCCGTTTACGGCGATACCGTTGACCAGGTTGACGGCCAAATGACCGCCTGCTCGCCCGTGCATATGTACGGGAGCAACTTCGCGGCCAGCACCAATTATGCCATGGCCTGGACTTATAATAACCAGTCGAACGGCGATGGTACCTGCAGCCTGAGCGACGTTAGCGTCGGTGTTACTGTCTCGCAAGTCTTTCCGGCTTGGCAGCAAACCGCCAGCGCAGCGCCCGGCCTGGCAGCCAGCTGGCAACAGTTTATCGCCAACCTCGAGACTCATGAGTCGGTTTTTGTCCAGTCCGACCAGTCGGCTGCAGCCAACCTATTGTCAGACCTGCAAAACTTGCCGGCCACCGACTGTAACTCCATCACGGCCACCGCTGACGCCAAGGCGCAGGCCGACCTGGCCGCCCTCAACCAGGCCAACACCAACTATGACGTCGGCACCGGCTACGGCGCTACGCAGGGTGCGGTGCTCAAGTAACAACCCTTAATTAACTAGACCCTTGGAGACTTGGGGGCAGGGTTGTTTCCCACAGCGCATCTTCTTCAGAAGGATGTGCTACTCTCGTTTCTTGCAAGACTGTAAGTTCCTCTTCTGTCATAGTATCAGGATTCTCAGGCGATTCTGGCCATATACTGTTGGCGTAACGCAGCCATTCTTGGTGCTTCGCGAACTCATGCAACCAATTTGTACCTGTGTCAGCCATTCCCTTTATAGCTACCGCGCCTCCATCTCTAAAATCAGTTACCCTTTTCAATATATCAAGCTCAATTACTGACTTATCAGGTAACGTGCCACCAGAATCAATCTCTCTCATATTTCGAATTATAAATTATTTTGGAAAAATGTCAAAGACTAGCCTTTTTCCTGCCGCCGAATAGTAATAGAGCCGAGGATGAGAGCAGCCAGGGCGTAGGCGATGACTATGACCAGATCCCGCGTGTGCACGGAGGTCCAGTTGGCATGCATAGTGACCTGTTTCATGGCATCGACGCTGTAGGTCAGTGGCATAACGTCAGCGAACCACTGTAGCGGCCGGGCCATGGCGTCGCGAGCCACGAATAAGCCGCAGGTCAGGAATTGTGGAAAGATAAAGACCGGCATGAACTGCACGGCCTGGAATTCGGTGCGGGCGAAAGCACTGGCAAACAAGCCGAGCGATGTGCCGAGGAAGGCCGCCAGCACCGCACCGACTAGCGTCGGCAGGGTGCCGCCCAGTACCGTGACATTCAGCAGGCCAAGCATAACGGCCGCCGTAACTACAGCCTGTAAGGCAGCCACCAGCGAAAAGGCCAGGGCATAGCCCAGGATGAAGTCTAGCTTGGACATAGGCATGGTCATTAGCCGGTCCAAGGTACCGCTGGTGCGCTCACGCAGCGTCGCGATCGACGTGATCAGAAACATCATGATCATCGGGAAAATTCCCAGCATCATCGGCGCGATATTATTAAACTCGCGCGCTTCGCCCTGGAAGACATACTTGAGCAGCGTTAGCAGGATGGGCGGTATTATAAACAACAAGGCTAGGGTGCGCGGATCGTGGCGCAACTGCGCCAGCACCCGCCGGGCGATGGCCAGTGTCATTACCGGACTCATTCGCTGCCCCCGGCCAGTTTCAAGAAGCCCGCTTCGACCGTCTTGGCGCCGGTTTGCTTGCGGAATTCCGCCGGCGAACTATGGGC
>Ga0302325_10011055_pt1 | contig 19469 bp, 18 predicted proteins | sample Palsa_T0_2_FD_201948 | JGI IMG/M metagenome (GOLD analysis project Ga0302325, IMG submission 201948) | Peat permafrost microbial communities from Stordalen Mire near Abisko, Sweden - Palsa_T0_2 | ecosystem: Environmental > Terrestrial > Soil > Palsa > Peat permafrost | place: Sweden: Abisko...
GGTTTTTGCTGCCGACGTGCCGCCGTACTACAACGGGAGCGATCTCGTCGTGAGTGCGTCGGTCGCCGAGCAATTGGCCCGGATCGCGCAAGCGTATCCGGTCATTCCACCGCCACCACCGGCGCCGACACCGGCGACGTCGGGTAGCGGCGCGCTCACGGTGGAGGCCCGGATCGCCAACGGCAAGGAGGCTGTTGCGATCCGTGGTCGCGGCCCGGCCAACGTTCCGATCACGGTGACCCTGACCGGCGAGATCTCCTGGGATCTTCCGGTCGTCGTCCTCTCGCGCACGACTGCTCGCACCGCTGACGATGGCACGTATTCCGTGATCATCGGCATCGCGGCCGGGCCGCCGCGCGGCAGCACCATCGTTGCGACCGTCACGTCGCTGACCGGGATCACCCCCGGCAGCGCCCGGCTGCAACTCGATCGTCCGAGTCCCAACATCTTGAACTCGCCGCTCGATGCGGACCCGCAGTAATTGCGGGGCTCGCCGATGACGCCATCGCTCGTTTCTCTTTTGCGCGACGACGAGGGTGCGACCCTCGTCGAGTACGCAATGGTCGTCGCCTTCGTGGCGCTGGTCTGTGTGACCGCCGTCGCATACTTCGGCGGACCTATTACGGCCCAGTTCTGGTCGTTCGATACTCAATTCACGAACGGATAAGTCTCCGGTCGTTCACCATCACCGGACCGTAAGTCTCCGGTCGTTCACCCACCACCACCACCAAACCCCAACCCGAAAGGAATCACCCGTGTTCACCACTCTGCGCTCGATGCTCCGCAACGACGAAGGCGCGACCCTCGTCGAGTACTCACTCGTCGTCGCCCTGATCGCCGTTGCGGCGATCGCCGCCATGACGCTGCTCGGAAAGAACGTCTCCGCGCTGTTCACCACCATGGGCAGCGAGCTGACCGCAGCTTAAGCGGCTCGTCCACCGGCGGTTGGCGACGTGTTCTTCACCGTGGTCCTGGTGATCGCATGCGCAATTGCAGCCGTCACCGACCTCGCGACGCGGCGAGTCCCGAACGTGCTAACGTTCGGCCTTGCCGCCGTCGCGATCGTCGGATCCCTGCAGCACGGAATCGCCGCGCTGCTCGTCACGCTAATGGCCTACGGCGTATTGCTGGTCCTCGGCTCGGTCGCGTACGGACGCGGCTGGTTCGGCGGCGGCGACGTCAAGCTGCTCGCAGCAGGCGCGGTCTGCGCAGGCTGGCCGGGCACCGTTCTCTTCTTTCTCGCAACCGGGCTCGCCGGCGGCGCACTGGCGCTGATCGAGCTGGCTCGGGCGCGGCGGCTCACGATGTCCCTCTCGCTGCTCGCCGCGTCGGCAGCTTCGGGCAACTTGACCCGCGGCATCACACTTGACCCCGACCGACGGCGATTGCCTTATGCAGTCGCCATTACGGCGGGGGCTCTCACACTTCTCGCTTCGGAGACCATCGCACCATGGTTGCAGCTCGTCCGCGTCTAGATCGTCGTTCGACGACACTGATCATCGCAGCGATCCTAGCACTCGGCACAGGGTTGCTGACCTTCAACTATCTGACCTCGGTCGGCCGCAGCCGAACCGCGGTCGTCGCACCCCGGCCCGTGCTGATCGCGGCCCGCGACATCCCGGCGCGCGTGCAGATCACCGGCGACATGGTGACGGTCACCATGCGCCCCGGCGACGCCGTCGATCCCGACGCGCTCAACGCGCCGAACATGGCGATCGGCCGCACCTCCGCGATCACGATGCCGGCCGGCAGCACGATCACTTCATCCAAGATCATGGCGGCGCAAGCCCAAACGCTCGAAACGCGCGTCCCGCGCGGAATGCGCGCGATCGCGATCCCGATCGACCGTGTCAAAGGCGTCGGCGCGCTGATCCAGCCGGGCGACCACGTCGACGTCATCGCAGTGACTCCGGCGCGCCAGGGCCAACAGCCCGTCGCGGCGACGATCCTGCGCGACGTGCCGGTGCTCGCGATGGGCACCACGCTGGAGACGGTGAACGGCGCCACGCCTTCGCCGGACGCCAGCCAGACCGTCTCGCTCGCCCTATCGCCTTCGCAGGCGAAGCTGCTGACGCTGGTCGACCTCAACGCGACGCTGCGGCTCTCGCTGCGCGCACCCAGCGACGACAAGAGCGGCAAGCCGATGCTCGGCGATCCGATCGATCTCTCCGTACCGGTCGCGCCGCGCGCCGCCCCCGCCGCCCCGGCACCCGCCGCACCCGCGGCCCCGGCCGCAGCACCGCGTCCCGCGGCTCCGGCGCCCGTGCACCGCTCCGGCGTCGAGGTGATCAACGGAGATAAGGTCGTCTCGCAATGAGCGCCAACGTCGCCATCGTCATCGGCGCCAAGGGCGGCGCCGGCGCGACGACGCTCTGCGTCGACGCGATCACCAGGCTCTCGAAGAACGCCGACGTCGCGCTGATCGACGGCGACCTGGTCGCGCGCCGCGCGATCGCCGTGCTGCTCGACAAGGTGCGCGCGCTCGACGCCGCGCGCGCGACGCCCAACATCGCCTCGATCGAGGACGGTCGCATGACGATCGTCGAGCTGACCGCCACCTTCGACGGCGGTTTCACCATCAAGCCCACCGACGTGGCCGCCCTGGCCGAGGACCTGGCCACCCGCAAGTCGATCGTCGTGGTCGACGCGCCGCAGCCGTTCGCCGCCGCCGTCCGTCCGTTCGTGACGATGGGGCGCCGCTTCGTGCTGATCGTCGAGCCGTCGGTACTCGGCTTGACCAGCGCGCGCGTCGCGCAGCTGGAGTTCGAGCGCTTCGGGATCGCCAAAGAGCGGCTCGACGTCGTCGTCGTCCAGCGCGATCCCCGTAACGCGCTGCCGCGCGGCCGCGTCGAATCCGCGCTCGGAACGAAGGTCGCGGTCGAGATCCCGCCGATGGCGGACCGCCGCTACGAGCGCGCGCTCGAAGCGTTCGCCGAGCTGTGCGCGACGCCGTCGCCGTACACCGACAACCTCAAGCTTTCGCCATCCTCCCAAGCACCGGTCGGCGACCGCCGGTTAGGACCCCGCCGCCCGCCCGACCAGAAGGTCGTTCCGATCGTCGCCGCGCCCAAGGACGGCGCCTCGACGAACGGCGTCACCCGCGTCTCGGTACCCGTCACGCACAAGTTCGACGCCCTCAAGACCGAGATTCACGACGAGCTCTCCAAGCGCGTCGATCCGACCAAGATGACGCGCGCGACCAACGAGCAGGCGAAGGTCGCCGAGCTGCGCCAGCAGGTCGGCGAGATCGTCTCGGAGCTGCTGCACGGTCACGGTGAGATCGGTTCGGCCGAAGAGGCCGCGCGCCTCAAGCTCGAGATCGTCGACGAGGCGATCGGGCTGGGGCCGCTCGAGGACCTGCTGCGGCAGCCCGACATCAGCGAAATCATGGTCAACGGCCCCGACAACATCTTCGTCGAGCGCGCCGGGCGCATCGAGCGCACCGCCAAGCAGTTCACCAGCGACAAGCACCTGCGCGCGACTATCGAGCGCATCATCGCCCCGCTGGGCCGGCGCCTCGACGAAGCGCAGCCGATGGTCGACGCGCGCCTGCCCGACGGCTCGCGCGTCAACGCGATCATCGAGCCGCTCTCGCTCAACGGGGCGACGATGACGATTCGCCGGTTCGGCACGCGCCGCATGACGGCCGCCGACCTGATCAACCTCGGCGCGGCCGTGCCTGAGCTGCTCGACTTCATGCGAGCGGCGGTCGAAGCACGGCTCAACATCGTCGTCGCCGGCGGCACCGGCTCCGGCAAGACGACGTTCTTGAACGTACTCTCGAGCTTCTTGCCGGTCAACGAGCGCATCGTGACGATCGAAGACGCGGCCGAGCTGTCGCTCGACCAAGACCATGTCGTACGGCTCGAAGCGCGCCCGCCGAACATTCAAGGCGCGGGCGAGATTCGCATTCGAGACCTCGTCCGCAACGCGCTGCGCATGCGACCCGATCGCATCATCGTCGGCGAGTGCCGCGGCGGCGAAGCGCTCGACATGCTGCAGGCGATGAACACCGGCCACGACGGCTCGCTGACGACCATCCACGCGAACAGCCCGCGCGACGCGCTGTCGCGCCTCGAGACGCTGGTCCTCATGGCCGGCTTCGACCTGCCTGTCCGCGCGATCCGCGAGCAGGTCGCCGGCGCCGTCGACATGATCCTTCAGCTCACCCGCATGCGCGACGGTACGCGCAAGCTGACCAGCGTCTGCGAGGTCGTCGGGCTCGAAGGCGACGTCGTCACGACCCAGGAGATCGCGCGCTTCGATCAGCGCGGAATCGACAAGGACAACAAGGTTCGCGGCAGCTTCGTCTTCACCGGCGTGCAGCCGATGTGCCTGACGAAGTTCCAGGAATACGGCATCACGTACGACGTTCGCGGCCTGTCCGAACTGGAGCGCGTAGCGTCGTGGTAAGCGCGATGCCGTTCGCGATCGTTCTGGGCGTCATCGGAACGATGGGCTTCGCGGTGTACGCGGGCTGGGGCCGCATCGAACGCTACCTGGCCAAGTTCGTCGGGAGCTTCGCGGTCGACCTCGAGCGCGCGGGTCTGCGCATCCCGGCCGAACGCCTCGGCGCGGTCGTCGGCACGATCACCGTAGGGCTGTGGCTGGCGGCGGTCATCTTCATTCGGCCCGATCCGCTGCGCGCGATCCTGTTCGTCCCGATCGCATTCGCCGTGACGGCGCTGGGCTTCCGGTTCTGGATCAAGCGCAAGGTGAAGAAACGGCTCAAGGCCTTCGACGGGCAGCTGGAGCTGGCGCTGCGCCTGATATCGAGCGGTTTGCGCGTCGGACTGAGCTTGCGCCAAGCGCTGGTGCTCGTCACCGAAGAGCTGAGCGATCCGGCCCAGACCGAGTTCAGCCGCGTCATCGCGCGCTCCAACATCGGCGTCCCGATGGACGTCGCACTCGACGACCTCGTTCGGCGCGTTCCCAGCGAAGAGCTCGCGATGATGGTCGACGCGATCCAAGTCCAGAGCAAGACCGGCGGTAACCTCGGCAAGATCCTCGATCATCTGGCCGGCACGATCAAAGGCCGCCGCCAAATCGTGCGCAAGATCGCCGCGCTGACCGGCGAGGCGACGCTGAGCGGCTGGGTGATCGGCTTGTTGCCGGTCGGCGTCGGCGCGTTCATCATGATCGCCGAACCGCCGATGCGCGCCGCCCTACTCGGCACCGGGATAGGCCACCTCAGCCTGGTCGTTTTCTTCGTGCTCGAGGTCCTCGGCATCGGCATGATCCGCGGCATCATGAAGATGGACATATGATTCTCACCGTCACGATCATCGCGCTGCTGCTCGCCGGCGCACTCTTCGCGGTCGGGTTCGCGGTCGTCGACCGCGGCGACGACATGAGCCGCCGGCTCGCCGAGCTCGATCCGTTCCCGGCCGAGAGCGCGCGCAACGACAAGATCGTCCACTCGCTGGTCGACGCCAAGCAGCAGGTCGTGCTGTCGGGCCGCTTCGCCGAGGCGGGCTGGTACAAGACCACGGTCGTCAGCTTTACCTTCGCCCGGCTGGGAATCGCCCTGGCGCTCGGGGCCGGCGCCGCGCTGGTCGCCGCGCTGCTGCACGCGCCGCTGCTCGCGCTGGCCTGCGCGACGCTGATCTCGGCGATCGTGGGCTTCATCGCGCCGTCGTTCTATCTCGACAACGCGGTCAAGAGCCGCAAAGCGCAGATCGCGCGCCGCATCCCCGACCTGCTCGACATGGTGTCAACGACCGTCGAGGCCGGCACGGCGCTCAACGGCGCGATCGCGGTCGCAGTCACCCGCATGACGGGCCCGCTCTCCGAAGAGTTCCGCATGACGCTGTCCGACATTCGGGTCGGAATGCCGCGCGCCGACGCGCTCACCGCGCTGGCGCGCCGGGTACAGCAGATCGATCTGTCGAGCGTCGTCACGGCGCTGGTGCAAACCGAACGGCTGGGCGGCAACATCGCGCACGTGCTCGACGAGCTGGCCGAAGAAGCGCGCAACCGCCGTATGGCGCGCGCCGAAGAAGCTGCCGCGAAGCTGCCGGTCAAGATGGTGATCCCGATGGCGCTGTTCATGCTGCCGGCGCTGTTCGTCATGATCTTCGGGCCCGTCGCGGCAGAGATGTTGAACAAGTGATCCTCATCTTGCTCTCGACGATCGTCTTCGCCGCGATGGGAGCGCTCGGCATCGCCGCGGCGCGCTACGTGTGCGCCGGACAGACGCCCTTGGCCGACGGTCCGCCGGCGGGCAAAGTGTCGGTGCAGCTGCTGATCGTCGGCAACGGGCTGCTCGGCGCGCTCGCCGCGATGCGTCCTGGCCTGCCGCTCGTGGCGCTGGCGATCATCGCGCTGACCTGCGGCGTGCTCACCGCGATCTGGGTCGCCGACAGCGAAGTCGGGATGATCCCCGACGCGTTCACGCTCGCGCCGCTCGGCGCGCTGCTGCTGGCGGCGGTCTTGAGCGGGCACTGGTACGTCGCGATCGTCGCGCTCGTCCCGGCGATACCGTTCGCGATCCTGGCCTGGCGATCGCACGGCGTCGGGCTCGGCTGGGGTGACGTGAAGCTCGCCGCCTTGGGCGGTCCGCTGATCGGCATGCAAGGCGCGCTGATCTTCTTCGCCGTCGCCTGCGGTATCGCGGTAATCGTCGCGCGCGTTCGCGGACTCAACGGAAGGCCGGTCGCTTTCGGCCCGTATCTGGCAACCGCCATCGCCCTGCCGCTCGCGCTGCTGCCGCAGACGTTCTAGCGGTGGCGATCCTCCGCAACCGGTCGACCGGCGCAATCCTGGCGGAGAGCATTGCGTTCGCGGTGCCGCCGCTGCGCCGCGTCGTCGGGCTGCTGCTGGGCAGCGGCTACGAGATCGCAGAGAACGTCTGGCTCGAGCGCTGCCGCGGCGTGCACACGTTGGGGCTGCGCTCCGACGTCGACGTCGTGTTTCTCGACGCGTTCGGTCGCGTGCTCGCGTGCTGCCCCGGCATCCCGCCGGGCTGTCCGAGCGTCGCGTACTCCGACGCGCGCGCGACGGTGAAGCTGTCGCCGGGCTCGCTGGCGCGCACCGACGTGCTCGTCGGCGACGTCCTCAGCCTCGACGAAGGCTAGTGCGTCGGCTCACGCCGACGCTCAGCGGCGGTTGACGAGCCGCAGCGGAAACTGCTCGGCGCGCCGCGGCGCGGCGATCTTCTTCGCACCGCGCCGCGCGCGGGCCGCTGCCGCCTCGACCGCTGCCGCTCGCGGCACGATCCACGGCGCGGACGGTTCGTCTTCGAGCAGCGGCGCGGAGTGGAGCGCGACGGCCGCGGCCCACGCGCTGCGCGCGCTCGACACGTCGCCTTCGAGCTCCGCTTCCGTCGCGCGCGCGACCTCCGCTTCGAACACGTGCAGATCGCAGACCACGTGCGCCGGATCGAGAACGACCGCGCCGCCTTCGACGCGGAAGATGCGATCGACGTTCTCACGGCCGCCGCAACGCGCCAGTGCACTGCGAATCATGCTGCAGGCGGTGCGCAAGCCCTGGCTGCGCGAGTCGCGCCCGCCGCTCGGCCAGAACACGTCGAACAGCTCGGAGCGCGTCGCTCGGCCGTCGAGCGCGAGGGCCAAGTACTGGATGATCTGACGATCGCGGCGGCGGCTGAAGCGCACCTCGCTGCCCTGCAGCAGCATGCGAAACGAGCCGAACAGCTCGATCGACGCCGCTTCGTCGGACGGCGCGACGGCGCGGCCGAAACGCAGCCGCGCGGAGTCGCGTCCGCGCGCTGCGACGACCGGGTTGAGCTGCGGACGGCCGTCGACGACGTCCACGAACAGGCCGCGTGCGGCGAGCTCGGTGAGCTGCGCGGTCGTCGCGCGCTGCGGCTCGGCCAGCACCGTCGCCAGCAGCGCGGCGTCGTGCGGCGCGGCGAGCTCGAGCATGCGCTCGACGACCGAACGGACGACGGGTCCGCCGCCGCCGCGCCAGTCCGTCGCCGCGTCGGCGAGCGGCAACGGCCGCGACCGGGACGCGCGGACGGTTTCGGCCAGCGCGGTCGCCCAGCCGTTGGTCATCTGCAGCGCGAGCTCGCCCTCGGCGGGGGCGAAGGCGACACCGTTCGCCTCGCACAGCTGCAGCAGCTCGTCGGCGTCGAACCGAAACAGCGCCGCGCCGGCGATTCGGGCGAACGGTCCGACGACGTCGCGGATGCTGTCCGAACGCGCCGTCAGGACCAAGCGCGTCGCGGCCGGGCCGTTTTCGACGGCGCGCCGCAGCAGCTCGCGCGCTTGGGGCGACAGCTCGTCGGTCTGATCGACGACGACGGTTCGCGCGGCGTCCGACACGCCGAACGCGGCGACCGACGAGCCGGTTGCCGCGGCGAACAAACGCTCGAAGGTCTCGGCGCTACAGCTCGGCGGGACGTCGATCCAGCGCACGGCTTGCGGACTGCCGAGCGCCCACAGCGCGACGGCCGTCGTTTTACCGGCGCCGACCGGCGCCTGCACGACGCGAACCCGCTCGCCCGCGTGCGCGGCAAGCCAGCCTTCGACGGCGCGCCTCCGAAGCGCATCATGCGCGATCTTCGGGATCCCCGCCGTCGGGCTCGAAGCAACGTCGAGCCAGTGCGGTTCCCGCAGCTGTGCGTCCTGCAGTTTGGTGGACCTCCACGGGCTCGCCGGCGGCTGGTTGCCGCGGGCTGACGAACCCCCTTAGGTGGACTATCGGCCGCCGAGCGCCGCCGGCTGAGCCGGCGGGAGCCGCTTGAGGCGCGCCGGCACCCCGTCCGCCAAGCGGCGCCGGGCCCGCAGGGTCGCCGTAGCGGCCAGCAGCGCGTACTCGGCGGACAGCGGCTCGATCCAGGCGGTCGGCGGCTCGCCGGCGAGCAGCGGCGCCGCGTAGATCTTGGCGGCCGCGCTCCAATGGGTCGTCGCCTGGACGGCGTCGTCGCGCGCCTCGGCTGCGGTCGCCAGGTTGACGTGCGACTCGAAACGGTGGGCCGAGCTGATGACGGCTTCGAAGCGCAAGCCGACGGTATCGCCGGCGGTCACGAAGTAGCGCTCGACGGCGTCGGGTCCGGCGCAGCGCGCGATGGCGCCGCGAATCGCACTCAGCGCGGTGCGCAGACCCTGGGCCGCGAGCTGACGCTCGCCGTCCTTCCAGAACACGTCCAGCAGCTCGGCGCGCGTGGCCCGGCCGTTGGGGCGCAGCGCGAGGTACTGCACGATCTGCGCCTCACGGCGGCGGCCGAAGCGAACCTCGCGCTCGTTGACCACCATCCGAAAGCGGCCGAACATGTCGAGCTGCGCCGGCGCGATCTCGTCGGCCGTCAGCCCGGTCGCCCAGGTCGCGCCCAGCGTGGCGGCCACCACCGGATTGGGTCGGAACGCGTCGCCCACCCGATCGACGAACAAGCCGGCGTGCTCGAGCGCGACGAGGTCGGCGAGCGCGGGTTCTTCGGACGCGCCGAACACCCGTCCGAAGGTGTCCGCGTCGGCGGCGCGAGACCGCTCCAGGACGCCGTCGACGAGCTCTTCGACGTGGGCCTTCTCGGCGGCGAACCAAGCCGGATAGGCTTCGATCAGCGGGATACCGCGCTCGTGCGCGGTGCGCACCGCGCCGGTCGCCGCGACGGCCCAGCCGCCGGTCGCGCGCTGCAGGCGCGCGCAGTCGAGCGGGGTCCAGCGCACGCCGAGCGACTCGGCATAGAGCGCGATCTCGTCGGCCCCGAACGGCAGATGCGCCGGCGGCGCCGTCGCGACCAAGCCGCGCGACTCGGGCAGCCGCACGTCGAGGGCGCTGCGCGAGCGCATCAGGTAGACAAAGGTCACCGTGTCGGGTGCGAAGGTGCACAGGCCCGCCAAGAACGCGCGGCCGCTGGGATCGGCGTTCTCGATCCCGTCGATGACGACGGTCGAGCGCGGCGGTACGACGTTGCGCGGACGCGACGCTTCGGCGAGCTGGAGCGCGGCGGCAATGCCGTCGGAGAGCGTTTGGGCCGAGCTGCCCGGCGCGACGTCGACCCAGCCCACGCCGCCCGGCTGCTGCTGCATCCAGGCGCGGGTCGCGGTCGTCTTGCCGCTGCCGGCCGAAGCGACGACCAGCCGCAGCGGCGCGTCGGCATGGCTCTCCAGCCACTCGTCATACCGGGAGCGGGACAGGGTCGGGACGCCGTGCTCCTCGCGGAACGTCGGCTTGGACGGGTCGACCGTCGCCAAACGTTCAAAGCTCATCGCCATTGGTCCTTACCCGATTGGGACTGAAGTCCCATGCAATCGCACCGCATCTTTACTGTGACGCGGTAGAAGGCGAGCGGCCTCCACCGCTGCCCAGAGCAGCACCAGCTCGGCGGCCCAGGTCACGACCCGCGCCGGTAGGGTTCCGGTCCGGAAGGCGGCCGAGTCGACCGCAATTCCGATCGCCCAGGTCGCTTCGGCCAGCGCCTGGGCCGGCGGCCGCAGAACGGCGACCGGCCGCAGCGGGTGGTCGAGGTGGATCAGCAGCAGCGCCAGACAGATCAGCAAGCAGCAGAAAGCGCCGCCCAGCGCAGCCACCGACAGCAGCCGGCGTGGGGACGGCCGCCGCCACTCGCCCAGCGCCGCGAAGAGCGCGAAGCCCGGACCCCATTTCAGGGTCAGCAGCGAGACCCACGGGATCGCCAAGCCGTACACGGCGGCGCGCGTCAGCGCCGGCGCGGCTTCCAGCGTGCACAGCAGCAGCGCGCCCGGCAGGGCGCAGCTGAGCTGCTGCGTGTGAAGGTGCGGCGCGGCGATCGTGCCGATCATCGTCGTCACCCACACCAAGGCTTCAGGGCGCGCCGTGCGCTGCGCGATGCGAGCGGCGACGACGATGCCGCCGGCGATCGCGATCAGATACCCGATGTCGCCGATCGCCAGCGCGGCGTGCGGGGCGACGCCCGCGGCGGCCAGCGCGCTCGGAAAAGCCAGCTGCGTGGCGTCGCTCAGGTTGGCGTCGGCGTGGGCCGGCAGCACGCGCGCGACGTATTCGAGCGACAGCCGGCCGAACGCGATCGCGCTGACCGCCAGCAGCGCGCCGCCGACCGCGATCACCGCCCAGCGCGCCGCCCGAAACGGCGCGAACAGCATCGACGCGAAGAGTGGAATGGCGACGTGCGGCTGCAGCGCGACCACGGCCGGCCACCCGATCGAGCCGGCGCGCGCGCGCGCCCGCACCGCCAGACCGGCGGCGACGATCGCCAGAAAGACGACGCCCGACGGCTGGCCGAGCCGGATCCCGGCCGGCAGCACCGACAGCACGACCGCGGCCCCGATGAACGGCGCCGAAAGCGACGGCAGCGCCCGGCGCAGCAGCTCGGCGGCCCATGCCGCGCAGGCGATGTTCAGCCCGGTCCAGAGCACGATCGCGGTGCCGAACGGCAACAGTGCCAACAGCGCGAACGGCACCAGCGCGACCGGCGGGAACGGGACCGGGACGACGATGTTCTGCGATCCCGGCCAATCGCGCAGTTGCAGGGTTCGCAACTGGTTCTCGCAGGCCGACAGCGACGCGTTGAGGTACGGGTCGCGGCCGGCGTCGAGCGCGTGGCCCGCGCAATAGAAAGCCTTGGCGTCGACGAACAGGCCGTCGTCGACGTGCAGCACGGCCCACAGCGCCACGCAGGCCGACATCAGCGCGACGAGGCCGCCGGCAAAGAGCAGTCCTGCCGCCCACCCGCGACGCCGCTCGAGTGTCATATCACCCGTGTGATCGGCCGATCGGCCGGTCCGGAGCACCGTCCTGGCTCACACTGCCGAGCGGAACGCCGCGGCGGCGCGGTCGGCCCGCGACCGGCAGCGCGCCAGGTGGGCGACCAGCTCGGCCCCGACGCCCTCGAGCGCCGGCGGGACGTCGCCGTTGAGGAAGGCTCCGGCGGCGAGCGCCAGCGCGGCCCGGTCCAGCTCGTAGCCGGCGGCGTCGGCGCCGGCCGCCCAAGCCGCGTCCGCGTCGCGAACGTGGGCCCGCACGTTGCGCCCGTCGATCGAAAACAACGACAGATTGAGCGCGATTTCGTCGCCGAACGTCACGTAGTGCGTGAGCGCCGCGTAACCGACGACTTCGGCGAGCGCACGCCGCATCGTGCTGCAGGCGCTGCGCAGATTTTGCCCGGCCAACTGCCGCTCGGAGTCGGGCCAGAACGCGCGCAGCAGCGACTGACGGCTCGCGCGGCCGCTGGGCTGCATCGCGACGAAGGCGAACAAGTGCGCGTCGCGCCGGCGAATCCACGCGACGGTTCGGTTGTCGTAGGTCACGGTCGGCACGCCGAACAGCCGCACGGTGAACGGCGCCAGCACGTTGGTCGACGTCGTCTCGACCAGCCGCGGGCAACGCGTCAGCGCGCGATACGGATGAAACGCGCCGTCGCGCCAACGCACGAACATCCCGCGCGTCTCGAGCCGGTCGATCGTGTCGATCGCGAGCGTCTCGCCGTCGAACAGCCGGCGCGCCGCGGCGCCGAGCTCCGCCGCTTCGGTTTGCAGCGCGCGATCGACGAAGCTCGCGATCAGCCGCGACTCTTGGCGCCGCCAGCGCCCGAACGCACCGGCGAGCTCGCCGCCGCTCGCGACTGCGTGGCGCAAGACGCTGCACAGCGCGAACGCCCAGCCTTCGGTGTCGTGGACGAGGCGCGCGATGTCGCTCTCGTCGGCCGCCACGCGCGCCGACACCGCCAGTCGCGCCGCTTCGTCCGTCGTGAACGCCAGCAGGTCGGCGCCGAGTACGGCGGCGAGCCCGAGCGAGACGAGCCGCGTTACGTCGACCACCTCGCGCGAACGCGTGGCGTACACGAACGTCACGTTGTCCGGTGCATCGTAGACGAGCCGGCCCAGCAGCGCGATCAGGTCGGCGGAACCCGCGTGCAGATCGTCGACGAGAATCTCGCAGCGGCCGGCCGATGCGAGCTGCTCGACCAGCGACGCCTCGTCGGCCGCAGCGTCCAAGCCGAACCGGCGACCGATCGCCGAGCACAGCTCGGCACAGCTCATGCCATTCTCGAGCGACACGTAGGCGGTCGCGTGAGCCGACGCGGTGGCATACGAGACCAGCGTGGTGGTCTTACCGGCACCTGCCGGGGCCGCGATCAGCCGAACCGGAACGTCGGCCCACTCGCTGAGCCATAGCAGAAGACGCTCCCGCAATATCGTGTCGGGCGCAAGTTTTGGCAGCCGTGATCGGGAAGCGACCACTCCTCCGTGCTCTCCTCAGGCCTAGTCCTTTAGTCCCCAACAACCTACCCCGGTTGGGACGCCGCGTAACCGAATGGGCGCACTGACCTGGCAGCTGGTCGACGCCGCGACCGGACGCGTTCTGGCGGCCCGCGTTCGCCGCGCCGACGGCTGGCTCGAGCGCACGTTGGGGTTCCTGCCGCGCTCGGCCGTCGAGCCCGACGAAGGGCTGTGGTTCGCGCACACCCACGCGGTTCACACCCTCGGGATGCGCATCGCGCTCGACGTCGTGTTTCTCGCCCGCGACGGCCGGGTGCTGCGGGTGGCGGCCGCGGTGCCGCCGGGACGCTGGCAGGTCGGCGACCGGCGCGCCGACGCCGTCGCCGAGTTCGGCGCCGGGTTCGCGGCGGCCAGCGGCCTGACGGCGGGGATGGTGCTGGAGCTGAGGCCGGCGGGCTCAGCCGGACTGCCGCCGCCTTAGCGCGCGCCGACGATGTGCAGTGGGCGAACCAGCGTCTCGGTCCCGATCCCGCGCTGGATGGTGACCCGGACGGTGAACGGGCCGTCGCGGGTCGGCGCGGTGAGCATCACCCGGCGGTCCCCGGCGCGCAGGTCGACCCAGGCCAGCTCGAGGCCGTCGCTGTCGCGGACCAGCTCGATGCGCGCCGCGTTCGCGAACGGGATGTCGACCGAGAAGGACTGGCCGGCGCGCACGGGATCGGGCGAGATCGTGAACGTCTCGGAGCCCGCGGTGTCGATGATCGACGGTCCGCTCGCCGGCGGCGGCGGCGCCTGCGCGTTGGTCTGTGCGTTGACGGTCCCCGGCGCGAGCGACGCCGAGGGCTGCGGCGACGGCGTGACCGCCGACTCGATCGAGATGCGCGTCTGCTCGCCGGCGGGTCCGCCTTCGGCGGTTGCGATCAGCTGATACGGCGCGTCGGGTCCGGGCGGCGGCGCCGGGACGCGCACGACGCCGTTGCCGGACTGCGTGGTCGTCTCGAAGTACGTCTTGCCGTTGCGGTCGACGATCGCCAGGTGCAGGTCGCGCGCGCGCGCCGCGTAGTGGACGGTGAGCGGCGCGTTCGGCTGCGGCGCGTCGACGGTGATGCTGCCGATCGCCGGCGGCGGCGTGGTGACGATGGTGATCGCCGGCGGCGGCGTCGCGCGGGCGTACGCGGCGTCGCGCGCATCGTGGCCGAAGGCGTTGGCGACCGCGATGTGCAGGCTGGCGGCGTTGCCGTGGCCGAGGTCCAGCGTCCCGCTCGGGGCGGGCAGCGGCCCCTGGCCTACGACCGCGCCGCCGGCGTCACGCAGCTCGTAGGTTCGCGTGCCGCTGCCGGTGGTCGCCCAGCGCGCCACCAGCCGGCCGTCGGGGTTCGCCAGCAGCGCCGCATCGACGACCCGCGGGCGCTCGGCGCCGAAAACGACCAGCACGGCGGCGGCCAGTAGGCCCGCGACGCCCAGCGCGATCACCGGGGGCACCCAGCGCCGCCGCGGCCGGCCGCCGCGCGGCGGCGGCGCGTCGACGACCAGGTGGATCCCCTCGCCGTGCACCTCGGCGGTGACGCGCTCATACGCCAGCGACGCGTCGAGCGAGAACCCGGTCCTCAGCGCGGCGTGCGGCTCCACCTCGACCGCGATCGCCGCGACGGGGTGGTCGGAATCGACGCGCACCGCGCTGGCGCGCGCGGCCAGCACTCCCGGCGTGCCGTTGGTGATCCGCAGCTCGTAGTGGGCGCCCGACGCGTCGATGCCGGTCGGCTCGAGTTCGCAGGCGACCGCGCCTTCGGGGGTCGCGAGCAGACCGCGGGCGCTCAGCGACGGCCGGTCGGGGATGTCGAGAGCGGTGCTGCCTCGCGTCGCGAGCGCCGTCGACGGGGTCGGCTTGACGATCTTGATTCGGACCTGCCCTTCTCGTGCTCGCTTCTCGAAAGGAGTGTTGATCGCCGCCTAGGTCGCGGGCCTGCCGGACTTCGCGCTCGAAGGACGAGGCAGGCCAAGCTCGGGGTGACGGCATCCTAGGAACGGGTATGGCATCCCGGCCGAACCCGCGCGTGGTGCACGACGTCTCGACGAACGATTCTCGAACGAGAGGCGAATCACCATCAACGATCCGGCCGGCAAGCAGATCAGTGTCGCAGCGCGCAACCTCGGGCTCGCCGTCACCGTTCTGCCGGCGCTGTTCTTTCTTCTCGCGCAGCCCGTCGGGTGGGTACTCGGCGCGGGTACGACCGGGCTTGCCGTACGGGGCGACAAGTTTGACGTAACGCCTGGTGGACCGGGCGCGAAAGCCGGCATGCGCAATGGCGATCGGTACATCGTCACGACGCCTTCACTGGCCGACAAGTTGGACGAGTACGGCGCCGGCACGGCCATCGGAAAGCAATACACATTTCACGTCGAGCGCCATGGTCGTGCCTTGACGTTTCAGGTCGTCGCTGTTCGAGATGACGCGAACCGCTGGCCATCCTGGGACGACCTCACCACGTTCATCTTCGGCCTGTCGTTTGTCGGCATCGCCGCGTTTCTTTTCGTGCGCGTCACCACGAGGGTCACCTGGGCCGTGCTCGTCCTGAGCGCCACGCTGAGCACCATCAATGCCTACAGCGGCATAGTCGCCGCGTACTTCACACCCTACATCGTTGTGATATTCGTGTGGTTCACCGCGACCTCCGCCGCGTACCCATGGGCGGCCGCGACGTTTGCGGTACGGTTCCCGAACGAGCTTCCGTCGCGGTGGGGACGGCTGTTCGAGCGCAGCATGATCGTGCTCGGGGTACTCGGTGGTCTCGACGAAATCCGCGCTTTCCTCGAAAAGTTTCACCTTTTCCCGCTGCATCTCAAAGTTTTTGGGATTGCATTGGTTCTCTTTCCGCTGCTGGCCAGTGCGGTCGTCTTTCTCTGGCGCAGCGCACGCAGCCGCCCCGATGCCCGCCAGCGCTTTCAATGGGTCATGGTGGGATTCGCCATATACGTCGCGGCGATCGTCGTGTCCGGCGCCGCTGCGCTTGGAGCTCCAATCCCCTCGCGATACCTGGCCATCCTTGGTTTGGGTCAACTTGCGTTGCCGGCGTCGCTCGCGTACGCCGTTCTCCACCAGCGCGTCTTGGACACGCGCCTCGTGCTCGGCCGTGCGGTCGTGTACGGCGGCGTCACCTTTGTGCTGGTGCTGCTCTTCATCGGGATCGACATCTTGTCGGGGAAGTGGCTGGCCGGAACCGGGATGACGACCGAGGTGCAGTTCGCCGCGGCGATCGGCACCGGATTTGCGCTGCGGTTCCTGCACCGCCGAATCGAAGAGGCGGCGAATCGGCTGTTCTTCCGCGACCGGCTCGCGGCGCAGGCGCGTCTGGAAAAAGCCGCGACGAGCTTGCAGCATGCGGAATCGACGGCCGCCATCGGCGAGTTCCTCGTCGATGAGCCCGTCGAAGCACTGCACCTCGCCTCGGCCGCGCTTTTCGTGCGCGCCGGCACGACGTTCATTCGAACGCATAGCCTGGGGTGGAGTGAGTCCGACGCGCACGAGATCGGGACTGGCGACGCGCTGCTCGCGCGCTTGCACGCGAGCGGCGGCGCGCTCGACCTGGCGGATCTACGCCGGCACCGCGACGACTTGCCGAGCGGTGCGGCCGCGCCGCTTCTCATCGAGCCGGTCACCTCCCGCGGGCAGATCATCGCGATGTGTTTCTATGGCGGCCGTACCGCCGGCGACGCCCTCGACGGAAGCGAGCTACGCGCGCTGCGCAGGCTGGCCGCCGCCGCCGCAGCGGCGTTCGATCACGCCGAGGCCAACCGGTTGCGACTCGAGGTCGAGGAGCTGCGTCGTGAGAACGCGCGGCTGCTCGACCTGTCTCCCGGTTCCCGCCCGCGCATGCGCGCTTCACCGCCGCTCACCGAGGCTCGCGAAGAACGCTGAACCCGGTGCACCAGGCGGCTCGGCGTACTAGCCAGGGGCGACGCCGGAGGCCGCGGCTTCGGCGCCGTCGATTGCCAGCGTCAGCTCGCGCAGGAACGATGAGGCGTCCATCACGATCCCGAGCGTCTGATGCGAACCGCGATCGGTCAGCTTCGTGACCGAGGCGGGATTGATGTCGACGCACACCGTCTTCACCGTCGCCGGCAGCAGGTTCCCGACCGCGACCGAGTGCAGCAGCGTGCACACCATCAGCGCCATGCCGATCTCCGGCACGTAGTGGCGCATCGCGCGCTGGCACTCGACGACGTCGGTGATCACGTCCGGCAGCGGTCCGTCGTCACGAATCGAGCCGCACAGCACGACCGGAATTTCCTTCGTGTACGCTTCGTACATCACGCCCGATCGCAGCATGCCGCGCACGATCGCCGCGCGTATCCCGCCCACCGCGCGGATGCGGTTGACCGAGCGCAGATGGTGGACGTGGCCTTCCTCGGCCGGAAACGCGTCTTCGAGATTCACCCCCAGCGACGTGCCGAAAAACTGCGCCTCGATGTCGTGCACGGCCAGCGCGTTGCCGGCGTAGAGCGCCGTGACGTAGCCGTTGCGGATCAGCTCGGCGAGATACGGGCCGGCGCCGGTGTGGATGATCGCCGGACCGCCGACCAGCAGAACGCGCTTGCCCGACGCGCGCACCGCGAGCAGCTCGCGCGCGAGCTCGCCGAGCAGCGCGTGGCGCGGCTTCTCGCTCGACACCGCGCTGGCCATGAACTCGAACACGGCCTTGCGGCGCGAGCGCTGCGGCACGTTCACCTTCACGCCGGCGTGCCCGACCACGACGCAGTCGCCGGCCTTCACGTCGGACGGCGCGACCGTCATCGCGCCGCCGTCGTCGATCACGATCGCGCAATCCATCTCGGGCCGCTCGACGTCGATCCAGATCCCATCGAGCCGAACCTCGGTGTCGTAATTGGTCGTCGCGTAGAAATCGTCGGGCAGGACGCCGTCGGCCGGGGCGGCCTCGGTCGCGACGTCGCCCTCCTCCAGCACGACGGCCCCCGTCTCGCGCTGCAGCTTCTCCAGCACCTCGTCGAGGTGCGCGGGGTCGCGGGCTTCGATGCGCAGCCGCGCGTACGACGCTTCGGTCTTGGTCTGGCCCGACTCGAACTCTTCGATGACGTAGGCCGTCCGGTCGTCGTCGGTCAGGATCCCGAGGACGCGATTGAAGATTCCCGAGTCGATGATGTGACCGCGAAGCTCGATCCGGCGGACGCCGACCGAAGACGGCGAAGCGGGGTCCATGGGTCTCGTGTTCGTACCGACGCCGCTGGGCAACCTTCGCGACGTCACGCTGCGCGCGATCGACACGCTGCGCGAGGCGTCGCTGGTCGTGGCCGAGGACTCGCGCGTCACGCGGCGGCTGCTGAGCGCGCTCGACGTGACCGGCAAGGAGATCTGGACCTACCACGAGCACAACGCGCGCGCCACGACGGCCGCGATCCTGCAGCGTGCGCGCAGCGAGACGGTCGCGGTGGTGACCGATGCCGGCACGCCGGGGATCAGCGATCCCGGCGCCGAGCTGGTCGCGGCGGCCCGCGAGCAGGGCGTGCCGGTCGAGGTGCTGCCCGGCGCCACCGCGTTCGTCTGCGCCGCCGCGCTGTCGGGCTTCGACCTGCGGCGGTTCGTCTTCGCCGGCTTTCCGCCGCGCGGCGCGGCTCAGCGGCGCAGCGCGTATCGCGCCTCGCTCGGCGAAACGACGGTCTGGTACGAGGCGCCGCACCGCATCCGCGCGTCGCTCGCCGATCTGGCCGCGGTCGCACCGGAGCGGCGCGTGTTCCTGGTGCGCGAGCTGAGCAAGATGCACGAGCAACAGGCGCTCGGGACGGCGGCGCAGGTCGCGGCGGCGCTCGAAGAGCCGGTGCGGGGCGAGATCGCGTTCGTGGTGGAGGGCGGCGCGGCCGAGGAACGGCAGCCCGAGCCGCCGGGAGCGGACGAGCTCGACGCGACGATCGACGCGCTCGTGGCGGAGGGCCTCACCACCTCGGCGATCGCGAAGCGCCTCGCCGACGCGGGACACGGCGTGCGGCGCCATCTCTACGCGCGCGTCGGCGCGCGCCGCACAGGCCGCGCCGAGCAGGAGTGACGAAGCGGGGTGTGGTGCCCGCCGAGCGCCCGTTCTATCTGACCACCCCGATCTTCTACATCAGCGGAACGCCGCACATCGGCCACGCCTATACGACGATCGCCGCCGACGTGCTGGTGCGGACGGCCCGAGCGCACGGTGAGGCGCGCGCGCTGACCGGCACCGACGAGCACGGTCAGAAGGTCGCCAACGCCGCCGCGGCAGCCGGGATGACGCCGCAACAATATGTCGACTCGCTGGCCCCCAAATGGGAGGCGCTCGCGCCCGAGTTCGACGCGCGCTTCGACGA
>Ga0302325_10011056_pt1 | contig 19469 bp, 18 predicted proteins | sample Palsa_T0_2_FD_201948 | JGI IMG/M metagenome (GOLD analysis project Ga0302325, IMG submission 201948) | Peat permafrost microbial communities from Stordalen Mire near Abisko, Sweden - Palsa_T0_2 | ecosystem: Environmental > Terrestrial > Soil > Palsa > Peat permafrost | place: Sweden: Abisko...
CACCCCCCCCCCCGGGGCCCCCGGCCGCCGCCGGCGGCCCCCCGCCGGGCCGCGGCCGGTGGCCTGCCCGGGTCGGCCGCTGGGCGCGCGGCGCGACCGGCGTCATCGGGTTCCTGCTGCTGGCGGAGGCGGCCGGGCGGCTGGGCATCATCAGCCGCTCGGCGCTCCCGCTGACCTCGTCGGTGCTGTGGCGGACGGTGCTGCTGGCGGGCAACGGCCGGTTCCTGGCCGACCTCGGCGCGACCGTTGAGGCGTGGGCGGTCGGGCTCGCGATCACCGTCGCCGTCGGCGTCCCGCTTGGGGTGCTGCTCGGCAGCCTGCCCGGCGTGCGGGTCGCCACCCGGGCGATCGTGGAGTTCCTGCGGCCGATCCCGTCGGTCGCGCTGATCCTGCTGGTCAGCCTGCTGATCGGGCCGGGGCTGCGGCTGGCGGTCACGCTGATCGTGTACGGCGCGATCTGGCCGGTGCTCTACAACACGATCGCCGGCATCGACGACGTCGACCCGGTGGCGATGGAGACCCACCGCGCCTTCGGGTTCTCCCGGCTGCAGGCCGTCTGGATGGTGTCGCTGCCGAGCGCGGCCCCGTTCATCGGGACCGGGATCAGGCTCGCCTCGTCGGTCGCGCTGATCCTCGACATCGCCACCGGCTACATCACCGGGCCGATCAACGGGCCGGGGATCGGCGCCTACATCTCGCAGGAGAGCACGGGCGCGAATGACCTCACGGTCATCCTGGCCGCGACCGTCTGGGCGGGCATCCTCGGCCTCGTCCTCGATCTGCTCCTCGTCACCGCGCAGCGGCGGTTGCTACGCTGGCATCACGTTCGCCTGGGAGAGACGGAATGAGCTGGACGCGGATGAGGTGGGCGAGCCGCTGGGCGGTCCTGGTCGCGGGCGTCGCCGCGTGGCAGCTGTGGGCGTCGCAGGCGGGAAGCTCCTTCTTCCCCCCGCCGTCGAAGATCGTCGCCCGGATGTACCACCTGTGGTTCTCCGGCCCCGCCGCGCACGTGTTCCTCACGTCCGACGCGATCGGCAATATCCTGCCCAGCCTGGGGCGGATCTTCGCGGGCCTGGCGATCGCCACTGCCGTCGGCGTGCCCCTCGGGATCGCCCTCGGCCGGTCTCCCGCCGTCACCGCCTACCTGAACCCGCTGCTGCAGTTCGCCCGCGCGCTGCCGGTGGTCACGATGGCACCGGTCTTCATCGTCTTGTTCAAGATCGGCACGCAGATGGAGGTGGCCACGATCGCGTTCGGCACCGTCTGGCCGATCCTGCTGAACACGATCGACGGCGCCGCCTCGGTCGACCCGGTGCAGTTGGAGACCGCGCGGGCGTTCCGGCTGTCCCGGTGGGAGCGGCTGGTGTGGGTCATCGTCCCCGCCTGTCTGCCGAAGGCCTTCGCCGGGTTCCGGCTCAGCCTGTCGCTGTCCCTTATCCTGATGGTCTTCGCCGAGCTGGTCGGCAGCACCAACGGCATCGGGTACGAGATGGGCAACGCGACCAACTCCTTCGACCTGACCCTCCTGTGGTCGACGATCGTGCTCCTCGGCATCCTCGGCTACCTACTCAACGGGCTGCTCAGCGGCGCGGAACGGCGCGTGCTGGCCTGGCACAGCGCCAACAGACGGGATTGACGTGCTAGAGATAACGGACCTGACCAAGTCCTACGGCCGCGGCCCGGCCGCGCACACCGCCATCTCCGGGGTAGACCTGACCGTGGCGCAGGGGGAACTCGTCAGCATCGTCGGGCCCTCCGGCTGCGGCAAGTCCACGCTGCTGCGCTGCATCGCCGGGCTCGCCCACCCGACCGGGGGGCGGGTCGTGCTGCGCGGCGTCCCCGTCGACGACGTCCCCGACGGGCTCGCCGTGGTCCTGCAGGACTACGGCCGGTCGCTCTACCCCTGGCTGACGGTCAGGGACAACGTGGCGATGCCGCTGCGTCGCACCACCCGCGGCCGGGCGCCCCGGAGGAAGGCGGCCGATGCCGCGCTCGCCGCGGTCGGCCTGCCCGCGGACGGGGACAAGTACCCGTGGCAGCTGTCGGGCGGCATGCAGCAGCGGGTCGCCATCGCCCGCGCCCTCGCCTGCGAGCCGCTGCTGCTGCTGATGGACGAGCCGTTCGGCTCGGTGGACGCGCAGACCAGGGAGGACCTCGAAGATCTGGTGCTGGGGATACGGCGCGAGCGGGACATCACGATCCTGGTCGTGACCCACGACATCGACGAGAGCGTCTACCTCGGCGATCGGGTGGTCGTCCTCACCCCGGGACCCGGCCGGGTCCGCGCGGACCTGCCGGTGAACCTGCCCGCCCCCAGGGACCAGATAGAGACCAAGGAGCGGCCGGAGTTCATCCGGCTCCGCACCGAGGTATCCCGGCTGGTCCGCAGCCGGGACGAGCCCGCTCGCGTCGGCCCGGCCGGCCCGGCCGGTCCTGTCAGTCCTGCTCGATGACGCACTCGACGACGGCGGCCTGGCCGGCGTCGACCGCCGCGATGGCCCGGCGCAGCGCGGGCACCAGGTCGCCCGTCTTCTCGACCCGCTCACCGTGGGCATGGCAGGCCGCGGCGAGCGCCGGGTAGTCAGGCGCCTGGCTGAACCGGGTGCCGATCGCGGTGCCGCGCCGGGCCGAGAAGCCGTCGGGGAACAGCTCGTAGACCGGTAGCCTGCTGGCCCGGTAGCCGCCGTTGTTCAAGATGACGGCCAGGAACGGCGTGCCCCACTCGGCCGCCATCTTCTGCGCCGCCGTCGGCACCCCGAACAGGAACGACCCGTCGCCGGTGATCGCGATCACCCGCCGGTCCGGGCGGGCCAGCTTGACCCCGAGCGAGCCGCCGAGGCCGAAGCCGAGCCCGGGCGCCGCGGCCCCGGCCAGCGTGCCGGGCCGGGTCCGCTCAAGCCCCTCGTAGACGGCGGCCGCGTTCGTCACCGCCTCCTCGACGACGATGTCCTCGGGGTCGATCACCTCGTTGAGCGCGTCCATCACCGCGAGCGGGGTGAGCGGGCCGCTGCCCGCCTCGCGGCGCGGCGCGGCCGGACGCGATCGCAGCTCCGCGACCCGGTCCGCCAGCCGCCGGCCGACGTCAGGCTCGGCGGCGGCGATCCGCCGCAGCTCGGCCGCGACGGCCGCCAGCGCGGCCGCGCCGTCGGCCTGCACGGCCTCGTCAACCGGGTACGCCCACAGCGGCATCGAGGCCTTGGCCGGGTCGGGATCGACGTGGAACACCCGCACGTCATCGCGCAGCGTCACCGCGCCAGGCAGCCACGGGACGTCGCTTTCCACCAGCAGGATCACGTCGGCGGCGGAGATCGCGGCGGCCGCGTCGGCCCGGCCCGGCAGGCTCGCCGGGTGCAGCGACGAGATGTTCACCGGGCCGCCCTCCAGCCGGCCAGTCACCGGCAGCCCGGCCAGGTCCGCCAGCGCCTCGACCGCCGCGAACCCCGCCTCGGTGCGCCCGACCCTGGCCGTCACCAGCACCGGCGCCTCCGCCCCGGCCAGCGCCGCGGCGATCCGCGCCACCGCGGCCGGGTCCGGCGCGGCCGGCCCGGCGACCGCGTAGCCGCGCACCCGCGACTGGTCGAGGCGGGGCGGGTCCATGAGGACGTCACGGGAGACCGTCAGGTACACCAGGCCGGCCGGCGCGCTCGACGCGACCTGCACCGCCCGGCCGATCGCGCGGTCAAGCATCTCCGGCCGGGTGATCTCCTGGATCCACTTGGCGTAGCTGCGGACGATGCCCGGCTGGTCGGGGACGTCCTGCATCCACTGGATCGCGTTGTCCCGCCCGCCGGTCGGCCCCGGCTCCTCCCCGTAGGGGGTCTTCCCGGCGATGACGATCACCCCCGCCCGGTCGCGCAGCACGTTGTGCACCATCGCGCCGAGGTTCTGGGTGCCCGCGTCCACGTGCACGAAGACCACCTGCGGGCGCCCGGTCATCTTCCAGTACGCGTGGGCGGCGGCGAGTGACACGCTCTCGAACGTGGAAGGGAGCAGTTTCGGCGCGGGCAGGCCCGCCTCTGCCAGCGCGTACACCGCCTCCTGCACCGGCGCCGAGTCCGTGCCCGGGTTGAGGAACAGGTACTCTACCCCGTGCGCCCCCAGCAGGTAGACGAGATGCTCGGCCGTGGTCTTCAGCTTCACTGGTGATCTCCCGCGACGGGCGCCCGCGCCCGCCGTCCATCCGCTCGATTGGTCCATCCGTATGATCTCACGAGTCGCTTCCCGCCCGGGCGGTACGGCCTCACCGACCACCGACCACCGACCACCGACCACCGACCACCGACCACCGACCACCGATCATCGGCACCCCCGTAGTGAGCAGGGAACAAGGGGCTGATCCAGCGCGCTTGGACGCATGACAAGGACGAGTTCTCGACCCCGGTAACGCTTGGCAACTCATGAAACTGAATCTAGGATCAGAAAACACCGGGCAAACGGACTTGCGGTCGGACGCGGGCCGACCGCCGCAGCAAGGAGACTCGACCAGTGAATGCTCTTCGCGAACCGGAGGTGGTGAGCGCGCGGGTCGAAGACCGGGTGCGGGAGCTTGCCGTCACCGCTCCTGATCAGCTGGCCGTCGTGGGCACGCGCTCGCGACTGACCTTTTCCGACCTGGATCGCGCGGTCGATCGGGCGACGACCGACTTCGCGCGGCGCGGGGTCGGGCCGGGCACGCGGGTCGCCTGGCTCGGCCGCAACGACATCGCCTACGTGGTGACGGCGCTGGCGGTACGTCGGCGCGGAGCCTGCCTGGCCGGTCTCAACTGGCGTGACCAGCCCGACGACCTTCGCCGGGCGTGCGCGTGGGTCGATCCGCTGCTCCTTGTCGCCGACCGGTCCAGCTCGGCCGCGGCGGCGCAGCTCGAAGGGTCGGCCCGCCAGACCATCATCGCCGACAGCGACGACCTGCCCTGGCGGGACGTCGATCCCGATCCGGGCGATGTCCTTTCCGCGCGAGACGCCGACGACTGCCTGCTCTACTTCACCTCCGGCGCGACCGGTCGGCCGAAGGCGGTCCTGCACTCGTACCGGCGAGTGAACTGCGCGCTGAAGAGCACCATGCTGCCGGGTTTTGACCCGCAGGCGGTGCTGTTGATCATTCCGCCGGTCTTCCACGTGGCCGGCGCCGTGTGGGCGTCACAGAGCCTGCTGGCCGGGGCGACCATGGTATTCGCCGGCGGCGGGACCACGATCTTGGAGCTCATCGCGTCCGTCGGCGTCACCCACGCGCTGATGGTCCCCACCCTCATCCAGATGATGCTCGACGAGCAGGACAAGTCCGGCCGGGCGACGCCGACCCTGCAGCTCGTCGCCTACGGAACCTCACCCATTACCTCGTCGCTGCTGACCCGGGCGATGGCGCGGCTCGGCTGTTCCTTCACCCAGATGTACGGCAGCACCGAGGCCGGCGGCATCATCACCCGCCTTGCGGTCGCCGACCACGTCGTCAACGGACCGGGGGACACCCGGTTGCGGTCGGCCGGGCGGCCGATGCCGGGCATCGCGGTCAAGGTCGTCGATCCGGTGTCCCGCGCGGATCTCGGGCTCGGCGAGGTCGGCGAGCTGGTCGTCCGCACGCCCTGGGTGATGCAGGGGTACTGGCAGGACAAGGAGGCCACCGACAGCGTCATCGACGCCGGCGGGTGGCTCCGCACGCACGACGCCGCCCGCCTCGACGCGGACGGCTACGTCTACATCAGCGGCCGCCTGGATGACGTCATCATCTCCGGCGGCGAGAACGTGCACCCGGCCGAGGTCGAGGAGGTCCTGGCGGCGCTGCCCGGACTGGCCGGCGCCTCCCTGGCCGGCGTCCCTGACCCGCACTGGGGCGAGATGGTCGCCGCCGCCGTTGTCGCCGACGGCAGTCAGCCCCTCACCGAGCAGCAGGTCATCGACTACTGCCGCGCGCGGCTGGCCGGGTACAAGTGCCCGCGCCGCGTCGTGTTCGTCGATGAGCTGCCGCGGAACGCGACCGGCAAGATCGTGCGTCGCCGGGTCCGCGACCTGCTGATCGCGGGGATCGACGGCTGACCGCCGTTAGCCCGCCCTGAACGCGGCGAACGAGGGCGGAACCAGGATCCCCGGCGGGGCGGCGCACACGTCGTCGATCGCGCGCACCACCGGGCCCGCCACGGCGTACTGAATGGCCTTCGACTTCTCCGGGCGCCCGACCGGGTCGAGCACCTGCAGGCTCATCCGAACCCGGGGCGCGCCGTCGATCTCGACGATCCAGCCGTCCTCGTCGGCCCAGCCGGGCCGGGCCGGGCCGGCCCGCCAGATCATCCGGATGGTCGCCCGGGGCCGGCCGTCGGCGTCGACCGCGCTCCACTGCCAGCGGATCGCGCTGACCGTGCCCGCGGGCAGCGTGCCCGCGGGCAGCGTGAGGTCGCCGGCGGTGATCCCGACCGCGTGATCGCTCTCGATCCGCTCCACCGGCAGCGCCAGCACGCTGGTGAGATAGCCGAGGACCTCGCCGAACAAGCTCTCGAAGAAGATCGCCCGCCCGGCCGAGGCGGTCCAGAACTCCGCTTCGCCGCGGCCGAACCCGGCCAGGTCGAAGATGAACGCGGGCGAGGCCACCGGCGTGCAGTCGTAGGCCTCCTGCATCAGCACGTGCTCGACGTCGGTGCAGATGCTGGTGGCCGTCACGGCCAGCCGCTCGGCGACCAGCCCGGGGTTGATCCCGGTCCCGAACAGCGTCGCGCCGCCCGCGCGCGCGGCGTCCTGCAGCGTCGCCGCCCGGTCGTGATCCACCGCCCACGGATACGTGAAGCCAACGGTCGTGATGACGTTCTTGCCCGATCGCAGCAGCCGGCACAGGTCCTCGACATGCTCGTCGGGTGACTCTCCGTTCATCGGAACGTGCAGCACGACGTCGGCCTCCAGCGCCAGGATCTCCTCGATCCGGTCGGTCGCGATGACCCCGGTGGGGGGACGGCGCGCGATGTCGCCCGCGTCCCGCCCGACCTTGCCGGGGGTGTGCACCATGAGGCCGACGAGCTCGAGGGCCGGCTGGTCGATGACGTGGCGCAGGCACACCCGGCCGATGGATCCGGTCGCCCACTGCACGACCCGCGTGGTCACGGTCGCGCCTGCGCCAACGCGGCCCCTGGCCGGCGTCCCCGACGGCCGAGCTGGACCGAGGCGCCGCCGTCCACCACGAGAACCTGGCCGGTCATCCACGCCGAGCGCTCGTCGAGCAGGAAGTCGACGGCGTTGGCGATGTCGTCGACCTCGCCCAGGCGCCCGAGCGGGCTGCGCGCGCGAATCGTCGATTCGGCCGCCTCCCAGCCGATCCGCGCGCCCTCGGTGCGCACCAGACCGGGGGCGACGGCGTTCACGCGGATCTCGGGGCCGAGCTCGGCCGCCAGGATGCGCGTGAGGTGGTGCAGCGCCGCCTTGCTCGCGCTGTACAGGCCCATCTCCGGTTGCAGGGCCTGGCCGCCGAGCGATCCGACCATCACCACGACTCCGCCCTGGCGGGCGAACGGGCCGCGGGCGGCGGCGCGCACGAGGCGCAGCGGTCCGGCCACGTTGGTCTGCCAGACGAGGTCGATGTCGCTCTCCGCCGCCTCGAGCAGCGACGTGAGCGGCGGGACGTGGGCGGCGTTGGCGACCACCACGTCGAGGCGGCCGAATCGATCGAGCGCGGCGGCGACGACACGACCAGCGCTCGCGGGGTCAGCCGAGTCGGCCACGAGCGCGCTGGCCCGGGGTCCCAGCGCCTCGGCGGCCGACTGCAGCGGGCCGGGGCGACGGCCGGTGATGATGACGCGATCGCCGAGCTCGGCGCGATGTCGCGCGATCGCCAGGCCGATCCCGCCTGACGCGCCGGTGACGGCGACGACCCGATCGCTTGGTCCCATAAAGCCCCCTCAGGAGAGTTCCTGAGCCAAGTATGAAGTTGAATTCATAATCAGTAAAGAGCTGGGCTGCCTGATCTACCCGAGCTACTTGGGCGACTCGGCGCCGGCCAGGGACTTCTTCGCCGTCTTGCTCGGCGTGTCGACCGGGAAGTACAGCGATCGGTACCACACCTGGGACAGGGTCTCGATCGCGACCTCGTCGTCGATCGGGCCGAATCCCGGCTCGCCGCCGGTCGCCAGCCACGTCCAGCAGAAGAAGTCCAGCATCGACATGATGGCCGACGCGAGCGCGTGGTCGTTGACGCCCCGCGCGAAACCATCTCGGTGTGCCTTCCGGATCCCGCCGATGACGTTCTCGACCCCCTGCCGGCGCAGCTCCTGCCACTTCTCCATGAACCTGGCGTCGGTCATCGACAGCTGGAAGAGGCCGATCAGCGTCGGCAGGTACTCCTTGTACGTGTTCCAGTAGACGGTGACGATCTCCTTGATGTTGTCGTAGGGGTCACCGCGGTGGACGTGCTTCGCGCGGCCGAGCACCTTCTCGATGAAGTCGGCGGCCAGGTCCTCAAGCAGGCTTTCCTTGTTGTCGTAGTAGTTGTAGAACGACCCAGGGGACTTGCCGGCCGCGTCACTGATGTCCGTGATCTTCGTGTTGAAGTAGCCCTTCTCGGAGAAGACCCGCTTGGCGGCCTCGAGAAATGCTTCCCTGGTCCGCTCGCCTCGAGGAGTTGCCGGCATATCTAGTCCTACCTGTCAGAGGTTGATTCCACTGGGATCGTGGCCGCCGCTGTCACGCTCGGTCGTCTTCGGTCGGGTCGGCCCGGAGGGTCGCGAGGGCCGCCCGGATCACGCCCGGGACCGGGGCCGGCCGGTGGCCGTCCCGGTCCACGTAGACGTGCACGAAGCGGCCGACGGCGACCGGGGTCGGGTCGTCGCCGAACAGGGACAGCCGGTAGGCGACGCTGGTGCGCCCGAGTCGCCCGAGCGCGATGCCGACGTCGACGACGGTCGGAAAGCGGAGCTGCGCAAGATACTGGCAGGACGTCTCGACCACCCAGCCGACGGCGTCGAGCCGGCGGATGTCGGTGCCGGTCGCCTCGACCAGCCAGCCGTTGACCGCGGTGTCCATCAGCTCGTAGTGGACGGCGTTGTTGACATGCGAATACGTGTCGATGTCAGCCCAGCGCGTCTGGAGCGGCCGCAGCACCGCGAAATCCTCACGACGCAGCGTATTGCCCGCGCGAGTCACCGTCTGCTGCCTAGTGCGCGCCACCTGCACAGAATACCGGATTCAGTTTCAGGAAGCCCGCACGGCGCAATCGAGCGGCTACCGGCGGTCCGCGAGCATTCCGTCATTGATCCACCCAGGATTGGCGTTGCCGAACTTGGCCGATCGCACGTCCCCCGACCGCGCGTGCCCCTCGAACTGCTCCACTCGGCTCGCGCGACCGCACAGTTCGCCCAGCGCCGCGCTCGCCGCTGGATCCACGACCTCCTGGTAGGTGACGGTTTTGAGGTACTTGCCGACCCACAGGCCGCCGGTGTAGCGCGCGCTGCGCCGGGTCGGCAAGGTGTGATTCGTCCCGATGACCTTGTCGCCGTAGGAGACGCAGGTGCCCTCGCCCAGGAACAGGGCGCCGTAGTTCCGCATCGCGTCGAGGGCCTCGCGCGGGTGCTCGGTCAGCACCTCGACATGCTCGAAGGCCAGCTCGTCGGCGAGCTCGTAGGCCTCGGCGATCGCGTCGACCACGATGATCTCGCCGTGATCGCGCCAGGCCGGCCCGGCCATGGCGCGGGTCGGCAGGCCCGGCAGCAGCGCCTCGACGTGCTGCTGCGCTCGCAGGGCGACCTCGCGCGACGTGGTGATCAGGACCGCGGGGGAGTCGGGCCCGTGCTCGGCCTGGCTCAGCAGGTCGACGGCGACGACGAACGGGTCGGCGCCGGAGTCCGCGATGATGAGGATTTCCGTCGGGCCGGCCAGCAGGTCGATGCCGATCTCGCCGAACAGCTGACGCTTGGCCTCGGCCACGTAGGCGTTGCCCGGGCCGGCGATGAGATCGACCTTGGGGATCGTCGCGGTCCCGACCGCGAGCGCGGCGACGGCCTGCACGCCGCCGAGCAGCAGGATGTCGGTCGCGCCGGCCAGGTGCATGGCCGCGACCGTCGTCACCGGTATCTCCCCCCGGATGGGCGGCGTGCAGGCGATGATCCGCTTGACCCCGGCCACGGTCGCGGTCGTGACCGTCATGTGGGCCGAGGCCACCAGCGGATAGCGGCCGCCGGGCACGTAGGCGCCGACCGAGCCGACCGGGATGCTGCGCTGGCCGAGGAAGACGCCCGGCTGGGCCTCGACCTCGAAATCAGTCAGCGAGTCCCGCTGGTGCCGGGCGAAGTCGCGAACGTTGCGCTGGACGGTGCGGATGTCGTCGAGGACGCCGGGGTCCGCGCTGGCGACGATCCGCTCGATCTCTGCTGCCGATAGGCGGAATTCCGGCGGTGACCAGTGATCGAACTTCTCTGAGTAGTGGCGGACGGCGGCGTCGCCGCGCTCGCGGACGTCGGCGATGACCTCGCCGACGACCGCGGCCACGGCCGGGTCCCCGGCCGCGGCCGACACCGGCGCGGCGGCGCGCTTCACGTATTCAGGCACAAGCTTCTCCATCCATGCTCGACGGCCGGTCAGGCCTTGGCGTCGTCGTCTTCCGCGCTCGTCGTGCGCGGGGGAAGCGCGACCGCGCCCCTGACCGCGCTGCGGAACGCGCTCATGTGCTCGGCCTGGTGGTGCGACTCGACCGCGGCCTGATCACGCCAGCGCTCCACCACGAGGACCTCGTTACCGCCTTCCAGGGGCGCCCAGAGCGAGTACTCGACGTTGCCGTCTTCCTGCACCGACGCGTCGCGCAGGGCCCGGGCGGCGGCGACGAAGCGCTCGTGTTCTGACGGCTTGGTGGTGACGTGGACCAGATGAGTGATCAACGGCTGGCTCCTGACAGAGAGAGAGTTGCTCCAATACTGAATCTGAATATAGAGTCAGTTATGTTCAGCGAGCAAGCGATCCACGGTTGAGGAGGACTGCGATGGAGTCGTTCGTCCAGTTGCGGCGGGGTGCGACGCCGGAACGCATCCACGCCGATGTCGGCCAGCTGAAGGACGACGAGATGGGCCGTAACGGCTTCATCGGCCGGCAGGCGCAGTTCTACCGGCGCGGCGACCCGACCGCCTTTCGCTCGCGCGGGCCCATCCGGGACGTCCACGTGCCGACCTACGACGTCAAGCCGACCGATCTGGCCGATGCCGCGGGGGAGGCGCTGCTCTTGTTCGGCAACGCCGACGCCCGGATCTCGGTGTCACGCCGATCGCGGCCGATGCCGTTCTACGCGCGCAACATCGACTGCGACGAGGTGTACTTCGCCCACCGGGGGACCGGTCGGTTCTACACCGAGTTCGGCACCATCCCCTACCGCCCGGGCGACTACGTCTACCTGCCGAAGTCGACCACGTACCGGCACGTCCCCGACCAGGAGGAGAACCACCTGCTGCTGCTCGAGTCCTACGCGGAACTGAAGGTGCCCGTCTCCCGGGCGCTCGGGCGGCACTGGCCGTTCGACTCGACCATGGTCTTCGTGCCGGAGGCCGAGGTGCTGCCGGGAGACGGCCGCGACCGCTACGAGGTCCGCCTGGCGCACAGCGGCGAGTACTCCTGGATCTCCTACGACCACGACCCGTGCGACGCGGAGGGGTGGCGGGGCGACAACTTCCCGTTCCGGGTGAACATCGACGAGTACAACGTGATGATGTCCGACACCGTTCACCTGCCACCGTCGGTGTCGGTCGTGATGAGCACGCCGGACCTGTTCCTGATCAACTTCCTGCCGCGCCCGGCCGAGGGCAAGCCGGGCACCGAGCGAACGCCGTGGTACCACCGCAATGTCGACTTCGACGAGGTGGCTTTCTACCACGGCGGGCACACGTTCGGCGTGCAGATGCCGCTCGGCCTGCTGTCGCACGCGCCGCAGGGGATCCATCACGGCGCGCCCGAGCGCGCCCGCCAGCGCGCGCGCCGGCTGCACGGCGAACAGGCCCGGGTTGAGTGGCAGGTCATCAACATCGACTCGCGCAGGCGGCTGGTTCCGACCGAGGCGGCCAAGGCCTACATCCGATTCGACGCCGACCCGGAGGCGACCTCGTGACAACGCCCGGCAGCGGTTACGGTTACGACCGCATTCCCTACCTCGTCATGTTCGAGGACAAGTCGGATTTCCGCGACACCTACGGCGGCGTGGGGGAGCAGGTCGCGCTGGAGTGCTACCTGCTGCGCCCCGCCCGCCCCTCGAAGACCGCGATCCTGTTCATGCACCCGATCGGCGGCGGCGCCTACCTGCCGATGACCAACGCGCTCGCCCGGGCCGGTCACCATGTGATCTACGCCAACAGCCGCTACCGCGGCGCCGACTACGCCCTGATCATGGAGAAGGTCGCTCAAGATCTCGGCGCGGCGATCCACGACGCGCGCGAGCGGCTCGGCTACGAGCGCATCGTGCTGGCCGGCTGGAGCGGCGGCGGCTCGCTGTCGGTGTTCTACCAGCAGCAGGCGCAGCAGGCGACGGTCACCTCCTCGCCGGCCGGCGATCCGCCCGACCTGACCCGCGAGGTGATGCCGCCGGCCGACGCGCTGCTGCTGCTGGCGGCGCACGTCAGCCGGCACGGCACGCTCACCGAGTGGATGGACCCGTCCATCCTGGACGAGAGCGATCCGGCCAAGCGCGATCCTGAGCTCGACCTCTACCACCCGGAGAACCCGAATCAGCCGCCGTACAGCGAGGAGTTCCTGTCCCGCTACCGCGCGGCCCAGATCGAACGGAACCGCCGGATCACCCGCTGGGTGCGGGACACGCTGGACGGGCTGAAGGCATCCGGCCGGCCGCTGGACGAGCGCGGCTTCGTCGTGCACGGGACGATGGCCGATCCCCGCTGGCTCGACCCCGCGGTCGACCCCAACGACCGCGAACCGGGTACCTGCTACCTGGGCGATCCCCGGGTCGTGAACATGGGCCCGGTCGGCCTCGCCCGGTTCAGCACGCTGCGCAGCTGGCTCTCGCAATGGAGTTACGACGACGCGCGCGCCGACGGCGACGCGTGCGGCCGGGACATCGCGGTGCCCACCCTGGTCATCGGGAACACCGCCGACAACGCCTGCACCCCGAGCCACACAAGGCGCCTGTACGAGGCCATCGGGCATCCGGACAAGGAGCGTTACGAGGTACGCGGCGCGACGCACTATTACAACGGGCCCGAGCAGCGGCCGATGCTCAGGGAAGCGGTCGCCAAGATCACCGCCTGGCTGAGCGAGCACGACCTCAGCGACTGACGGAAGGCCAGCCGGACTGACAGAAGGCCAGCCGGACTGACAGAAGGCCAGCCGGAGCGGCGGCGGATCAGAAGAAGGTGTCGCGGATCTCCGATCGTCGCGCCTTGCCGCTCGCGTTGCGGGGGAACTCGCGCAGCACGGTGAGGCGCGACGGCAGCTTGTAATGCGCCAGGCGCTGGCCGGTGAACGCGAGCAGGTCAGACTGGTCGACCTGGGCTCCCGGTACCGGGAGCACCGCGGCGGCGACGATCTGGCCCCAGAAATCGTCCGGGAGCCCGAACACGACCGCCTCGGACACCGCCGGGTGCTCGCACAGCGCGTTCTCGACCTCGACCGGGTAGATGTTCTCGCCCCCGCGCAGGATCATGTCGTCCCTGCGGCCGGCCAGATAGAGGTAGCCCTCGGCGTCTTGCCACGCCATGTCGCCGCCGTGCACCCATCCGTCGCGGACGCGCTCGGCCGTCAGTTCGGGACGGCCGACGTAGCCGTCCATGACGCTGTCACTGCGGGTGCAGATCTCGCCGACTTCGCCCGTCGCCACCGGCCGTCCGTCCGCGCCGCGCAACTCCAGGTCGACGCCGTACATCGGCCGCCCGATCGACGCCAGCAGATGATCGCGGCCGGCCAGCGCCCGCCGGTGGTCCTCCGGTCGCAGCACGGTCTGGCCGCCGCATTCGGTGCCGGCGCCGAAGGTGTTGTAGAGGTCGCAGCCGAAGATCTGGTGCAGCCGGCGGACGACCGAGGGCGGCGTCGCGGCCCCGCCGTAGGCTAGGCCGCGCAACGCGGGGTAGTCGCCGGCCGCATCCGGATGCTCGACCAGGGCGGTCGCCATGCTGGAGATGAGCATGCACCGCGTGAGCAGCCCGGACTTGAGGCTTGCGAGCACCGCGTCGACGTCGAACTGGGGGATGAGCAGGTAGCACGCGCTGCGCGCGAGCGCGTAGCAGAGCCAGCCCATCCCGGCCACGTGGAAGAGCGGGCTGCCGGAGTACAGGCATTCGCCGGGGCGGAATCCGTGCTCGACCGCGCCCTTGACGATATCCGCCTTCAGCATCCGCTGCGATTGGGCCACGATGCGCGGGGTCCCGGTCGTCCCGCTGGTCAGCAGCCAGGTGAGGATGTCGCTTTCGTCGGTCAGGGCGGCCATCGTCGACTGGCCGGACTCGGCGGTCAGGTCCGCCAGCGATACCCCGTCCGACGACCCGCAGTCGAGACGGACGGTGAGCCGACAGGACGGAGCAGACGGGCGCAGCGCCTCCAGCACCGGCTCGTAGCGCGATCCGAAGGCGATCACGGCCGGGTCGATCGCGCTGACCAGGGTCGCCAGCTCCGGCGGCGTCATCCTGAAGTTCAGCGGCGCCACGATGACGCCGAGCTTCATCGCCGCCAGGATGAGCACCACGTACTCGATGCTGTCGGTGTTCAGTATCGCGACCCGATCGCCTTTGCAGAACCCCCGCCGGCGCAGGCTGTCGGCCAGGCGCGATGCTCGCGACTCGAGGTCGGCGTAGGTGACGATCTCGCCGGCCGAGGTCCTCAGCGCGGGCGCGCCGGGGGAGTAGCGGGCGCCGATCGAAGGCCAGTCGCCGGGGCCGATGCCGGAGAGGGTCACCGTTCCTGCCGCTGCGGGGTAATGGCCCGGTTGCGCAGCACGCCGATGCCGTCGATCCCCAGCTCGACGACGCAATCGGCCGGCAGCCGGCGGCCCTGCTCGAAGGCCGACCCGCTGCGGAACGTTCCCGAGCCCCAGAGCTCGCCCGCGACGATTCTGCGGGACTGGCTGAGGTCGGCGACCACGTGCTCCCAGGTGAAGTTGGCCTCGGCGGTGCTCCCCCGGGACCACTCCTCGCCGTCGACGCGGACCCAGCCGTCGAGCGCGTTCGGATCGGCGATCTCGTCGGCCGTCACGATGCACGGGCCCAGGCCGTTCGAGCCGTCGAAGTCCTTGGCGTCCTCGTTCAGCCCGGCTCCCATCTTGTGGTTGCGCACCTGGCGGTCGCGGGCGGTCCAGTCGTTGTAGATCGTGAAGCCGAAAATGCAGGACCCGGCCGCCGCCTCGTCCACGCCGCGCGCCGTTCGCCCGACGACCATGCCCAGCTCGAGCTCGAAGTCGAGCTCCCGCGAGTACGGCGGCGCCACCACGTCCTCGTCCGGGCCGCTGATGTAGAGGTGGTCGCGCAACGTGTTGGGGCTGCGCCGGATGCCGCGGTTCAGGCCGAACCGCTCCGCTAGCCGCCGGTACTCCGCCTCGACGTCGGCCTCGTCGGGACCGGCCATCCGCCGCGCCATCTCGCGGAAGGCACCGGGCAGGTGCGACGTGAGCACGCCCAGGTCCCGGATTCGCCGAGGCCACGGCAGCGGCGCCAGCAGCCGCACGTCGTCGATCGCGGTCACCCGATCGCGCCGGGGCCGGGCGGCGGTCGCGGCGACGGCGTCAAGCGCGGGCGGCCCGGCTTCGATCAGGCCGAGCATCGACGTCAGCTCGCTACCGCCGTGCGTGGTGCCGGTGACGTCGACGACCGCCTGGTCGCCGTCGATGAGCGCACCGAGCCGACTAGGGCCAGGCGCAGCCGGGTCGGGCAGGGTAAACGTGACCAGGCGCATGAATTTCACTGTACGGCCATCACATAATATTCTCAACCGCCAGCGATCGCGCAGCCGGACCGTCCACGGCCCGGATAGGCTGTGGGCCGGCCGCAGACCGGGGGGCTCGGCGGCAGGGATGCGGCGGCAGGGAGGTGGTGGCGTGGCCGGAGCTGGCCAGGCGCGCAGAGCGCCCGCCACGAGCCGGCAGCTGTCCGCCGCGGCGACGCGGCGGGCACTGATCGACGCCGCGGCGGAACTGATCGCCGAGCGCGGCCCGGCGGCGGCCTCGGTGACGGCGATCACCGAGCATTCCGGGGTGAGCCGCGGCCTGATCGGCTGGCACTTCGGCTCCAAGGACCAGTTGGTCGTCGAGGTCGTCGAGCGGTCCATGAGCGAGATCGAAAGCGCGCTGCGCCGCTCGGTCGCGAACCCGTCGACCGCCTCCTTCGCCGCCTTGAGCGGGGCCTTCGGCGCGACGGCGGGCAGCGTCTCCGGCCGGGTTCTGGTGACGACGCTCGCCCACGTGCTCGGCCATCGCGACAACGTGGCGGCGGCCTACGCCCGCGGCGTGAGCAGGCTGGTCGACGTGGCGGCGGGGGTGGCGGCGTCCTCCGGGGTGGCCGAGCCGGAGGCGGCGCTGGTCGGGTCGACGTTCGTGGCGTCGATGCTCTCCTGCGGGCTGCAGCGCGCGCTCGATCCGGAGCTTGGCTCCCGGGTCGGCTGGGCGATCGGCCAGGCGTTCGATCACTGCGGCGGCGAGCCATGAGCCCGGCCCGGCGGGCGGAGATGTCGGCCGAGAACCGCGCCCGGATCGTCTCGGCCGCCACCGAGCTGCTGGCCGAGCAGGGCCTGCGGGCAACCACCGTGCACGCCGTGGCCGGGCTGGCCGGGATCAGCCACACCTCGGTCGGGTGGCATTTCAGCTCGAAGGACGGGCTGGTCTGCGCGGTGACCGAGGCGGCCTTCGAGGCCGTCTTCGCGCGCTTCGCCGCGCTGGCGAATGACGATGCGCCGCGAACGGTGGCGCGCTTTCTCGAGGCGCACCGCGACATCACGGCGTCCACCCCCGGCCGGGTCTTCGCGCGCATCCTGCCCGAGGTCGTGCTGCGCGAAGGCCGCCTGCGCGAGATCTACATCGACGGCTACCGGCGCATCCGCGAGCTGGCCGCGGCCTACCTCGAGCCGGTCGTGCTGGCGTCAGGAACCGGCGTGGACGCGGGCACGTTCGCCGCCGCGCTCTTCGCGTCGGGGGCCGGCGCCAACCTGGCGCGCGGGTTCGATCCGGGCTGGTCCAGGCGATCGGGGTTCGCCGTGGCCGGACAGGCGTTCAGCCGGATGCTGGCGGACGAGCCCGCGGGCTCGTCCGAGGCGACGGGGTCGCCCGAGACGGTGGCTGACGGGTGACCTGCCTCATCGGCGCTCCAGCAGGCGGCGCAGCTCCCGCGTGCCGTCGAGCGCAGCGGGAAATCCGGCGTACAGGGCGGTGTGGAGGAACGTCTCGGCGAGCTCATCGGCGCTGAGGCCGGCGTCAAGCGCGGCGTTCAGGTGGGTGCGCAACTCGGCCGTCCGGCCGGTCGCGGCCAGCACCCCGATGGTGACCAGCATCCGCGATCTCAGATCGAGCCTGTCCGAGCTCCACACCTGCCCGTAGCCGTAGCCGGCGACGGCCTCGCGTAGCCGCCGCTCGTACGGCTCGCACTCGTCCAGAAATGCCCGGGCCGAGTCCGGCCCGATCAACTCGCTCAGCTTCGCCACCCCGGCGTCGGCCGGATCGAGCACGCTCACCACCCGCTTCGGCTTCGCATCTGACTGGACAGTCATCACAGGATACGACAATCACAGGATGCGGCTATCACCGGACCCGGCCGTCGCCAGATTCGCGGCAGCCCCCTCTTGCCAATTTCTGGAAATGAATCCAGAATCAGCTTGTGATGACAGAGGCAGCAGCCAGCCCAGACCGCGCCGACGGGGGGCCGCCGGACGCGGCCGGGTTCCACCGGTGGGCCGGGGGGTATTTCGCCGCGAAGTCCGGGCATGACCTGGAGGCCCTGGCCGGCTCCTTCGATCCGGATATCGCGTACGAAGACGCGGTGCTGTGCCGCCGAACGACCGGCGCCGACCGGATGCGCGCCACCTACGCGGCCATCTTCGCCGGCGCGGGCGAGTCTGCGGGGTCGACCCTGACCTGGGCGGCCGGAAGCGAGGGCGGGGGAGCGGTTCAGTTCCTGAATGACGCCGCCCTCTTCGGCGCGCCGATGCAGGTGGTGGCGGTCATCGAGCTCGACCGGGGACGGGTTGTCCGGCAGCGCGATTACTGGGACGGCCGGGCGCTGCCCGCCCCGACCCTGGCCCGCCTGCGGGCGGCGTATCCGGCGCACCTGCGGCCGGCCGGGCTGGCGGCCGTCCAGCGTTCGCCGCGCAGCCCGGCACTGGGCGAGGCGGCCAGAGCGTATCGGGCCGCGCTGGAATCGGGGTCAGGCGTCGCCCGGCTGCTGGCAGCCGACGCCGTGCTCGAGGACGCGGCCCGCGGCGTGCGGGTGGTGACCAGGGACGCCGTCGCGGCCCACCTGGCGCGGTGGTCGACGGCGCTGCCGTACGGACGCGGAGCCCGGGAGACCAATGTCGTCGGCGGCGCGGACGGCGGGGCCTGGGAGTGGACGGCGAGCCCGGCGTTCGCCGAGTCGATCGGCTCGGGTGTCACCGCGGTGCGATTGGCGCCCGATGGCCGCATCGCCGAGCTGGTCGTCGGCTGGGACACGTCGCGGCTGTCGTCGCGGCGGTACCGTGAGCTGCCCGGCCCGGGCGAGCGCGCGTGACCGACTCGGGCTACGACGTCATCGTCGTCGGCGGCGGAACCTCCGGGTCGGTCGTCGCCGCGCGGCTGTCAGAAGATCCCGGACGACGGGTCCTGCTGCTGGAAGCGGGCAAGGTCTTCACCAGCGTCGGCGAATTCCCGCCGCAGCTGCTCGGCCGGGACGAGAGCGCCTGGGTCGGCCAGGATCACAACTGGTGGCACGCGGTCTCGCTCACCCGGGACCGGCCAGAACCGGTGCCGGTGACCCGAGGGCGGGTGATCGGCGGCTCGAGCTCGGTCAACGGCGGCATCCACGTGCGCGCGGTGCCGGAGGACTTCTCCGGCTGGGGCGACGGATGGTGGGACTGGCCGGACGTGCTGCGGTGCTACCGCCGCTCGGAGCGGGACCTGGACTTCGGCGCGGATCCGGTGCACGGGGACCGGGGGCCGGTGACCGTGCGGCGCGCTCACCGTGCGGACTACACGCCGCTGTACGCGTCCTTCGACGCCGCCTGCCGCGCGCTCGGCTACGCCGAGTGCGGCGACCTGAACCACCCGGAGGCGGCCGGGGTCGGCCCGCTGCCCCGCAACTTCGAGCGCGGTGTGCGCGCGAACGCCGCCTTCGCCTACGTGCTCCCGGCGCTCGCCCGGCCGAACCTCGACGTCCGCGGCGAGAACGTCGTCGATCGCGTCCTGGTGGATCGCGGTGTGGTCACCGGCGTCGACAGCGTCGAGGGCGGCCGAGTCTCCCGCTGGCACGCGCCGGCGGTCGTGCTGTGCGCGGGAGCGCTGATGACGCCGGCCGTGCTGCTGCGGTCGGGGATCGGGCCGGCGGCGGAGCTGGCCGAGCTCGGCC
>Ga0302325_10011058_pt1 | contig 19468 bp, 16 predicted proteins | sample Palsa_T0_2_FD_201948 | JGI IMG/M metagenome (GOLD analysis project Ga0302325, IMG submission 201948) | Peat permafrost microbial communities from Stordalen Mire near Abisko, Sweden - Palsa_T0_2 | ecosystem: Environmental > Terrestrial > Soil > Palsa > Peat permafrost | place: Sweden: Abisko...
TGACGCCTAGCGCCACGTCGCCAAGCCGTCACTAGATAACCCCTCCTACAAGTCCGAGCGACTTTTCCACACGCGCAGCCACTGTCAAACCAGAGAGTCGGATCCGGATAGCAGAACTTGGCGTCATTCAAACATTTGCGAAGGCAAGTGACATACCGCGCATCCAACCTCATCAAACAATCGGAAGCCGCGTCTAACGGCGTGTTACGCTTTTACCCTGTCCGACGAATTGTAGTAGATTGCCACGGCAGAGATTCCGTAGGCTCAGCGACTTTGGCCACATTGATCGAGGATTGAGCAATGGACTTCTTTCGCAAGCATCGGCTGTTGATGGTAATCGCACTCTTCGCAGTGATGGCCGCCTGTTGCGCCGACGAGTGTAGCAACTCTATTGAAGCGTTGACGAACCTGCTGAGCGACGGCTACCCACCTGGCGTGGAGGATCCTTACGCTGCCTCGAAGGTGGCTGCTTTCTCCAATTCGAATATGCAGCAGCTTTCACGTCCCGGCGGAGCACGAGTCGCGGGAGATCAGATCAGTACGAACCCGAACGACAATATCGTTCTCGTCGCAGGTGGCGCGAAGTACAACGTTACAGCCGAGATCTTGACGCTCGGCGGCTCGCCAGCCTTCGCCGCGACCAACGCACCAATGAAAACCGACCGGCATCTGCATACGGCCAATCTTCTGACGACTGGACCGAACGCCGGGCAGGTGCTGATTGCCGGAGGTGACAGCGATTCCGGACAATCGGGCGCGGCTATCGCAACGGCCGAACGGTATAACCCCGCTTCCGGAACCTTCTCGTGTGTCGGAACACCGGTGAGCGGGCAATGTCCAACCAGCATGGTGTCCTCGCGCATCTTCAATGCCGCAACAACGCTCGAGGACGGCACCATCCTGTTCACGGGAGGGGTCGACAGGCATGACAATGTGCTATCGAGTGCGGAACTCTACAACCCGGCAACGGATTCGTTCAGTGCAACAACCGGCTCGCTCAGCGGCGGCTTCTTCGACCATCAAGCCGTATTAATCAACACTGGAGCCTCTGGCGCCGACAACGGAATGGTTCTGGTCGCCGGCGGTTTCGATTCTGCCGGCAACCCGCAGACCGCGGCGATGCTCTACAACCCGGCATCCGGCACGTTCACCCCAACCGCCAACACGATGACAACGACGCGCGCCTTCTTCACCGCCACTTTTCTGGACCCCGCCGTTGTGAGCGCGCACGGCGGCGAGATCTTCATCGCGGGCGGCGACGGCGGCGGTCTCCCGGGCGGCGGCGGCACTGCCGAGCTATTCGATCCAACCACCAACAAGTTCACTGCGATCTCGGCGCCAATGAACGAAGCGCGCGCGTTCCATGGTGCGGTGCTGCTCGAAAATGGAAAGGTATTGCTCTTCGGCGGGCGAGTTAATTTCAATTCCGGCCTCGCGGATGCCGAAATCTTCGATCCGGCTACGGAGACCTTTACCCCGACCAATTCTGGAGCATGTCCTGGCGCGACCTTTCCTGCCAATCCTCCGGCCGGATGCATGATCGATACGGCGTATGGGCAACAAGGGGTCCTGGTATCGGATGGGACCGTAATGATCACCGGCGGATTCAAGAGCGTGCGCGGCGTCGAATTCTTCGACCCAAACACCAACACGTTCAACTTGTCCACGACCGCGGCTCCTCTTGCCTACAGGCGCGGACTTGGAATGCCGAGTCCCGACAACGGCGGATATACGGCGACCCTGCTTCCCGATGGCGGTCATGTGCTGATCGCGGGCGGCGCACCCTGGTTCGACTTCCTCAATACGGCCGAATTGTATGACGCCTCGGAGGCTTCAGTCGCCGGCGTCGGCTTTATGGTCTCGTCGTTTGCTGCTGCCGCAGCCGCGGCGCTCCCAGGCGGCAGAATCCTGCTGACCGGGGGCGCGTCCGGCGAACAACTGGGGGGCCCCACAACTTCCGCCGAGCTTTTCGACTTCCCATCGACTTCTTTCCTGTGCCCGGACGGGAGTACGCCGATGGATAATCCGACGATGCCATGCTCCATCACGATGAATGATGCGCGATCTCTTCATACCGCGACCTTGATGCCTTCCGGCGCTGATGCGGGACAGGTGCTGATCGCGGGCGGCGATCAAGGATCGACCGGCGGCTCACCCACCGCCGAATTGTTTAACCCGTCAGACGGCACATTTTCCTGCGTCGGCGGGCTATCGTCGAGCACGTTTCAATGCAACGCGAGCATGACCAGCGCCCGCTTCGGTCACACCGCTACGCTGCTGACTTCCGGCACGGAGAGCGGAGAAATATTGATCGCGGGCGGCTCGAGCAGTTCGTTTACCCCATCGACTGTCCTCAACACGGCAGAATTGTTCAATCCGGCCTCCAACACGTTCTCGTGCGTCGGAGGTGTCAGCTCCAGTCCCCCGCAATGCAATCAAAGCCTCAATACCGCGCGGTACGGACATTACGGGTTGGTGCTCACTGCGGGTCCCAACGCGGGTCACGTCCTGATCGCCGGAGGATCGGATCAGAACGGGGCACCGATCGCTTCGGCCGAGCTCTACGATCCCACTGCCGGAACATTCTCGTGTATCGGCGGATCCACCTCGGGAGCGTGCAACTCGGTGATGAGCGCTGGACGGGCCGGCGCCAGCGCAACGATGCTTAACGACGGTCGAATTCTGTTCGCGGGGGGAATCAGCGGCTCGGTGGCGGCCGGATATACTTCGATCGCCAGCGCGGAAATCTACGATCCGGTGCAGAACAAGTTCACTGCGACCGGCAACATGATCACCGCTCGCGCGGGCCATTCGGCGGTTCTCTTGAACAATGGCGATGTGATGATGATAGGCGGGGCGACCGGAAGCGTCAGCGGCGGCACTACCACCGCGGAGCTCCAGCTCGCGTTTGATTCCGAGGTCAACGGCGCGATGCTCAATTCGACCGAGATCTTCGATCCAACCAAAGGAACCTTCGCGCCCGGGGGCTCGCTGACGGAAACCCGCGCCGTTATAAACGCGATCGTTGTGCAGCAAGGGACCGTTGGACCGACGATAGTGCCGACTTCAACGCCGACGGCTTCGCCCACCAGCGGCACACCTTCCGCGACACCAACCTCGACGCCAACGGCCACGTCGAGGGCATCAACAACTGTTACGGCCACCGCGTCTCCAACAGCCACGGCGACGACATCACCAACCATTACTGCGACGGCATCTCCAACGCCGACACCGAGTGTGGCAGAGAAGTTGACCATATCTCCCACAAGCCTCAACTTCGGCAATTCCACGCTTGTCAACGCCACCAGCAAGCCGAAGAAAATCAAGATTCAAAACAAGGGGACCAGGAAGAACGGCGTTGCAGTGACGATCGAATCGGTGAGTCCGCTGTCGCCGCCCTCCTTCCGGGTGACGAATCCATGCAGCGTCATCGGGCCGGGGGAGAGCTGCGAGGTCTCGGCTGTGTTCACGCCAACAAGCACCACACGTGCATCGGCGACTCTCGTAGTCACGACCAATGACAGCCTCTTGCCGACAGCATCGGTCATGCTTGAAGGCACCGGCAAGCAGCGGAAAGTAAAGAAATGAAAGATGACACGGAGCGCTGCGCGCGGATCGCTAAATAAAAATCGGAGCTGGCGCCAAGTTACGCAACGGTCTCGTGCAAGGGAGAGGATGAAGGTGGGGGTCCGAGTTAGGATATCGCGTTCCGCGCCACTGATTATTCGCCTCGCCCGCTTTGTTGCGGGAGAGGCCGCGCCGAAGGAGCCGGTGAGGGAGATTATACAGCGGGCTACTACGCCCGCGATTCAAGATTCCGCTTCTGCTTCGAAACGCATTCCGACGGGTGGAGTCTGAAAACCCTACTCCGCGGCGCGTTCCTGCGAGGCCAACTGTGCTCGCGCTGGCTCGCGCGATGCTGCCGCGGCGCCTGCCGTTGCAGCCTGACCTACCAGCACGCCCAGCGGTGCGAGATTCAATTCGGTGGCGCATTCTTCGGTCGCGCGATGCGCAACCCGCGCCGCCGCCAGCATCTCGGCTGCGATACATACCGCACCCGCCATCGTCAGTGCTCCCAACCCCAGCGCAATCTCCGGCAGTCCCGCAATCGCCACTGCTGCCGCGCACACCACGCCTGCTGCCAGAGCTATCGTGCTGATTCGCGTGAGCTTTACCCGCGCCAGCACGTGATTGGTAACTTTGCCCGCCTCATGCTCTTCGTCCGCGGTCTTCAGCTCGATTCGCGTCCACGGATTCGGCCGCACTTCCAGGTCGTAGTCGTGCCAGCCCGCGTCGATCACCGCGCCATGCCCGGTGCGCGCGAACAGTTTCAGCATCTTGTCCATCAGCCGGTCGCGCGTGATGCTCTCGTTATTCCAGTAGTCGAGCCGCACCGTGCGGCGCAGCCAGTTGATAGTCGCGCGCTGACGTACGCCGTCCGCACCCGCGATTCCGCTCAGGGCTTTCGCCCGTGTCTTGTAGCGCGTCATCGTTCGCACCATCGGCCCCGTGAAAGCGAGATACGCGATCAGTAGTCGCGCGGTAAAACTGTCATGAAATTTGTCGAGCGGCGCGTGCCACGCGTAGTAGAGCGCCCATATCGGCCCGAGCGCGAGCATCACCGCCGCCGGAATCAGCGAGACCCCAAGCACGATCGACGCTACCGTCACGATTGCCGAGAGCACGGTCCACTCAAGCGTCTGCGGCAGAACCTTCAGCAGCGTCAGGCCGGGATCGAACAGCGTCTGCGCACCCGCGGTCGCATTCCACAAAACGCGCTTGCGGCCGCCGCCAGGAATCGTGCGCGCCAGCCCGGGGATCGTCCCGCGCCACGCAATCTGGCCCATCACGTTGAAGCGCTCGGGATATTTAGGAAACAGCATCGCCTCGGCCCGTCCGTAACCGCGTTGCTGTCCGTAGTAAGCCTTGATCGTGTTGCGGCGGAAATGCCAGACGAAAGCCGCCGGCGAGAACCCGAGCTGGTAGCCCGCCGCGATCATCCGCCAGCAGATATCGACGTCGTCGCCCGCCGCCGTAAACTGCGGATCGAATCCGCCAATCTTCGCCAGCGCCGACTTCAGGAACACCATGTTGCAGCCCGCCAGATGCTCGGCGCGATCCTCGGCGACCAGCACATGGCACGGCGCGCCCGGCGACGCGGCGCAGCTCGCTTCGATCCAGCCGTCTTCATGCGGCGCGTAGTTCGGACCGCCGCATCCGTCGAAGTTGTTTTCGGTCATCGAGCGGACCATCAGTGTCAGCCAATGCGGATCGACCACGCAGTCCGAATCGGTGTAGGCAATTATCTCACCGCGCGCCGCCTGCATCCCGACGTTGCGCGCAACGCTCAACCCCTTGTTGGGCTGACGAATGAGCCGGAACTCGGGAAAGTCCATCGAGATGTCAGCAGTGGTGTCGCGCGATCCGTCATCGACGATAACAACTTCGAAATTCGGATAGTCCAGGCGCCGCAGCGATTCGAGGCACGGCCGCATCGTGCGCTCCGCGTTGTACGCGCAAATTACCACCGACACCATCGGCATCTTCGCCGGCCGCGGCGGGCAAGTGCCGTTGAGAGTGACGAACGGCATCGAATCCGATGCCTTCATCATCCGCACACCGAGCCAATCCTGAGACACCGGGGCAGGAACCGGCGGAGCAACCACGCCAGCCGCACCCGTGCCAAACGCCACTGCCACCGCTTCGTCCTGCCCCGGCGATGCTGCCCTGAACTCAATCAGCACCGGCCGCGCTTCCGCGACGTTATGCAGGGCAACGACGAAATCGCGAATCTCAACCGGTGCGAGTGCGGGAATTTCCGCGTAGAGAAAATCTTCTTCCAAAATTGAAAGCGCGCGCGTCTCCGGCCGCACCTTTATTCCGACCATCGCCACGGGCGCGTGTGCCTTGATTGTCTTCACGACGCCGCGCACGCGCCGCCGCGCATTCTCGAGTCCGCCCGCACGCAATGCATCCTGCCCGATTTCGCAATCAATGATGTACCCGACCAGCGCCGGATGCTTGCTGAAAATATTTGCCGTATGCGCGATGCGCGAGACCACGGACTTCCATCCGCGCCGCGACCTCAGTTCATCCGCCGTGATTCGCAACTCGACCATCGCGACCAGTCCCGACTGCGCCGCAATGTCGAGGCACGGCTGCGACTGCGCCTCCGTCAGCACGAGGCCGGTCGTATGCGCAGTGCGCAGATCGTCGAACCGTTTCCTCAGCGTGAGTTTCCGTGCAAAGTCGAGTGAGCCGCTCACGTCAGCAAGGCGCATCGCCTTGAAAAAGAATTTCTGACCTGAACGGGAAAGGAACTTACCGTGGGCGGTGACACTTGGCGTGCGACTGGTATTGGTAAGCATGGATTTCGGTGTCCTCTCGATGAGGACCTAATTGCCAAAGCCATGCCACATGAAAACTCCTTTGATTATTGGACCTTTTTGGCACCCACCGGCCCGGCGCAAACCAATTGGGATGGGGGCTGTACGATTTGCGCCTCGCGACTTTCCGAGGGGAACTGTTCGCGAGGTGCAAAATCAGGCACCATGCCGCCTCAATGCACACGCTAGATTGGTTATTTTGCGAATGTTATACGTCAGATCGAATAATCAACAATAAAATTCCCTACCCGGTTGTATTGCAATGAAACTATCGCTCGCCTGTGGATGCTGCAGACCGTCAAAGTCCAAGACGCACCGTGTAACAAACGACGAGCCGCTCGAGGCCACCCCCGAAGAGGTGCAGGCGATACGGAGCCAGCTCGCCGAGATCGAACAATCGCTCTCCCGCCTGTGGGGCGAGACCATCTGGAGCCGCACGCCGGAATGCCTCCAGATCCGTTCTGAAGCCGCCGACCTAATCGATCGGCACTTCGCAGGCATCGTCGATCAATGGGGCGATTCGATTGCCACCATCATCCACGGTCACTCGAAGTACGACGAGAGTGGCCGCAAAGACAACATGGTCAATTCTCTCATCCGCTTCATTGACCACCTGCGCGATCCCGACAACATCTGCACTTACGTTTATCTGCGCCGGCATTGCCAGGAAGGAATGCTCGCGCGGGCCAAACCCTCGCAGTTCAACGTCATTCATATCGCGCTCAAGCAGATCATTCTCGACCATGTAAAATCCACGATGACCGGTCCTGCGATGGAACGAACGCGCGATCTGATGGTCGCGGCGATCGACGAGCGGCGCCTGATGGTCTCTCAGTTCTACATCGAGTCGCGGGAACGGCTGTTGCGGGAATCGGAAGAGAAATACCGCAATACCATCGATCACGCGCCGGATCCGATGTACGAGATCGAGCCGCACAGCTGGATCGTAACCGGGCTGAACGCGGCCGCGCTGCAGCTCCATCAGATGGAGCGCGACCATGACATTGAATACGCACACAAGGAAGTAATTGGAACTCCCGTCCCCGATCTGGTGCCGCCCGAGCTCAGGCAGGGCGTCATCGACAGCCTCGAGACGGTGCTGCGCGAGGGCTCGGCGCAGACCTCGGAATTTCCGGTCGGGCCGTTTTTCTTCGATGTGAACTCCGCGCTCATCACCTACGGCAAAAAACAATTCATCCAGATGATCCTGCGCGACGTTACGCAGCGGCGCGAGATTTTCGACTCGCTGCTGAAGGCCGAGCGGCTGGCCGCGGCGGGCACCTTCGCAGCGGGCGTGGCGCACGAGGTGAACAATCCGCTCGCGTCGATCTCGTCGCTGGTTCAATCGATCCTCACCGGCGAGAAGGACCCCGAGCGGCGCACGATGATGCATACCATCCTGTCGCAGATCACGCGCATCTCGAGCACGCTCAAGGATTTAGTAAATTTTGCGCGACCGACTACGGCACAACGGAAGGCGGTCGACGTCAACGGGCTCATCGCCGAGACGCTGCGACTGATCACCTACAACAAGCGCTTCAGCGGCATCCGGGTCGAGCCGATTCTTGCGCACGATCTGCGGTTCGCGTTTGCTGACGACAACGAAATTCAGCAAGTGCTGCTCAACCTGCTGTTCAACGCCGCCGACGCGTCGCCCGCCGAGGGCGCGGTCATCAAGGTGATCACCGAGAACCAGCGCGCCGGGCAAGGCGCGGACAAATCGCGGCGGGTGGTTATCAAGGTGGTGGACAACGGCATCGGAATTCCGCGCGAACATCTCGAGCGCGTGTTCGATCCATTCTTCACGACCAAGCCTGCCGGCGCCGGCGTCGGCCTTGGACTCTCGCTATGCCAGCGCATGATCCTGTCCAACCAGGGCACGATTCGCGTCGACAGCGAGGTCGGCCGCGGCACCGCGGTGACCATCACGCTCGGCGCTGCAGAGGAAGCGGTCCGTCAGCAGCAAGCCGCACAGATGGCAGCCTCCTGAACGTCGTAGTCCAATGAACAACGACGCTTCATGGACGGCGCAGGAACGAGGACCTTATCGGCTGCTGATAGTCGAAGACGAACCGCTGATGCGGTCGATCATCGTGCAGCTCGCGCGCAGCGAAGGCTACGAGGTGATGGAAGCGCCGGCGGCGGAAGTTGCGCTGCATATTTTCGAAAAAGAAAAAATCGATCTCGCGATACTCGATCTTAACCTGACCAGCGGCGGCAGCGGGCTCGACCTGTTGCGCAAGATGCGCGAGCTGGACCCCGAGGTGATGGGCATCATCGTCACCGCTTATGCCAGCGTCGAGTCGGCGGTCGAGGCGCTGCACCAGGGCGCCTACGATTACATCACCAAGCCGTTTGCCAACGATCATCTGAAAAAGGTGATGCGCAACGCGCTCGAGGGCAAAGCGCTGTTCCGCGAAAATCGTTTTCTGCGCCAGGAACTGCGCGAGAAGTATCGCTTCGAAAGCATCATCGGCAAAAGCGACGCGATCGAAAGCACCTTCCGCGTCATGGAAAAAGTCGCGCGCACCGATTCGAGCGTCTTGATCACCGGCGAATCCGGCACCGGCAAGGAACTGGTCGCCCGCGCGATTCATTTCAGCTCCGATCGCGCCAACAACCGCTTCCTGCCGATAAATTGCGGCGCACTGCCCGAGAACCTGCTCGAGAGCGAGCTGTTCGGCTACAAGCGGGGCGCGTTCACGGGCGCCGGGCAGGACAAGGTGGGACTGCTCAAGGCAGCCGACAAGGGCACTATCCTGCTGGACGAAATTGGCGAGCTGCCGCTCGCGCTGCAGGTCAAGCTGCTGCGCGCGCTGCAGGAGCGTGAGGCGTACCCGCTCGGCGCCAACGATCCGGTGGCATTCGACGTGCGCGTGCTGTGCGCCACCAATAAAAACCTCGAAGCCGAGGTCAAGGGCGGCCGCTTCCGCGAAGAACTGCTGTATCGAATCAACGTCATAAACATCAATCTGCCTGCGCTGCGCGAGCGCCAGGATGACATCCCGCTGCTCGCCAATCATTTCCTGCGCAAGTACGAGAAGTCGCTGTCGCGTACCGCGATGCGTTTTTCAAAGGGCGCGATGCGCCTGCTTATCAACTATGCGTGGCCGGGCAATGTGCGCGAGCTCGAGAACACTATCGAGCGCGCGGCGATTCTGGCCGAGACCGATGTGATCCATTCGCACGACCTCCCGGACAAGCTCCGCAGCACGTCGCCGGTGATGGCGAGTATCGAGAACACCGGCCTGACCCTGGAGGAGCTGGAGCGCGAGCATATCAAGCGCGTGCTGGACAAGGTCGAGAACGACAAGGTCAAGGCGGCGCAGGTGCTGGGGATTCACCTCTCGACGCTCTATCGCAAGGTCCAGCGCTACCATCTCGACGGCGATACCCCCGTGCATCAGGAGCCCGCGCGCTCGGCCTGAGCGGCGGGAATAGACGTGGCAATCCGATAGTCAAGGATATAGACTTTCAGGTGGGACGGCAGACCCCGGCCGGCCCGGAGAAAAATATGGACCTCTTTGCGCCAACTCATTTGCTGATCATTCTGCTGATCATCCTGGTCATCTTTGGGCCCAGCAAGCTCGGCGATGTCGGCGGCGCGATGGGCAAAGCGATTCGCGATTTCAAACGCGCGATGAACGAGCCCGACGACGTGACCAAGACGGTAGTCAAGCCCGACGAAGCGAAGACTGCCGAAGTGGTGAAGCCCGACAAAGTTTCCTGACCCGCCGCGCCTCGCCGAATCTTCCAATCACTCCCGCATCGCCCGGGCCTCGGCGATATCATAGCGCCTTCCACGAACAATGCGGACCGCGCTGAAACGAATCGCGACAGCACTTGGCGCTCTTAGCGCCGGAAGCAAGTTACTACTGGCATATGGGCTGGTTCTCGTCGCGGTTTATCTCCTGGCGGCATTGCGCGTGGTACACCTTGCCGGACTGCTGGCCGGTTTGCTCGGGCTGATCTCAGGAGCATTGTGCGGACTGACGTTCTGGCATCGAGCACGCGTGGAGATCGGACGCCGCAAACTCAAGTACCGCAACATCCGCAGAATAACCGGAATAACGGCGGCGGCGGGAATTTCACTTTTTGTCGTGAGCTATTCGGGCTCGCCTGTTATACCGGTCTCGGCGCCACTGTCAACGGCGCCACCATCCGCAGAGTTAGCACCACAGGCAGCGCCACCATCCAGCGGAGTCGGATGGTCGATCATGTTTCCGCCACTGACGACGCGGTCGGGAGTAATTTACATGAAGCCGAATGTCGACGCGCCTTTGACTGAATGGCGACCAATGCAACTGGAAAAAAGACCCGCCTATGATTCGGAACGCGCGTGCGAAAATTTTCGGTCGAAGATGATAGCGAAGGCAAAGGACTTCATCATCGGCGCACCGCCTGATCTCGAGCAAAGGCCCCTGGAGAAAAGCGAGACGGCAGGAAAGTGGATCTTCGCGATGGAGGCCAACCAGTCGCGATGTATCGCGAGCAACGACCCCGGTCTCAACGGGAAATAGTCCATTAGGCGCAGGAATTCTGAAAAAATGAGACGATACGTTCTGACTGGTACTCCCGGTTGCGGCAAGACTTCTATCATTCGATCGCTGGAAGTAGCCGGCTATCTGGTAGTCGAAGAGGCTGCGACTGACATTATCGCTCTGCGGCAGGCGCAGGGCGTTGCTAGACCAGAGACGCAAGCGAGTTTCATCGACGACATTACTAATTTGCAGAACCAGCGGCAGATGCGCGTGGCTGAGCTGTCGTCAGAAGTGCAGTTCTATGACCGGTCGCCGGTGTGCACCTATGCGCTCAGCCGATGGCTTGGCTTCCCGATCTCGATAACTCTCGCCGACGAAATGGAACGCATAAGAGAGTGCCATATTTTTCAGAAGCAGGTGTTCTTCATCGAGAACCTCGGATTCTGCGAGCCCACTGCAGCACGAAAGATCAGCTTCGAAGAATCCCTCGCGTTTGAAAAAGTTCACGAAGAGACCTATCGCTCTTTCGGTTATGAATGCGTGAGAGTCCCGCCTCTGCACCTATCGGCGCGAGTGGAACAGATCGAGCGCTATATCTCAGCGTCAGGCTAGTTACCCGCCGAGGATATGGGCGCGCTCTGCGGACCGACCGGGACGCCGGCACGCGCAAGGTAATCCGCCGGGAAACGGCTGTTGAAGACGAATCCGCAAATCAACAACACCGTCGGCATCGCAAATCCGAAGAGCGGCGGCGCGAGCTTGCCGCCGATAATGACGCCGATCGCAGCGAAGCCGACGTTGACCGTCATCAATCCGCACCAGACCAGAGTCATGATCCACATCAGGCGCACGAAGATCGGATTGCTCCAGAACTCCGGCGGCGCATTCTCGCGCGCATAGGCTGCCGTGAAGGGACGGCCGATTGCGACCGAACCCCATGCGGCAAGCGCGAAGCATGACCATACTACTACCGCGTTATAGACCGGGAACGTCGTCGACCGCAGGCCTATCGTCAGTACCGACGCGATCACGAAGAACGTCAGCATGGTCCAGTCCATCAGCTTGATCGAGACACCGCGGCTTCGCATCGCGCCAAGAGAGACGATGCACAGAATCAATCCGCCGCCGCTCGCGATGCGCCAATGGTTGAAGCCGGAAGCAAAGCCGTAGAGTATCCACGGCGCGAACGTCAGCAGTCCGCTCGCAAATCCTGAAGATTTTTTCTGTTCCGCCACGCGCTCGCCCTGATTGCATGACGATACCAGAGCGGCAGTCCCGTGCGCGACGCTAATTCGCATCGCACAGGTCTGCCGCTCCGCGGGCGAAACAGCTGGCTAGTAGTTGCTGGTGCTAGTGCTCGAGCTGTGCTCGCTCGAGTCGCCACTGGGCGAGCTGTCGCTCGATGACGACGAGTGATGCTCGGTCGCCGTGGTGGAAGGCTCCTCGACTACGGCGGGTGCCGCAACGACTATCGGTGGCGGCGGTGCTATCACCGGTGCTGCGTACACGACGGCCGGCGCGGGCACCGAAGTTGTAGTCTCGCTGTTCGAGCTGGTGGTGTCAGTGGACTGTGCGAATCCGACTGTCACGCTGCCGAACAGCACCGCGACGCCGAATGACAGGGCTGCAGTTTTGAATGAGTGTTTCATAATCGTTCTCTCCGTTGGTCCTTTGTAAAGCGTTAGATTCAGCCTAAGGACGCATCGATCGGGACAGCAAGGACATGCGCGGCACCGACTGCAGATTGAGTGCTAGGGAGAACGGGCAGCGACGTATTCGGATACGTAAGCACAAGCCGCGACGGTTGCGGTCGCAGCCAGGGCCGATTTTCCCTAGGTATTCTTTCCCCGCCTTCTAGGTACTTTTCCCCATCGTTCTAGGTGATTTTCCGATTCACCTTCCCGCGCCTTTGATTCACTTTGGATGAGCAATTGGCACGCATAAGTGGCTCGGAGAATTTAGTGCGCAGCGAAGCTCAGACAAACGGAAAAAGGCAATCGGAGTATCCGTCAAAAAACGGGCACGCTCCTGTTGCAGCTGTTTTGTCCGCGGCGAGGGACCGACTCCGCGCCGGAATTGAGGCGGTTGATTGGGAGCAGGGACTGCATATGGAGGCGCTCGCCAACCTGGCGCATGAACTTCGCTCTCCGATGCAGGCGATCCTCGGATACCTCGAAATCCTGCGCAACGAGGTCAGCGATGGGCTCGACGATCGCCACAAGCAGATTCTTGAGCGCCTGAACGTCAACGCCCACGACCTGGCGCAGACCATCGAAAACGTTATGGATTTCACGGTCGCGGATGCGATGGCCGAGGCGCCCGGCGAAGGGAAAATCGACTTGCGCGAGCTGATTGAAGAAGTTGCGCCGGCACTCGAAGCCGCCAACGACTCAAAGGGACTCGAACTCAAATTCGTTCTCGAAAACGCACCCGATGTCATTCACTCGCGGCGCCGCCCGCTCAAAGCGATACTGCTCAACCTGGCGGTCAACGCGATCAAGTTTACCGATCAAGGCAGCGTCAACATCGCGATTCGTCGGGCCGCATCGTCGCACCTCGGCTCCGCGGTCGAGCTGGAGGTTCGAGACACGGGACCCGGCATTGCGGCCGAGCTTGTCGCGCAGGCATTCGAGACTTGCGCTCAGCTATCGCACTCGAGTGTCCGCAGGCACCGCGGAATGGGCCTTGGACTCGCCGTCGTTGCGCGAAACGTTGAAGCGCTCGGCGCAGAACTAACGGTGAAAACCGCGCTCCACCAAGGCTCCGCGTTCATCGTGACTGTGCCGATTACCGACCCGAAGACTGAAGCCTCTCGAGCATCTTGATAACCGGTGCAGATGCAGGGGTCGCCCCTGCTCAAGGAAGCATGAAACCCAAGCTGGTTTAATTTAAATTGCATTCCTATCGGTAGTGGCGCATCAGGCCGACCACCACGCCGCGAATCGCGAGGTCTTCCTCTCCCACCATGATCGGTTGCATCGCCGAGTTCGCAGGCTGCAGCCGGATCTGCCCGCTCGATTCACGATAGAACTTCTTGACCGTCGCCTCGTTGCCGATTAACGCAACGACCGTCTCGCCATTGTCGGCGCTGTCGCGACCTTCGACGATTATGTAATCGCCGTCGCGGATGCCGTCTTCGATCATCGAGTCGCCCTTCACCTTCAGGCAGAAGGTATTGTCGCGCCGAATGAAGTCATCAGGCACGCTGATCGTTTCATTGCTCTCTACTGCTTCGATCGGCGCGCCCGCCGCGACGGTGCCGAGCAATCGGATCGTCTTGGGCCCGTCATGCTTCTCCGAGGCCGCGACTTCCAGCGCGCGGCTGTGATTGTGCTGACGCTTGATAAACCCCTTCTGCTCGAGATTGTGCAGATGCTTATGCACGGTGGCGAGCGACGACAGCCCGAAGTATTGCCCGACTTCGGCCAGCGTGGGCGCGTAGCCGTGTTCGCTGATATAGTTGTTCAGGTAGTCGATCAGCTGCTTCTGCCGCTTGGTCAGCGTCGCCATTTCGTATCGCCCCCTCTTCCTGTGCGGTGTCAAATGATGGCGAAAATCAGGCGAAGATGCAAGCGACAGCCACAAAAATCTGCGGCCGGTTTCACTGGCTCAATGGAGCGCATAGTCTCAACTACGACCTGAATCCGATGGCGAAACTGCTAATCCAATTCGAAAACGGCGACCCCGAAAAAGTGATCGAGTTCGACCCGGCCAAGGCCCCGTTCCATCACGACGGCAAGCCGGGCTCGATCCTCGACGTGATGCTCGGCCACGGGGTCCATCTTGAGCACGCATGCGGCGGCAACTGCGCCTGCACGACCTGCCACGTGATCGTCAAGCAGGGATTCAACAAGCTCGGCGAATCGAGTGAGCAGGAAGAAGACCTGCTCGACAAGGCGCCAGGGCTCACGCCGACGTCGCGGCTCGGATGCCAGGCCGTCATCGAAGACCCGGACGCGGAAATCGTGGTTGTGGTGCCGCGCTACACGATCAACCAGGTCAGCGAGGCGGCCGAGGAATGACCCCCGATCCGCCGCCCGCCCAGGCCGGCAAGCGTGCCGCGCTGAACGCGCGGGTCGAGAAAATTTTCGATCACACGCCGGACACGCGCTCGCTTTTTCTCTCGCTCACCAGCGGCAAGCATCTGCGATTCGTCCCCGGCCAGTTCATCTCGATAACCATTCCCCTCGGCGACGAAACCCGCTCACGGCCCTATTCGATTGCGTCCGATCCCGAGGACCGCGGCTCCTTCGAAATTTGCTTCAACCGCGTTGCGGGCGGGCGCGGCGTCGGATGGCTGTTCGAGCGACGCGTCGGCGATCTCCTGGATTTCAGCGGTCCGTTCGGCGCCTTCACGCTCGACCAGGCGCCCGCGGCAGAGTTGGGATTCATCGCGGAGGGCACCGCAATCGCGCCAATACGCCCGATGCTGAAACGGGCGCTTGCTTCATCGCCGGCGTCGAAGATCCATCTCATCTACGCGGCAAGCGATCGCGATCATGTCCTCTACGTTGCTGAACTCGACGCACTCGCGCGGAGCACCCCGAATTTTTCTTGCGAGATTGTGATCGCGACCGCCGACCGGATTTACGATCGCCTGTTCGCGTTGGCGCAAGCCCGATGGGTCACCGATAACGCCGATCGCACGCGCCACTTCTACATCTGCGGCGTCGGCAAGGGCGTCATCCGCCTGCGCGACCTGCTCCGCGGCGCCGGCTACGAACGCCGCTCCGTGCATTACGAGCAGTGGTGACGCCCAGCGTTACTTCGCGAACGCCTTCCTCAGCGCCTCGGCCGACTCCTCGATCGCGAGCCTGCCCTTGTCGAGCACTTCGTACATCGAAAAGAATCCGTGGATCATTCCCTCGTAGCGCGTGACCGTCACCGGCACGCCGGCGGCGCGCAGCTTCTCGCCGTAGGTCTCACCCTCGTCGCGCAGCGGATCGAATTCCGCCGTAATGATCAGCGCCGGCGGCAATCCCTTGAAGCTCTTCGCCAATGCGGGCGCGACGCGCGGGTCTTTGCGGTCGGCGACGCTGCGCAGGTAATGCCGCCAGAAATAAATCACGTCGTCCTTGGTCAGAAAGTATTCTGTGAAAGTTTTGTGCGAGTAAGTATCCAGCTCGGCCTCGGTCGCTGGATAGATGAGTAGCTGAAACGATATCTTCGGGCCGCCCGCGTCGCGCGCGAGTTGCGAGATTACCGCCGACAGATTCCCGCCCGCGCTGTCCCCGCCAACCGCGAGCCGGCTCGCATCGGCGTTCAACTCTTTGGCGTGCGCGGCCACCCACTGGGTCGCGGCAAAGCAATCTTCGACGCCCGCTGGAAACTTGTTCTCGGGCGCGAGCCGGTAATCGACCGACACCGTCACGCATCCGGCCTTGTTGGTGAGCTCGCGGCACGGCCCGTCATGCGTATCGAGGTTGCAAATCACCCATCCGCCGCCGTGGAAAAAAACCAGCACCGGAAACGGCCCCGTGCCTTCGGGCGTGTAGATGCGAATCGGAATCTCGCCGGCCGGCCCGGGAATTTTGCGCTCCTCTACCTTCGCGACTTTCGCCGCTCGCTCCGGCGGCACTCTGAACATTCCGGCCGACAAGCGCCGCGCGTCGGCCGCCTCGAGCGTGTGCAGCTTGGGTCCGTTCGCGGCAGCGATTTGATCCATCAATGCTTTTGCCTGCGGGTCGAGCGGCATGGTTCTACCTCCGATTGAAATCGCCGCGAGACTTCGCGGACGCTGTTCGTCTTTTCTTTAGACCGAACGGTCCCCGCCGACAAGCACGCGATCTAAGGTGCGAAAGTGGACAAAAGACTCATCGTGCCGGGGTGTCCATCGATCCGGACGCTGCGTGCGATCGCGCCCTCCCGTTCAAGGCTCCGCGCCGCGCCTTCGACCAGCGCAGCATCGATTCCCAGCAGCCGCGCGATCGCCCGCTCGCTCCCAAACGCCGCCGTCTCGAAATACCTGGCGACGATCGCGTACGCCGCCTGTTTGCGCGTGAGCTTGCGGGCCTGCGCGATCGCGTCGGGCCATCGATGCTCCATCGTGTCCCAGACGTAGCTGAACGGATCAGCGCGCTCGTCCACTTTGAGTGCGAGAAACTTCTCCTGCAGTTCCGCCATCGCGCGATCGAAGACCGCGCGCTTTGACGCTTGTGCGTAGCCACTCGACAGTTTCAGCACCCGAGTCTCGGCCGCGCCGCGCCTGGACAACGTGTCCATCACGAGCTTGCCGCAATGCGACAATCCGCCGCGCAGATACAGCTTGCGATAACCGCCCGGCTCGATGCGCAAGCGGAGAAATGCGCCGAGCAGATCGCGCGCGATGAAGCTGGGACGCCGCGCTATCACCTTGCCGTAGTAAACCGCGCGACGATGCGGCAGCGAGTCCTTGATCCGCCATGTCATCCCGATCGCGTAGTCGTGCTGGATGTGCTCGGGCATCGAGGGTTCGCGCGCTCCCGCGATCGCTTCGCGCAGACACGGCACACCCATCCCGGCTGTGAAGCCGGTGCAAAAGCCGACCTCTTCGATGAACTTGAGCGCGCTCTTCTCGCCCGTCACGCGCCGCGTCGCGACGCGCCGAAAATGATGGTCGCGATGACGCTCAAGCGCCTCGAGGATTTCCGTCATGCGGGGATTCGCTCGACGCAGTCCGCGAAGATTCGCCGGTAGTTGGTCTTCACCGCGAGTCCGCGCGTGATTCCCTCCAATCCGACCAGCGCGCGAATCAGGAAGACGCTGTGAGCCGGTGATTTGTAGAGCCGATTCTCGAGAGCCAGCTCGCCCACCTTCGCCGCCTTGCCTACCGTGTCGTAGTCGAGCGGATCGACCGCGTGATCCACGCGCATCGGTTCGAACAGTATGTGGATGATCTTCACCATCGGCGCCGCGTCCTGGTTGCGATCGAGATAGCCCAGCTTGACCATCGCGGCCGCGAGCGATTTGTCGTCGCCGCTCAGAATCGCGCGCGCGACCTGCAGGTTCGCCTTGCGCACCGGTTCCGGAAAGCGGCGAATCGACCCGAAATCCAGCACGCCGAGCCGCGGATGATGGCTCACGAGGTAGTTGCCGGGATGAAAATCCGTGTGCAGCATTCCGAATTCGAGTATCTGGCGCCAGGCGAACTCGTGAATCTTGGCCGCGACCCATCCGCGCAGTTCGGCATCGACTTCCGGCCCCATCACGTCGGCCAGCGGGTACCCGTCAACATATGTCATCGTCAGCACCCGCCGCGAACTCAGCTCCTTGATGTAGCGCGGAATCATTATCTCGCCGTCGGCGCCGAGACGTCGGCCGAATTCCGTGATGTTGCGCGCTTCGTTCACGTAGTCGAGCTCTTCGCGCAGCCGCTGCTCGAGTTCCTTGTACACCGCTCCGGTGTCGATTTGCTGGCGCATTACGTCATGCCCCAGCGCCTGCAGTGTGCGCAGCAGCAGTTTAAGATTCTGCAGGTCCTGCTCGACGGTATCCTCGACGCCGGGATACTGAATCTTCACCGCGACGTCGACGCCGTCGCGCGTGACCGCCCGATGCACCTGTCCGAGCGACGCGGCGGCAAATGCAGTCTGATCGAAACTTCGGAAGATCGCCTCGGGCCGCCGGCCGATCTCGCTGCGAATCTGTTCCGAGATGGTCGCATAATTCATCGGCGGGACGTTCGATTGGGTCGCGCGCAGCACGTCGAGCGCCTCGCCCGGCAGCAGGTCCTTGCGAATCGAAAGCATCTGGATGAGCTTCATGAACGCGCCGCGAAGCTGCTTGGAGCTCTCGACAATTCGCTGCGCGTTGCGGATGTGAGTCTCCAGCAGTTCGCGATCGCGCGCGGGCGCGCTCAGAAACGGCCGTCGCAGTTGATTCCACAGGTAGCTCGATCCCACCTGCGACGCGAGCTCGCCCATCTTGATCGCGCGGCGCGCGCGCCCACTGGTTATTGACGTTCGCTTCGCCATCACAGACCGGCGCGTTCGATTCCGACCCGGTTAATCAGCGTGGCCGCCAACGCCGCGCCGAAACCATTGTCTATGTTGACGACGGTGACACCACTCGCGCATGAATTCAGCATTCCGAGCAGCGCGGCCAGCCCGCCCAGCGAGGCACCGTAGCCGACGCTGGTCGGCACGGCGATCACGGGCTTGTCGACCAGGCCCGCGACGACGGAAGGCAGCGCGCCTTCCATTCCGGCAACGACGATCAGCACGCTCGCCTCGCGGATAACTTCGAGGTTTGCCGTGAGGCGATGAATGCCCGCGACCCCAACGTCGTAAACCCGCGCGACTCGATTGCCGAACAGCTCGGCGCACAAAGCCGCTTCCTCAGCGACCGGAATGTCGGAAGTGCCCGCGCTCAGCACCATCACGATGCCGTGTCCCGACGGCTGCACGCGCTCCTTCACCACGACGCCAATGCGCGCGTCCGAATGGTAGACCAGCGCGCGAATGTTGCGCTTCACGATCCGCGCTTTTTCTGCGGTCAGCCGTGTGATGATGAGATTCGTTCCGGCGGCCAGCACGCGCTTTCCGATCGCGACGAGCTGATCAGCCGTCTTGCCCTCGCCGAAGATCACCTCAGGAATCCCGCGCCGCATGCTCCGATGATTGT
>Ga0302325_10011059_pt1 | contig 19467 bp, 15 predicted proteins | sample Palsa_T0_2_FD_201948 | JGI IMG/M metagenome (GOLD analysis project Ga0302325, IMG submission 201948) | Peat permafrost microbial communities from Stordalen Mire near Abisko, Sweden - Palsa_T0_2 | ecosystem: Environmental > Terrestrial > Soil > Palsa > Peat permafrost | place: Sweden: Abisko...
GCCGGGCATCGCCGCACATGCGACGATGGATACGGCGGCATTCGGCATTGCGATCGCGGGCGAAGTTGCGCTTGGAAGTGCGATGGGTATCGGCGCGTCGCTACTCTACGACGGTGCTTACTATGCGGGGCGCATGATCGATGACTATGTTGGTGTACGCGGCAGTGTGCCGAATGCAGCGGTAACGTCGGCGCAAGGTTTCGGGCGGCTGTGGTCCTCCGTGTTTCTCGCCGGGTTCTTTTTATTCGACGGCTACGCGTACGTCGTGCATGCATTTGCAACGAGCTTCGATCATGTGGTAGCCGGCGGACTCGTCTCGCCGGACGGGTGGTTTCGCTTTGCGCTGGCGTTGCCGGCGACGATTGGAAAGGCGGCACTAATGATTGCCGCGCCGGCGATTGCCGTCGTTGCGGTCGTGCAACTCGCACTCGCGGCGGTGGCCCGCGTCGTTCCGCGCTTCTCGAGTTTCACGCTCTCCTTTCCGTTGATCTTCGCGGCTGCGCTCTTGATCACCATTGCGACTGTGCCGCTCTTCGCGCCGCTCGCGGCGCATCCGTGGCTGCTCGCTCCTTATGCCGGTGGGCGATGAGCGCGGAGCAAGCGGAGAAACGTTTTGACGCAACGCCGACACGCAAGGCGCGCGCGACGCGGGAAGGCAATAGTGCGCGTTCGACCGAGGTCGGCGGTATCGTCGCGTTCGGCGCAGCCGCTTTAGCGGCGTTCGTTGCGATTCCGCTTATCGGCGGCGCGTTTGCCGAGGCGATGCGTGCGGTCAGCCGTCATCCCGACCCGCACCATCTGTCGCCGCCGGTCTACGCCGTCGTGCTCTTCGCAGCGCTGCCGGTTGTGGCGGCGAGTGTCGCCGGAACCGCTGCCGGGCTTGCGCAAGCCGGCGGTCTGCGGATCGTGATGCCGAAACTCGATCTGACGCGGCTCAATCCGGTAGCCGGTTTCAAACGCATGGTCGGCGGCGAAGCGATCGTCGGCGCGACGCGCGCGCTCGTGGCGTTCATCGTCGCAAGCGTGGCGATGTGGCCCGTATTCGAGGAAATATTCGTTCGCGCCACGACCGTGCCGGGCGCCGCCGGCATGGGGCTGCTCGCGCGCGATGGTGCCGAACGCGCCTTTGGTGCCGCAATTGCGGTCGGCGCACTCTTTGCGACGGCCGACTACGCGCTCGCGCGCCGCCGCTGGCTTGCGCAGTTGAAGATGACGTGCGACGAAATGAAACGCGACGCGAAAGAGAACGACGGCGATCCGCACACCCGGTCACGCCGCAAACAGATCCACCGCACGCTCCTTCGCGGTTCGATCAACAAGACCAAAGACGCCTCGTTTGTTCTCGTCAACCCGTCACACATCGCGATTGCCATTCGCTACGCGCCGCCGGCAGTCGCGGTCCCCGAGATACTCGTACGCGCAGCCGAGGAGCAAGCACTCGCAGTAAAGCGTATCGCGGCCGAGCATCACATTCCGATCATCGAAAATATTCCGTTAGCGCGCGCGCTCTACGCGCAAGGCGAGGCCGGGCGCGCTATTCCCAGTGAGACGTTTGTTGCGGTTGCCTACGTGATCGCCGAACTCGTGCGTGAAGGAGCGGTCGTATGAATAGCCGGATCACATCGGGCTTCGCCGTCGTCGTGCTCGGGATCGTCGCAATTCTGGTCGTTCCGTTGCCGCCGTTGATTTTGGACGGACTGCTCGCGATCAATATCTTTGGCTCTGCGCTGGTGTTGCTCATCAGTTTGCGCGTTGAAGAGCCGCTGGAGTTCTCGGCGTTCGCCCCGGCGCTGCTGCTCGCAACGCTCTTCCGGCTCTCGCTCGACGTCAGCGCGACGCGCCTGATTCTCACCGAAGGCCACCTTGCCGGCGGCGTCGGCGCGATTATTCCCGCCTTCGGACAATTCGTCGTGCGCGGCAACATCGTCGTCGGCCTCATTATCTTCGCGATTCTCATCACGATCCAATTCATCGTGATTGCAACGGGCGCGCAGCGCGTAGCCGAAGTCTGCGCGCGTTTTACGCTGGACGCTATGCCCGGTAAACAAATGGCGATCGACGCCGACGTGCACGCGGGACTCCTCGATGCCGACGGTGCCCGGCGCAAACGCGCACGCGTTCAGCGTGAGGCCGACTTCTATGCCGCAATGGACGGCGCCGGAAAATTTGTCAAGGGTGACGCCATCGCAGCGCTCGTGATCGTCGGGCTCAATCTCGTCGGTGGAATCGTCGTCGGCATCGTGTACCACGGCATGTCACCGCTCGAAGCGATCGAAACATTTTCGCTGCTATCGATCGGCAATGCACTCGTCACGACGCTGCCGGCGTTCTTGATATCGACCGCGATGGGCATGATGGTCACCCGGGTTGCGGGCGAAGGTGCACTCGGCGTCGACTTGGCGATGCAGTTGATCGGCCGTCCCGACGTGCTGCGCTCGGCCGCCGTGCTGATGATCGTGCTGGGCTTCGTCCCGGCGTTACCGGGACCGCTTTTCATCGGCCTTGGAATCGCCGCGTTGATTGCAGCAGCTCTGGCAGATAAGCGCAAGAAGAGCCTGGAGGCAACCGTTCGCGCCGACGCAGAAAAAATGCGCAAGAGCGCGATCCGGCGACCCGAAATGGCACTCGCGCTGGTCGGCGTCGATGCTGTCTCCATCGATGTCGGCACGGAACTATACTCGTTGCTTTCGCCGCCGAATTCCGACGCATTGCTCGATCGTATCGGCGATGTCCGCCGCGCCATCGCCGCGGAAATCGGCATCGTCATTCCGGGCGTGCGCTTGCGCGACGACGGTATGCGCGACCCCAACTCGTACGCCATCCGCGTTCGCGAACGCATTGTCGGCGAAGGAACGCTGCGGCTCGACCGGCTCGTCGCCGTTGGCAATCCGGCGGCACTCGCGCAACTTGCGGGCGAAGATACACTCGAGCCCGTCTATGGTCTGCGCTCCAAGTGGATCGCGCTGCAAGACCGCGACCGGGCAACGCAACTCGGCGCGCTCGCGTTCGACGCTATCTCGATCGTCGGCTCGCACCTTTCGGAAATGGTGCGCACCTATGCCCCAGAACTCCTCGGCCGCCAAGAATTTCATACGCTGATCGAACATCTGCGCGCAAGTGTGCCATCGCTCATGAAGGATGTCGGCGGCGATCTCTTGCCGATCGCAACAGCGCATCGCGTGTTCGGCGCGCTGCTCAGAGAACACGCCTGGCCGCGCGATCCGATCGCCGTGTTCGAGGCCGTGCTCGATGCGGCGCCCGCGACGCGCGATCCACGTGACTTAGTCGAGGCGGCGCGCCGTACGGTCGTGCCGCAACAATTCCGGCGCGATGGCGTGAAGCGGATTCGTCCGCTGATCTTCGCACCGGAATTCGAGGCGGAACTGGCACGCATGTGGACGGCAGGCGGCCTTGCGCCCGATCCAAAAACCGCGTTGCACGTGCGAGCGCAAATCGAACGCTATCTCGGCGAAGGAGCGAACGCGCCCCATGCCGTTGTGTCAACAGCCGCACTGCGGCCGATGCTTGCCGACTTCTTCGAGCGTATGGGTCTCCTCGTCGACGTCTTCGCCTACACGGAGATTCCGGCCGAAGTCGCGCTCGAACCAGCCGGTATCGTGGGCGAATACTCGAGTGGAGCAGCGGCGTAAGAATCCTACGAAATGCCCGCTGTTACCAACGCAATTCCAAGCCCCGTTAAGGCAAGGACGATTAGCGCAACGACGCTGGGCAAGCTGATGCGCCAGCCGGCGAATATCGCGGCGTACGCGGCCTTGAGCAGATTGTTCGACGACGCCGCAATGAGCACGGCTGCAACCAGCGACTTGGTCGCGACGCCGACAGCGCCGCCTTGGGCGAGGTTCAGTACGAATGGGTCTATGTCCGTAACGCCGACCACGGCAGCGAGCGAATAGATACCGGCGATGCCGAAACGCGTTTTGATCAAGCCGGAGAGGACGGAAATAACGACAAACGTAAGCGCGAACGCAACAGCGGGGACAAGTTCGAGTGGGTTCCGATTGGCCGTTGCGTTCGCTTGCGTAGCCGGCTTTCCGCGGTCGTAGTGGTATTGAGTCGCCGAGATGAGCAGCGCAAAGAAGAACAACCCGGCGAGCGGGAGTGATAGACTGCGCGCGAGGTTTACATTGAAGACGGCGACGACGGCGAGGATTCGCAAGTACATAATCCCCGTCGCGAGCGTGATACCCGCGCGCGCTTGGCGAACCATTGACGGGTCCGTCTTGGATTGACGCGCGAGAACGACCGTCGTTGCCGTCGATGAGTACATTCCACCGAGCGCCGCCGTCCACAGACCGCCCGCCGTTGGAACGACGTACCGCTGCAGCAGATAGCTCGCGTAAGAAAATCCGCAAACAACTATTAACGCGAGCCACGCTTGGCGTGGGGTGACGTTTGTCAAAGTCGTGACCGGTTCGTTCGGCAGCAGCGGCAACACAAGACCGGTCAGAATGAGGAACTGGGCGGCGGTAACGATCTCGCTGATGTCGACGCGTTGCGCAAGCGCATGCAGACGGTCCCGGCCGGTGAAGAGCAATACCGCCGCAACCGTCGTTCCGACGGCCGTCCAATGCGGCAGCGCAAAAACCATCGCACCCAGCAGATAGGCGTAGATATTGAGCAGCATGACCATCATGCCGACGTTCTGTTGCCCACTTTCATCGCCGGCGCGAATATGCTCGCGATAGTAGACGGTGAGCCACGCTCCAAGGAGCAGCAGCGCGCTTGTGAACGCGATGAGATGCACGGGATCGAACAGGTAGAGCACCCCGCCGCACAGCGCAAGCATCGGAAAGGTTCGTACACCTCCCGGCCGCCGTACGCCGGCGCGCGCGAACACGTCTTCGAACGCGAGACCCAAAAGGAAACTCAAGCCGGCTAGGAACGCAAAGTCGACTGCCAGTGCAACTTGAGCGGCCGATGACATCGCGATTGAGGTAGCTGCCAAACCGGATGGCATGATGTGCTCCTTTCAACTCGCGTCACGAACATCGTTCGCCCGGCGCCCTTCTGGCGTCGAAGCGGAGATTCCGGCTCGCGGACGGTCACAGAAAACGGTGCAACTTCGTTGTCCGGTCGCGGGTAGTCGGCAGCGTGAGTGGGTTGCCCGCCCAAGCCGAAGGGCTTGTCGCTCGGATCGAAGCGTTGCTGGCGCAGGCTGAGCCGCTGCTGGGCGGCGGCGCGAGCGATGAAGCCGGCTACGCTTTGCGCGAGACGGAGCGGCGGTATCTGCCCGATACCGTGCGTGCCTTCCTTGATATTCCGCCTGCACGCCGTGACGCAACCGCCGAAACGATGCTGGTCGACCAATTGCGGCTACTGGAACGCGCGACGGCGCAGCGGCTGGCTGCGCTGGCTGAGAACGCCGAGGCCGCCCTTTCCACCAACGGCGCGTTCCTCACCAACCGCTTCGGTAAACTCGAAGCGCTGCCCGAAGCGCCGCACGTCGATCCGGCGACGGCACCGCCGGCGCTCCTTGTGCGGCGCGTGCTCGACCGGATCGGAACCGAAGCCGGAACCGACCCTCTGGCACTGCTCGAAACAGCAGGTACGCGACTCGCGGCGGCATTTCCGGCGATCGTGCAAGTCCGGCGCGGCGGATTCTTAGGTCGCGGACCCGTCGAATCGCTCGTACTCGATGTGCCGCGCCGTGACGATCTCTTGCGCTACGTGCTGCTGCGCGACCGCTTCGGCGTTACGGCGAGCGTCGAACGATACGTGCGCGGCGTGAGGCTGAAGGCACTGACCGTTGACGTAGCGGAGTGGACCCGCGGCTTACTGGATGATTTGGCGGCCTATGTTGAACGTGAGCGCGACGCGCGCGATGTCCTTACCCGTCTGTTCGTGAAGGAGTACTAACGATGAGTTTCTTTTTTGGCGGCGGTCAGCGCGGCGCACAGCAGCAATCCAGCGTCCGCACCACCGAGACCGGTGTCCCACTCGACGCGATCTCGCGCCTGCGGCGTATGCGCGGTGAAGGCGGCACGCCGCTCTTTACCAGCGATCTGTCCGTTTCCGAGTTTGTGTTGCTCGAGCAGATGGGATGGCGTCCGCTGGGGCTCGTGCTCGGGTCGTCGATCTATCACGTCGGCATTCAGTACGCGAACTTTTATCAGAATCAGGAACTCGAATATCTTACCGCCGCAATGTACGATGCGCGCGAACTCGCCATGACGCGTATGGAAGAAGAAGCCGATGTGCTCGGCGCCGACGGTGTGGTCGGCGTGCGGCTGGAGGTCGGCGGGTATGCGTGGGCCGAGAACGGCCTCGAGTTTACGGCCATCGGTACGGCGGTGAAAGCACCGGCGGGCGAGCAGTCGTGGCGTACGCGCGATGGTAAACCGTTTACTTCGGATTTCAGCGTACAAGATTTCTACAAACTCGTCACGGCGACCGGCTACGTGCCACGCGAGCTGGTGCTGGGAAACTGCGTCTATCACGTCGCGCATCAGGGCTTCATGCAGTCGATCGCGACTCTCGGTGCAAACGTCGAACTGCGCAATTATACGGAAGCCATTTACGATGCGCGCGAGCTTGCGATGGGGCGCATGCAAACCGAAGCGGAATCCCACGGCGCCGACGGCATCGTCGGGATGCAGATCGTCGAGAAGACGCATATCTGGAGTCCGCATGTGATCGAATTCATGGCGATCGGCACGTCGGTCGAAAAACGTGGCGAACCGAAAACCGGCATACCGCTTACCTTACAAGTGGGGCTTAACGACTAGCGATGGGTTGGGGCGATCTGTTCGCCGGCATCGTCCGGGGCGTCGTGGGCAATGCCCTTGGAGACGGCATCGCGGATGCGGCGCTCTCGTGGGGCGGATCGGATGAGGCCCCGAAGGGCTCGCAACCGTCCGCCAACGCGACCGTCGATCGCGTGCTTGCCGGCCGGCGCACCGAGCTCAACATCAACGACCGATAGGATGAGATGAACGACGAAACGCTTCAACCACCGCAGGTGCTGCAAGCACCCGAACCTGTCGCACCGGTTGCACCCGAAGATGCGATGGGCAAAGTTCCATTGGCAGGCGACGAGCGCTCCGCACTCGACGGGGAAGCCGCGCGTATCGCGGGCGATGTTGCTGCGCTCGCGCCCGAGTCAGAGGGTTTTCGCGAACGCGTGCGCGCACTCGAAGCGCTCGGTAATGAGGAAATAACGCGGTCGGCGTCGGTCGCGAACCGGATGATGGAGCGGCCGACGCGCGCGATGAATACGCTCGACGGCAACTCGGGCGTCGCGAAAAGCATGCTCGACCTTCGCTCGACGATTGAAAAGCTTGACCCGTCACATCAGGGCGACCTCTTTTCGCCGAAGAAGCTGCTCGGCATTTTGCCGTTCGGTAACAAGCTGCGCGATTATTTCCGAGGTTACGAATCGTCGCAAAGCCATCTCAACGCGGTAATCGAGGCGTTGCGCCGCTCGAAAGACGAACTCTTACGCGACAACGCGGCCATCGAGCAAGAGAAAACGACGATGTGGGCGCTGATGCATGACTTGCAAAAGCACGCCTATCTCGCCCGAACGCTCGGCGACGCGGTCAATACCAAAGTCCACGCACTCGAAACGACCGATCCGCAGCGCGCCAAGGCGCTAGCGGAAGAAGTGCTCTTCGCCGCGCGCCAGAAGCAGCAAGATATCGCAACGCAACTCGCAGTGAACGTGCAAGGCTATCTCGCACTCGATCTCATCAAGAAAAACAACGCCGAATTAGCGAAGGGTGTCGATCGGGCGACGACGACGACCGTGGCGGCGCTGCGCACGGCCGTCGTAACCGCGCAGGCGCTGGCGAATCAGAAGCTCGTGCTCGATCAAATCGCCGCCGTGCGCGATACAACATCGAACCTCATCGCATCGACGTCGCGCATGCTCAAGGATAATTCCGTGCGCGTACAAGAGGGCGCCACGCAGTCGACCGTCGACGTCGCGAAGCTGACCGAAGCGTTCGCCAACGTGCGCGCTGCGATCGATGGGATGACCGACTATCGCGTGAAGGCGCTGGCTTCCATGGAACAAACCGTCGATGCGCTCGGCAGTGAAGTCGGGAAGATGACGACCTACGTTCAAGAACGGCGCGCACTCACCGGGGGCTAGTTTTCTTTAGTGAACGCCGTTTGTCGAGACGCCGGCTGACGCGCAGTTAGGGCAGCGGCCGGTAATCGTAAGCGACGCATCGATGTCGTCATAGCGGTGGCTTTCGGCAATCGCCTGTGCGACGCGCTGTACGTCGGGGGCGGGCACGTTCGTAATATCGTGGCAAACGTCGCATACCAGATGGTGATGCTTGTCGAGCGACGCCTCGTAGCGTGCGGCCATGCCCGCGTAGGTGAACATTTGCACGAGGCCGATTTGGCGCAGAATGTCGAGCGTGCGGTAGATTGTTCCGAGGCTTACCCCGGGCAGTTCGGCGCGCACGCGGTCCAGGATCGTCTCGGCGCTGACGTGGGTGCCGTCCTCCAAGGCGCGCAGGATAGCCGCGCGTTGTTTGGTCAGCCGGTAGCGGCTTTGCAGGAGACCTGCATCGACGCCCTTTGAGTCCATCCGGATAGCGCCCCTCCGAGCGAACCCGCGTCGTTTGACGCTGGTCACCGAGCCTGCTACAATGCGTTGGTTCACCCCTTCCCCGAAGCGCGCGGTATGTGGAATAAGATCAAAAGACCGCTTGGGGCGGTCCTTTTAATAGTGATCGTCGCCCTCTGTGTCTGGACGATCACCCCAATTCAACAGAAGGTTCACCTTGGTCTCGACCTCCAGGGCGGCGTTCGCGTTACCCTTGAGCTTGAGCCGTCGGATACCGTCAAGACGATCACGCCGGACATTCAGAACCAAGTCGTCCAGGTCGTCGATAATCGTGTGAATGGCCTAGGCGTGTCCGAGCCCGTTATCTCGAGGGTTGGCTCGAATCGCATTCTTGTTGAGTTGCCCGGTGAAAAAGACGTCGACAAGGCGATCGCGCAGCTCAAAGAAGTTGCCGTTCTCGATTTTAAAATCGTTCCCCCGAAAGTTGCCGATCGCGCACGGACCGACTTAAAATACGCAAACGATCCCAACGGCGCGTACAAGGATTCAGGCGCGATTGTTTATACCGGCGCAGAATTGAAGGGCGCGCAGGCCGCGTTCGGCCAGGGCGGCGAGCCGCAAATCAATTTTCAGACGAAAGATCCGAAGAAATTCGGCCAGCTCACGCAAAAGTATATGGGCCAGCAACTGGGCGCGTTTCTCGATCAGAAACTCGTTTCCGACGCCACGATCGAAGGCGTGATTACCGACAGCGGCTTGATTCACGGCAGCTTTACCGAAGACGACGTCTCGCGTATCGCAAACGAACTCAACGCGGGCGCGCTACCGGTACCGCTCAAGATCATCGAGCAAGATCAAGTCGGCGCAACGTTAGGTAAGGAAGATCTCCAGAAATCGCTTGTCGCATCGGCGATCGGTCTTACGCTCGTGCTGCTCTTTATGGCATTCATGTACCGGTTGCCCGGTGTGCTGGCGGACATTGCACTTATCGTCTACGTCGTCGCGTTGTTGGCGTTGCTTGCTTTCGCGCATGCTGTTCTCACGTTGCCCGGTATTGCCGGCTTCGTGCTCTCGATCGGTATGGCCGTTGATGCGAACGTGCTGATCTTCGAGCGTGTCAAAGAAGAGCTGTGGGACGGAAAGTCGCTGCGCTCGGCCGTAAAAATCGGCTTTGCTCGCGCGTTCTCATCGGTGTTCGACAGTCACTTCACGACGATCGTCGGTGCGGGCGTGCTGTACTTACTGGGTACCGGTACGGTGAAGGGCTTCGCCTACACCCTGTTCTGGGGCACGGCGTTTTCCCTGATTACCGCCGTCTTTATTACCCGCTTCTTCATGGACGTCATCGTCGAGAACGATCTCGTCACCAACCACAAGGCTTACGGGGCGTAGCCGATGTTTTTTCGTCGCTTAAACTGGAACGTCGTCGGCTGGTTCACGATCGTTTCGAATATCTCGTATGCCGTCATCGGCATCGGCATCGCGTTCATGATCTACCACTACGTAACGACGGGCTCAATCATGAAACTCGGGCTGTCGTTCACGGGCGGCACCGACATTACGGTCAAATTCGACGACGGGGCCAAAACGAAGCCGGCTGACGTCAGCGTTACCAAAGACCAGATCGCTGCGTCGCTGGCAAAGATCGGCGTGACGGACGAACAGATCACGACGATCTCGAAGCCGGGCGATGTCGGAACGCCGCGCTGGACGATCGAGACGCAGAAAGATTTCGGCGATCAGACCGCTCCCCTATGGAGCGCGCTCGGTAGCACCGCGCATGTCGATCGTTCGCAGTCGGCGATTTCTGCCGTCGGCCCGTCGCTGTCGCACGAGTATCTGCTCAACGCGATCAAGGCGCTGGTCATCGCGATTTCGATTCAGTTTCTTTATATCGCGTTCCGATTTGGCTGGAACTATATCTTTGGTCTGGTCACGGTCATCGCGCTCGTACGCGACTCGCTGATGATGATCGGTATCTACGCGATCGCGAACCGGCGCGTCGACGATGCTTTCCTCGCTGCGGTTCTGACGGTCATCGGTTACTCGGTTATGGATACGATCGTCATCCTCGATCGTATCCGAGAGAACGTCAAAGTGCTGGCCGGCGAACCGTTCGACAAGATTGTCAATACGTCGATTTTGCAGACGATGACGCGCTCGGTCAACACGCTGGCGACCGTCGTGATCACGCTCGTTGCGCTCTTGGCGCTGGGCGGAGCGTCGCTGCAGAATTTCGCGTTCGCGCTGCTCGTCGGTATCTGCTCGGGTGGTTACCACTCGATCTTCTATTCGGCGCCGCTCGTTGCGCGCTTCACCGAAGCCAACCGTCGCCGCATACGTGCTCACTCCTCGACCGCGGCGCTCGAAGGCGGCGGCCCGCGCACGGTCGCCGAGGCGCGAGCACAGGGCGGTCGCAAGGGTCCCGGCCGCGACGAAGTTATTGCTGCGCGTAAGCTGCGCCGCGAACGCGAGCGGCAAGCCGCCGAACGCGCTGCTGCTCCCGCCCGCTACAAGAAGCGGCGTCCGGACGGCACGGCCGCCACGGCCGGCACGCTTGAGAGCGAGCGCGAAGACGAACACGACGACGAACTGCGTGATTATCTCGAGCCCGAGCATGCGGGGCACGACGCCGAAATGGTCGATCCGCTCGATGCGCAGAACGCCGGGCAGCACGACCGCGATTATGAATTAGGTCACGAAGAGATCAACCTCAATCTCGAGGCGGTTGACGCGCCGCACCACGCACAGCCCGCGCACGGCCCTGGCGAAGAACACAAGTAAGAAAACGCCGCCGCCGACGGCATCGGAGGCGGCGTTCGACGTGTTGCTGCAAACATTCGGCCGAGATGCTGTAGTCTCGGCCCCAGTCGATCGTGACCCAAACGATACGGGTGCGTTTCTCGATCAGCTCTATGCAAAGAGCGCGTCGTATCTCGAAAAAGATCGTTACGCGACGATCGGTGATGCGTACGAATTCTACACGAAGGTCGTCGGCATCACGTTCGAGGGCCGCCAGGATGTGGCGGGCGGCGTGCGGGCGGGCGATGCGCTGGAGTTGCGTCGCGATCCCGGCAACGCGTTCGATCCGAACGCAATCGGCGTGTGGATCGGAGAATTGCAAGTTGGTTTTCTCAAACGTGAGATCGCCCGCCGGATCGCCGAACATTTCGATGCGGGTGAACGCTATCGCGCCGAAGTCGGCAGCGTCACCGGCGGTGGCGATCGCAGTTTCGGCATCAACATCCTCGTTCGCCGCGAGCGCCCTGCGCGCGAAGTCACGCGGTCCGTTGCGCCGGGCACGGCGACCCGGCAGGACGTGCTGCACGCACTGATCGGCGAGAAGCCCTTGCGCGAGGCGCAGCGCGCCGTGCTGGCGCGGCTCGAAGCCGGTCACAATACACTTGCAATTCTCGGCACGGGACGCGGCAAATCGCTGTGTTTTCAGTATCCCGCTGCGACCGCGGCACTGGAGAGCGGTGCGAAGACCGTCGTGCTCTATCCCTTACGCGCGCTCGCAAACGATCAGTACGAGGCGCTGGTGCGCCGGCTTGAACCGCTCGGCTTGCGCGTCTTTCGCGCCAACGGGGCAATAGATACAAACGAGCGCGCTGCGCTCATGGCGGCGGTCGAGGCCGGCGCGTGGGACATCATCTGCTCGACCCCGGAATTCTTCAGCTTCCATCTCGACCGTTTTCGTCCCGACGTTAGCCGCCCGTCGCTTATCGTGGTCGACGAAGCGCATCATGTCTTCGACTCCAAGCATCGCCCGGCGTACGGACGCATCGGCGAATCGGTTGCGGCGCTCGGGTCGCCGCAGGTTTTGGCATTGACCGCAACTGCGACCGACGAAGTGTTCGAGCGTATCAAGGCGACGCTAGGTATCGATGCGTGGGTTATCGATCCGACCGTGCGTGAGAACTTACACGTGACCGACGCGCGGGGCGCAACGAATAAACTTGCGTACATTGCCGAACGCGTCCGCGAAGGCAAAGCGATCGTGTATTGCAATTCGCGTTCGGAGGCAACGAAGATCGCCGAGAAGTTGCGTGCGACGATCGGCAACGCGGTCGCATTCTATCATGCGGGCGTTGCATCATCCGACCGGTCCGAAGTCGAGCGACTGTTTCGCGAAGGCGGAATCCGGGTCGTCGTTGCGACATCGGCGTTCGGGGAGGGCATCGATCTTCCCGACGTGCGCAACGTCTTTCTCTATCACCTCAACTTCGATTTCACCGAGTTCAACCAGCAAGCCGGGCGCGCCGGCCGCGACGGTGACGACGCCGAAATTCATCTCCTCTTCGGACAGCCCGACCGGCGCATCAACGACTTTATTATCGAGCGCGGCGCGCCGACACTCTACACGTTGCGCGCGCTGTATCGGGAATTGCGCCGGATGTCGCTGGACGGCGAGCTGCGCACGACGTATGTCGATATGGCCGCGACGCTGGATATGGACAAGGTCGACGCCACCACGATTAGCGGCGCGGTGCGAATCTTCGCCGACGCCGAACTCGTCGATCTGGGAGAAGACGATGACGGCCGCTTCATTCGTTTCCGCGAAGTGCGCGAAAAGATCGACCTCACACGCAACGCCCGCTACGCTGAAGGCGAGGCCGAGCGCGAAAACTTTCAAAAGTTTTGCGAACTCGTCCTCACCGCCCAATCCGGCGTTCTCGAGAACGTCATCAACCGCCCGATCTATCCCTCAGGCGTTCCACTCGTCCGCTAAGCGTTCAACACCGACAGCCCGCCCTACGGCAAAGGCCTAACGCGACGCGTCACCGCGCGCACAATGGAATTCAAACTGCTCGGGCATCGCATTCCACGTCTCATCGCCCGCGTCGAAGGATCCCCATGCGGACAACGCGATTCCGCCCGGCATGGTCTGCGCGTCATACACGCTGCCATTGTCGTGACCGTACCCGACGTAGAGGTGCTGCAGCGATGGATTCCATTGATAAATGAAGTCCGGCGGCTTCGAGGTGTCCGGATGATCGGCTAACCATCCCGTACCGTTCGCACCGAAATCGATCGAAAATTTCGAGTTCGCACTCGGATGGGTTGTAACTTCTCTGCAGACAAAGCGGCCGACGAGCCACGCGGGAGGAGCGCTTTCCGGCATTGGTATCGCATCACCCGACGGGCTCGACCAGTGCTGCAAGTCGAGCCGCTTCCACGCGCGGGCATGTTCGCGCGCGCTCTCGACGACGTACTTGAGACGATTAGAGATGAAGCGCCCCTGCTTGTCTTCAGTTGACCAATCGCCACGGCGACTGCATGGCGACTGACGTAGGAGTCCCGCTCGCACTTCTGCGTGCATCCACGCCGGCAATTCGCGATCGATATTGTCATCGATATACGCTTCGGGCACGAAGTCGGGACACGGACTGACAGATGGCACGTCGCTGGCGGGCGTACCCGCAAGCGCAATCACTGCAAGCGCCTGGCCCGTCGCCCCATCCAATGCCTCGATCGCTTTCAGCGCGCGCTTGGCATCGGGACCCCAGCGTGGAACGGTGTCGGCCTGGAAGACCCAGACCATTCTGCGGTCCGCTACCGCGCGATTCGGAGAGCGCCCGGCAAGATAGACGCGAACAAATTGTGCCCACGTCTCGAATTGCAAACGTTGCAGATTCCATAAGCCCCAGCCGGCGCAGCAGCTGCCGTTCGCAAACTGATCGCGCAAGAGCGACGCCGGGATGAACCGATTTCGCGCCGCTCCGGCGTTAGACGGAAACCGATGGACCGGCCCATTGGGTACCACAACACCTTCCGTAGGTGCGCCGAGAACGAGCATGGCAGCGGCGAGCGTACATGTCCGAACGGCGATCGCAAGAACATGCCCGATCAATGGATCGTGTCCAGAGAAGCTTGCTGCAGCATCTTGCATCGTATGACGGGTCGCCAGGTGTAGGTTTCCAAGCGCCTAACGAACCGTCAGATTTTTCCGTCGGCGAAGTTGGGCTTTTACTTCGCAGGAGCGTCCGCTACGGGTTTTGTCGCGGCGGCCGTGCGCGGTGGGGCGTTTTTTACGAAGCGGTCGAGCCAGGAGACCATTTCGGCGAGGACGTCGGCGATCGTTTCGCGTCCGAGATAGCCGTGGGCTTCGTCGGGCAGCATGACGAGTCGCGCCGTCGCGCCGTTGCCTTTGAGGGCGGCGTACATGCGCTCGGATTGAATCGGGAATGTGCCGGTATTGTCATCTTTCATACCGTGGATCATCAGGACGGCATCCGTGATTTTGTTCGCGTACGTGAACGGCGACATCTTGGTGTAGAGATCCGCATCGTCCCAATACGTTCGCCGCTCGTTTTGGAAGCCGAACGGCGTGAGCGTGCGATTGTAAGCGCCGCTGCGCGCGATACCGGCCCGGAACAGATGCGAATGCGCGAGCAAGTTCATCGTCATGAACGCACCGTAGCTGTGGCCGCCGACCGCCACGCGATCGGGATCGGTGACGCCGATTTCGACGGCCTTGTCGACCGCCGCCTTCGCGCCCGCGACCAGTTGTTCGGTATAGGTATCGTTGACCGTACGCGCGTCGGTGCCCAGAATCGGAATCGATGCGTTGTCGAGCACGGCATAACCAGCCAGCGCCATGTAGATTTCCGACGGTCCGCCGATCGTCTGAAACGTCTGCGTGCTATTGGTATTTTGCGAAGCAACGCTCGCATCGTTGAACTCTGCGGGGTAGGCCCACAAGAACGTCGGAAGGCGCGTGCCTTCCTTGTAACCCGGCGGTAGATAGAGTGTGAACGACAGGTCGATGCCGTCGGCGCGCTTGTAGTTCACGACGCGGCGTTGCACGGCGCGCAGCTGCGGCGTCGGATCGGCGAAGTTGGTCAGGGCGCGATCACCGCTGGCCGTATGCACGAAGACATTCGGCGGCATGGTCGGCGACTGGCGCTGCAAGAGCAGCGTCTTGCCGTCGTCGTTTCCGACGGCGAGCACCGTATCGAGCGGCTCGAGTGCCGAGCGGAAAATACGCGTGGTCGTGCCGTCAGCGAGATTGAGCCGGTCGAGAAACGGCCGCCGCCCATCGGGGCCATAACCGGCGCCGTCGAGATAGATCGCGTCGCCGTTATGAACGATAACGTTCTCGCCGTTTGCCGCAACCGCGGTGACCGGTCGTCCCGGATCGTTGTAACGGTCGCCGTCACGCAGCGGCTGACCGAGCGGCTTTGTCGTACCGGCCCGCGCGTCAACGAGCAGAACGGTGGAAATGCGCGTGCGTCGGTCGTCTTGCCGAACGATCGCGCGGCTGTCGCCCGCAAGCCACGTGATCTCGCCCGCGCGCGTCGTCGTGCGCGCGATTTCTTTGGCCGGCGTCTTGGCGGCGATATCGCGCTGCATGATCCGGTCACCGCCGCGAGCACCGCCGGCTGCGGCATCAGCGCGATCGACGGCTTCGAGCCAACTGAGTGTCGCCGGTGCATTGGGCTCCCACGCGACACTGCGTGGCCCCGGCGCAACGCCCTCTTCGGCGAGGCCGTCTTGCAGTGGACGGTCGATCAACGTCACGACGTTTGCGCCGCTGAGATCGATGACGGCCATTTGCTGCGGGAAGCGTGCATACGGGAAAAGATACGAATACGGACGGTGCACGCGTTCGACGAGCACGTAGCTGCCGTTCGGCGCAGGAGACACGCGTGTGTAGAGACCGTGCGGGCCGAATGCGACGGCGCTCCGCTTCGCCACGTCGACGAGCGCGAGCCGCGACGCGCCGTAATAATCGAAGAGATCTTCGTCGTACGGACTCTCGAGCAGATCTTCGTACGTCACGATCGTACCGGCTTTCCCGGCGGTTTCTTGTACGATCGCTCCGGTCGGAACCGCGGGTTCCACGGGCGCGGGCCCTTTGCGATCGAGCGCGCGTACGATGAGATGTGTACCGTCCGGCATCCAGGCGATCGGATCGCCGAAGATCGCGTTGAGCTTAACGCCCGGCACTTGCGCAATCGTCGCATCTGCCGCCGAGCCGACGTAGAGGTCGGTGCCCTTCGGCGTTGCATTGGCGAACGCGAAGTGCTTGCCGTTCGGGCTGAAGCGCATCGAGGTGACGTGCGCGTTCGGCGGCAGAGCGACCGGCATTTTCTTGCCGTCGCTTACGCGTTCGATCGTTAGCGTCGTATAGGCAAACGCGTGATGAATGCCGTTCGTGCGCGGATCGATGCGCAGGCCTGCCAGCCGCAACATCGGCTGCGCGAGATCGGCGACCGGCGGATACCGTAGCGGCGTCGCAATTGCGATCGTGTCGCGCGTCGGACTGATGAGCACCGCCGGCAGCGCCGGCGCGCGCAGCACGTCGGCAATGGCCTGGGGCGGCGTGCGGTACGGGACGGCGTCGGCGGCGGCGACGGCAGTGGTAAGACCGAGCGCGGCAAGAACGGCCGCGACAAAACGATACACGTGCATGACCGCAGCTACCCGATGCCGGTTCGCGACGCCTCCGTCCGCGTTCTCAGACTTCTAGCCGGCAGCGCCCTGCAGCGAGTGCAGCAGCTTTGTGCCGTCGATCGAGCCGCGGCCGGTTACGGCGTCCCAACCGGGACCCGCGGCGAATGCGCCGTTGTTGCCGTGGGTGATGTCGTGGAATGCGTCGGCTGGTGCGTCGTAGATCGCTTTTTGGAAATCGCCGAGTGGGCGGCCGAGCTGTTGTTCCAGGCGCGCTGCGAGCGCGGCATAGAGCGGCGCGACGGCGCTGGTTCCACCGATAAGTTCGGTCGCCGGTTTGCCGCCGTTGCCGGATGGAACGAGAATGCGGTAACCGGTCAGCGGATCGGCGTCGCCCGCAATATCCGGTACACCGCGCCCTTTGATCGGCAGCGCGTGTTGACCGGGTGGCTTGGGGTTGATGCTGCTGATACCGCCGCCGGTCGCACCCGAGCCGTTCGCCTTTTCGTTCCAAACCGTTTCGGTTGCAATGGCACCGGATGCGTCGGTGATGAGTTTGGTGCCGCCGTTCGCGATCACCGACGGACTCGACGATGGGAAATCGACGTGAGCTTGACCGTCGCCCACGCCGTCGTCGGATCCATTGTCGCCGGCGGCGCAGAAAACGTTGACACCCATGGCCTTGGCTTCCTTGAAGAGTTCGTTGAATGCGCGCATTGCCTGCGGTGCAAACCGTTCTTCTGGGCCGCCCCATGAAATCGAAATCGCGGTATTGTGGTGCTTGTCGTGCAGCGCGGTTGCAATCGCGTCAAGAAATCCGCGGTCGGTGTTGGGCGCGATGTACATCGTCTTGTCGGCGTTGGGAACGAGCGAGCCGATCACTTCGGCATCGAGTGTGTTTTCGCCGGTCGGTCCGGGGTCCGTCGGATTGTCGGCGCCGCCGTCGACCTTGACGACATTGAACGGAACGTGTGCGACGCCGAGTGATTGACAGTATTGGGCTTGCACTTTATCGTCGTAGCGGCCACCCAGCGAAATGACACCGATGTGTTCGCCGGTGCCGTCGCCGCTGGGAAAATCGTATGCTTTCGCAACGTCAAGCGGTGTATAGCCTGACGCGTGACCGGCGGTCGTGTGTACGTGCGACTCGGACACGGCGCGGGAGTCGAGGCCAAAAACGCCGCGAACGGCATTGGCGAGCGGCTCGGGCACGCTGATCGTGCCCGTCTCATCGCGATACGTGCTGCCGAGCGAGCGGAATTCCGCCAGGCTGACGTTGAACGCACGCTGCATCTCTTGCGCACTGCCCGAAAGAGTGACTGCCCGTGCCGGAGCGTTGACCGCATCGACATTGAGTCCGTACTGCTGTGCGAAGGCTCCGACTTTTGCAATGTCCGCCGGATCGGCGCCGTGCTGCCGCTCGAATTCGTCGCGCGAGCCGCCGGCGTAGCCGTCGGGAATATCGCTTTGCGGCCGAAGCGTGACGGTAACATCGATGCGCTCCCCCGGATCGACCGGCGCTAGCAGCGTCGCGTCGGGAACGCCGGGCTTGCGGCTGCCGCTGATGTCAACGCGCGGCGGAGAAGAGCGACTAATATTCAAGACGGCGACCCCCAGAAAGCGAATGCAGTAAGTGCTCGCTCTTTCACGCGCCGCCGCCGGCACGCAAGGGTATCGTAGGCGCTAGTGCGCGATATCAAGCTCGGGCCGTTCCCGCATTGGCAATTTTGGTAGCCAAGTGCGAAGGACGAGGTAGCGCGCCTTAAGCCTTAGAACGCCGCCGCATGGGTACTTGGCCGGAGGACGCGTTGCTGATCCGTCTCTCCGAACGCTGCCGAACGTGTCGATACGAATATAATGTCTACGCTTGGTACCGCGAGCCGCACATACTGGCCCGTTGCGCCAACGCCACGTGCGACGCCAGCCGCGGCAATCTGGACCACGCCATACATGGCGCCGCATTTGGCATTCTCGGTGAATCGGGTTCCGGTCGAGCTAACCGTTTTGTGCAGACCAACGCGCAGAAGGCAATCACAAGGAAAGTTGCCGACGGTGCGTGCGTTCATTGCCGTCTTCATGCGGCGGGCGTTACGCGCAAGGGCGCCGTTTCGATTCCCGCCGGATGGCGCTCCGCTCGGCCAACGATTCAACTCAGCTTGTTACGAGGCGTCGTAGAAACCGCCCCGACACGCGATTTCACGGAAATCTCAGCAGGTACGCACGGCGATCATATCATTCACGTTCGGTTGCACGATCGCATCGAAGCGGATTTGAGTGGTGAGCAAAGTGTCTGCGCGCGCAAGCATTGGGTGGTTCCATCGTGCCCCATGCACAATCAAGCGCGTAGTTCGAGTTTGGAGCCCCTTCCGTACCTGCTGCACCTTTTTGCCTTCTTCGTGGAAGCAAGAAGTTTGCGGATCGGAGATGTCCTGGCGGAAACCTATCTTTTTACCGACGCGGCGCGTATCGCGCACGCGCATCTGCTGTCGGAAGAGCGCGCGGTGCGGGCGCAAGAACGCGATTCAACCTCG
>Ga0302325_10011060_pt1 | contig 19467 bp, 20 predicted proteins | sample Palsa_T0_2_FD_201948 | JGI IMG/M metagenome (GOLD analysis project Ga0302325, IMG submission 201948) | Peat permafrost microbial communities from Stordalen Mire near Abisko, Sweden - Palsa_T0_2 | ecosystem: Environmental > Terrestrial > Soil > Palsa > Peat permafrost | place: Sweden: Abisko...
TAAGTAAAGATGATATTGCTTTTATATCTTAGTGTCCTTACCCACGTTACGAGTTGAAGTTGAAGGACATTGAGTGCTAAGATCTGCTAGTACTAAGAGAATTGAAAATTTGATATTATAAATCTTGACTATAGTATAAAATTGCAAGGTTCTAGTATTATGCAAATCAAGCCGACTTCTCCCAGTTTCGTTTGATTAGTATTGCTCAAAACTAGTTTGTTTGAGGGCACAGAATAGGTAGATGATGCCAGTCACAGGACACAATCGAAATAGGGAGCCGAAGCCCATCTCAAACCATGGATAAGCTCCCATCCTGCGCACCAACCTCACCACTTCAAAATTTCCTTCCTCCCCAATCAATACCCTCATTTCTCATCCATGCCTCACTCCTCCTTCGCTCAACTCAGTCTTCATTACCCACCCACCTAGAATATCCCTCCCTGACCGACCCCTACCCTGCCCAACGCTCTCGCCTGCCTCCAATCCGCTAGCCGCGACCCCATAATCCCGGGCAACTCAGCCTGCTACACCCTGACCACCCTCAGTTTTTCATCCCTAACCTAAAGGCTAACCTATCGTCGCACTACTATTCTATCTAACTTCGAATCCCCCGAAAAACCAATTTACATCTTCTCGATGAACAAAGAATTTGCAGCAAAGGTGTGGGATGAACATGTTGATATTTACCGCAGAATGAAAGTAGAAGCGTTCAAGCGTGGGTTCGAATTAGAAGAAGATGATGATTATTTTGGGGAGGCAGCAAATAAGGTATTCTAGAGAAGAGACGAGAAAAATGATGGAGATGAGACGAAGGTGGCGGGAGACGATGAGACTGATGGATGAGGTGATAGGGCTGAATGAATTCATTCTTTCTTGGGGTTTGAATGCCGAGGCAGTTGGATCCGAATGGAATGGATGAGAATGCGAAGCTGGAGTATGGGAAGTGTATGATTGGGGCTGGGATAATGAACGAGGCTGTGGCGTAATTGGACTTAAGAAGCGTAGAATCATTTGAGCCAACTAGGGTAGGCGGAAAATTCCTTTCCTGTTCTAGACAGTCTCATGATTTTCTCTAAAGATAATGTCTCAATTTTCCTGGAACATTCTTTTCCGAGCAATTGCTGGCTTCTTTGTTATTGTAGGAACCGGAGGAATTGGTTCAGGTGGGTTTGGGCTGAAATTTGGGAGAGGCTTGAGGGGATTGACACAGGCACAGAGGGGTGAGGCGATTGATATTTGATCTGGAGGTGACAGGTCGATCGATGGTGTGGGTATTATTATTACACAGCGTCTGGTGGTGGGGTATTATATGATAGCGCTGTGTCCTCCGCCGGCACCGCCGACATTTCCGCCTGGAGAACCCTGCTGGGTGTATTTTGGAGCCGGGCCGCCTTTCTCATCCATGCTCGGAGCGTTGACGTCTGTTACGCCACTGTACTCTCTTCTAGGTCCATCTGCTGGGCTCATCTCGTCCGCCATGGCATCTTCGTAACTTGGTGGAGCATCATCCGCATCTGGTGCTCCAGGGGCTCCTAATTGTGGAGGATAGGCTGGATCATAGGACTGTGGTTGGGTCTGAACTGTCGGCCTAACTGGGACGGAGGGTCGAGAAGCCATAGCGTCAAGAAGGGCGGCAGGTGGATGGATACCGGAGAATATCTCTACTTGGAATCTCAGGGGTAGAGTAACGATTTGAGGCTGTTGTTTGTTAGTACATTGTTCCACTTAGTAGATGAGTTCGAATTACCTGTATCTCGCCAGGCACTCCATAACCCAATCCAACTCGCACTTCAAGCTCATATCTCCTCGTAAGATTGCAGGTATGGAATGAAGGAGCGATAGTATTAGGTAGAGGTATTCGATCCCACAGCGACTGATCTATAACAGTCTCTTTCCGAATCTCATCACTGGGCGATCCAAGCTTAATAGCTAATCCCGTCAAACTCATCAAGACCCATTGGGTAGTCTCCGTTCTCACCAAATCCTGAGCTCGTACTTCAGTAGATCCGAATAAATGGACCTGTAAGGACATCAGGAACACATGCTCAACACTATTATTCAACTTCTTGGCGATAATCCGTAACGGTAATGGCTCATTACATGTCAGGATTGCAGGGCTGGGTAATCGGGCATCAATCTCTCCTTTCGGGGCTGTATCCGACAACTGCGCAGGCTTCTTCTTGAACATGGCAGACTTCTTCGCGTGTGAGGCCAGGCCAGCTTGGAAAGCATAAGGTCTTCTTGCGTATACTTCGTTTGCAGTCTTCGGCGGTCTTGGAGGTTCGATTGGGAGGAATTTGAACCCAATCGCATTTCTCCTGTTCTCTTTGAAAAGGGAAGGTCGTTGGACGGTGACTTTAATGTAATATCTGATTTCAGCTTCCCCTGGGAAGCCTGTCAAAGAAGGAGGCAACGTCCTCTTGACATGTCTGTATTGTAATTGTTGTAATCCACCAAGCCCAAATCCTCCAAAACCACTCCCAGGTCCCATCTGCTGCGAATGCGGATCTGAACAACCATTATTGAAAGGAATCTTGAATCGGAATGGATATTCATGTTGTCCAGCTCGCAATGTGTACGACAGTCCCATGCTCCCACTCGATTGCGAATCCAAGCTAGGAAACACCTGGTTGACTTTGTAAAGAATCTTATGGTTCTCCATAGCTATTCCATTCCGTTGGGCCTGGCGCCCATAGAGTTGTTGGTTTGCCTGCGGTCCTATTGGCCGCATCAAGACAGTTCTGCTCTCTCCTTCCAGCTTGACGAGTATGGCGGACACATTCTCGTCGTTTGTCAAGCTGAGGATGATTCTTCCACTGATAAAATCCAGGTTGGTGTAGAAGGTGTTTGGGTCATCGAGTTGAATGCGGACCGACATTTTGGGCACGATGAGAGGGAATAATCGAGAGTTTTCGCATAGAATTGATCATCGAGGGACTAATCGCCGGTCGTGGATTTGTATAGCTCAAACTTCGGTGTCGTCGGATGTTGTTGTGGCGGGTCCACGACTCAGCCTCGCTGTAGAACTAGATGCCTAGAATGTGTACGCAAGCCTGGCTTACTTGGCGGACCGAGAAGGAGAGAGAGCTCAAGGGTGGAATATCTCATGGTGAGGTCGAAGGAGTGCTTTATTGGAAGGAGAGATACTCGGGAGTTTATCTCTGTTTGCGCAGCCTCACGCCAGCAGCTGTGAAGGACCAGCGTCATCGCTCGGTACAGTACAGTAGAATTGCCGGCCAACCCCTGCCCTCACATCAGCTTCAACTTTATTTAACCTTTTACGGCAAACACTTCGCAACTTTTTGGGAGCAGAGTTAATGAGGGTTTGTTTTCTATGCCAAAATACCTGGGACATTCAGAGCACTTCATCTGGTCTGGAAATTTTATAAATGTGTGACTTAAAGCTGGACATTGCAAAGTTGCGTCTCTGAATGCTCACGATTAATTGGGCATTCAAGCTCTTGCCCTGGGCCAACTCTCAGAACTTTTAGAAACACCAATATCTGACCCAAAGCAGGACATTATGGTTAAATGTTGATGGTTAACTAGGACATTGAAGGTCCTAGGTATTCATATTTAGATCCTCACAAAACGCATCAGTATGAAATTCTTTGAGGCATTGCATCTAGTTCTATCTAACAAGACTCGGTCAGTGTGGTAGGTATCCAAAAACTCTTTCGCTCTCCCATAATTCTATCCTAAAAAGTTCACAGGTTCTCCTTTCCTCGAGTTTCTATCGGGAGGAAGATCATTACGAGAAACGCCGCCAAGATTAAAGCACCGCTCACGAAAATCGGAGTGTTAGGCTCGCATTGGAGATGTTTGCTGCAATGATAGGAGCACAAAGGCCACCTACTCGGTTCAAGAAGCTGGAAATGCCTGTCCCTGTGCCTCTATTCGGAGCTGGGAAGACTTCTGGTGTGTACTACACGTAGATTAGTATAGGCTTCTGTTGGTGCATTTGCATTCACTAGTTTAGGTCACGTGACCTCATGTCATGTGACAGCGCGCTAGTGCAAATCGGGTAGCCGTGGAAGTATATCTTACACTATGGTGTTAGATATCCTTCCTTCGAATGAAATCATCTACCTACAATAACGCGAATAGCATTCCACGAATACGTGACGGTGCTATGCGTTCTGGGTAGACCGACAGCTTCTAATGCATGTTTTACGAGCCAGGAGTAAGACTTACCGCGTATAGCACGCCATACATGATGTTTTGGAAGAATGCTTCGACAGAAGAAAATGCCAGTTGATAAGTTGAGTCCGAAGAGATGGTGAACAGGAAGAGGAATATCCCTGAGAGCATGGTGGCAATTGCCATTGTTCCTTTGCGGCCAACATACGGGATATCGACTGTGTAGCACGCAATGAGGGAACCGGGCACTCCGACAACGGACGTGATGGCATAGTTGCCGTACGTTATGTAACCCCTGACTTTTCCTGATGAATTTTGACCATTCGAGAGATATTGAGGCAGGAAGGCGTTGAAGAGCGGATATCCAATTCCAATTGTGAGCCAGCAGAACCACAGAAGCACCGTCGTCAAGCCAAGTTTCCTAGTGTGGAACAAGGGACGTATTCTCTCAGTCGAGAAGGTAGAGAATTTCTGCTTGAAAATTTCCGTGGCGGTGAGCTTATGGTCTTGGACCACTTTTGGATCGCCACCAATTTCATTGAGGATGTCCTCTGTCAACCACGTCTTGACCCGATTCTTGTACGCCATTCCACGCACGACCGCCACAGCTTCAGCTTGGCGTCCTCGTGAGAGTAGGAATTTGGGCGATTCGAAGAGGTGGAAGAGGAGGAATCTCATAAGAAACATGACGAGTGTCATTGTGCCCATCGCTAGACAATCTCAGAGTCAGTACTACTCTCTTAGGGCGTGTAAATGTACCTCAGCTCCCGAAACATTTAAAAAGGAAAATCTTAACATGTGCTACAACTCGAGAGACATTCAGACAGGGGAAAATGAACCCAGGAATATACATACTGTAGACAAAGTATCTCCATCCATTGTCTGGGGTGTAGTGAGATCCCAGAAAGCCCCAGCCGATCAGAGACGCAACAAGCTGACCCACCGGCCACCACATGGAGAGCAAAGTGAGATGACGACCGCTTGCAGTTGGTAGAAACTCCAAAAAGAGTGCTCCATCAATAGGTAGATTACCTCCGACGCCTATTCCAAGAGCTATAAAAAGACCGCAAGCACTGATCCAAGTAGGAGCCGCTCCCGCGGCAATTCCAAAGACGCCTGCGATGAGCAGAGTTACGTTGAAAGCCAGCCGACGTCCCATGATATCAGACCCAACCCCCCAGAAACTCGCCCCGATGCACAGCCCTACGAACAGAGCACAAGTCGTGTAGCGCACACGAGTCTCTGAGATGCCAAACTGAGTCTCCAAAGATGGTAAAGTCAGCGCAACACCTTGGAGCCAGAGGCTGTGAAATAATCAGTATTGCAATTCCATACATTGCGGGACATGAGGGGAAATTACTTGTCTGCAAACCATCCAAATCCACATAAGATGAATAACTCCCAGCTATATCTTCCCATCCCAATATCCTGAATGGCCTTATTAATAACCTTGCTTTTCACTATATAGCTGTCAGCCACCAAACACTCAGGTGTCGAAGATTATTTTACGATCGTAGGAACTGTCATGACCGCTGGCTGTAACATCCTCCATACACTCAGCCCGAAGTCCTTCAATTGTGTAGGGACTGTAGTTTGCACTACTGATCCGCATCACTCCTTTCCCACTGCTTTCGCTGAAATTGAGAGGTCCGTCTTCTTTCTTGTCATAACTTGCTGTGTTGCCATCGTGACCTTCAGCGGAGCGACGACTGGCGTACTCTGCTTCCACTGTTGGATGCCGTTGTGCATTTGCGAGTGGGACGAGGACGTCTTGGTAATCGTTAACTGAGTCCTTTCGGAACAGCCCTTTGATCATCATGAAACCCATCTTTGCTGTTGAGGACTGCGGTTAATCTGTTGATGTCAAGTAGTATTGCAAGTTTAATTGTTGGCCAATTGGTGCTGTGGTATTTCGATGTGGCTGTGGCTGTTGGGTCTCTATTGCTGGTGCTTTAGTGGTGTTAGGGGATCATCAAATGCAGAAAATCGGTTCGACAAAGCTCTTTGACATATCGCTCTCGAACTGATAGACTTTTGGTCGAGTTTGGAGTAATGTCTTCACGAAGTGATCAAAATCTCGTACGTAATGAGAGGATGTTGAATGAATTTCTGATTGCGTGTTCGAAATACACAGTTCGGAGCCGTCATGGTTTCCTCTTTCGCCAAATAAATAATTCAACGTCAGAGCTTCGCCTCGAATAATTGAATCGTGACAGGTAGAAAATTAAAGATTACTGGAAAGCATGGGGGCTTCATGGGATTAATACCGGCTTTAGCAGCTTGTCACTTAACGTCTCTCCTTTAAGCTGCTTTGCGTAAAATCTATCCTCAGAATTCTTGGTCCGCGCTATCCATTTCACAGGTATCCGCTTCCTCCCGTTGGCTTCGGTTTCGTGAAATAACCAAACACTATCGTTAAGAAAAGTTAAGTGTGCGATTGCGTAAATCTTCGCTTTAGTGGGACGTTGTGACGTCCGTCTTCGCTGCTTCGAGGTTAAGCTGTTGTTGCTATCGCGCTCCCTCTTGGCGAAATGCGACGCGATGCCTGTACTGTACAGTAATTAGCAGGGGGTCAGTGATAAAAGCTGTTCAAAATTTTGCGCTTGGCAGATTAAAGAGACGAAGGAAAGTGTCCACGTGGATAAGAAAACGAAATTAAACATCTGGATTGGTATTTCCCTTACCCCCTATATTCATATGCTACAAAAATACCGCGATGTATCACTTGAAAGGTCATTGCTCAACATGATCATCGTTGACCATCACATCCATTGCATCTTTCGCCAAACCCATATCTCATCCATTCATGGTCCTCAGGTTTCGACTGCCAGTCCTGCCAGCCCACATGTCCACCGAAATTATACGAAAATGTACTGTATGCAACGGGGGAATTTGCTACCAGAAAGATTAAAAGGGAATGGAATGTGCATCATTTTTTGGGTGCCACAAAACTTATCAACAGGAAATTTAATGCTGCGCTTTCAGAGCTGTTGCTTTATGCGGTCCGAGGTTCATGTACTAACGCCTCATCCATGCCATTAATACCGAGAAACGTGCCCTTTGCACTCTCTGATTTCTGGGCATCGGATTTCGAAACACCAGACACTCCACTGTCGCCTTCTTGCGGATCTCGATCGAAGATAATGCCTTGAATATTCAATCCATTCTTGTCGCTCGCAGGCGTCTTCATCGCTTCCTCGTCAACCTGCTCGTCAAGGTTCATGAGGGCTGGTGGCCTATGTCGCATGGCGCGAGCCTTCGCAAGGGAGATGGTCTTCTGTTGGTAGGTGGTTGTGATTGGCTTGGTATCGTCTCGATCGATGGTCGCCTTCATGAGTGCCGCCATCCAAAGTCTTCCTTGCTTGATGTTGGGCACGGCAAAGTAATGTACAGTAGGTTTTGTAAATGTAACTGCTCTGGATAGACCAGCTCTTGGAGGAACAAGCTTGAAGATGAACATAGAGTCGCCACTACCCTTGCTTAAGGTAGACTCCGGCTCCGCAACTGCTTCTGTCTCCGCAATGGTCACAGTATGAGTTCCCGATGGACTAGTAGGACTGTTGGTAGCGCCAGTGAGCGTCGCGTGAAGTCCAGTCAGGCGATCGTTGTCGGCAGGGAGAACACGATGGAAGGATATGTCGATCAAGCCTTTCTCTTCGGTATCGTTCTCGGAGTAATAGTACGAGAGACGGCGACCCTTTAGGATGAAAAGGCGCGGCTTCCAGGTTGTCATCAAATTGGTGCTCTTCTTCTTCATCCATCCGCTATAGTCTGCCCCTATCATCTGCTCTTGTGGTGTCTTCTTTTCAAGCCCTCGAGTATATGCGCTGGTCTCCTTTTTGGACTTCTTTCGGCTGGCTCGTGCGCTGCCGGGCGTTGTCATTGCACTGGAGTTTTTCGCGTCGGGAGACTCGAGCTCAAAGCTTGGGCCAGCAGACGGTGTACTGGAGCCTGTTCGTGAAGGGGATTGTAACGGTGATTCCTTCATAATAGATGAATCTGTATCTGTTGGTGAAGCGACGCGCGATTTCTCATGTCCCGTGACCGCATCTGAGATCGCGCGGAGGCTGAAATGCTTGTTGGAGATCGGTTTGACAGGTAATAACCAATCTGCGCCTCGACCCTGCCTAGCCTCTGGAGATTTCGGCATAGTGCTATTTTCGTACGGACTACCTTCCAGCTTTGTGACAGTAGGGGAGATAGTAGGTGAAGAAATGTCTTTCGGAGGAGGCAACGGTCGAGGCGGGGCGTTGATCGAATTTTCTGATGGTGTTCGTCGACGGCCGTCAATGGACAGCCCGTAGTATTTTTGCGCAGCTGATGGGGGTCCAGACTCTCGAATGGAATCGGCGCTGCCAAATCTGGAGTGTCTTGAATGTGCAGTAGCGGTTCGGAGTCTTTGTTCGTCTGTGTAGCTAGAATTTCGTGAATGTGTGGTGGTTGTGGCCGTGCTTCCTCTTTTCCGCAAAACATTTCTCTGCCGACCTTCTACCTCACCACCCGAGAAGTACCCCCGATCAAGTGAATCCAATGCCCCAGACTGGGTCGTGCTCTGAGACAAGTGATCAGTTGAGCTTCTAGCAATAGCCTTGATCCCTGACGAAGACAGTGGTCGACTCGGAATTATGGGTAGAGAAGGTGATGCAGCAGCCCCCATTGTCCAGTTTCTGTCAAATGACGGCTGCTTTTTGTGTGTTGTGTCTTGAGGTTTTGGTGAAATTCCAAAACCATCTCCTGTTACAGCACCCATCAAAGAAGCTGTACTGAACTCGTTTGCAGAGCTTTGTCGGGAGTGATGCAGATCACGGATCGACGCAGCAGAAGGTCTTCTTTTCTCACCTGCAGGTCTAGGGGCATCGTGGACAGTTCGAGAAGACATAGGAGATACAGGAGATATTGGAGAGGTGCTCTGGGCGGGTTCGGTTCTGGAGATATGTTGCTGAGAAAGGCGAGTATTCTGTCGAGATCCTGGCCTCTCCATCATGCTTGGGATTCTGGGAAGGATCGTTGAAGAGTTGATGCTGTGGTTTCGGTGTCGACCAGTGTCGTCTGAACCAACTTCGCTGCCATATGTTGCTGTATTACGTCTTGTCGAAGTATCGCCCTTGACCTCATCCTGGAGGCTCTTGATTTTTTGCCATGTTTTCAATCTCCGACCAACAGAGCCAAGGTCGAATTCCTTGAGAAAGAGGGACGTTTGATCCATCCCTAATAGGACTTCCCCAGAGATTTCTTGATCTCGGAAAACCTCGCAGTGTTTTGTCTCCACCCCTATAGTGAACAAGTACTCAGCAACCTGGTCAGACGTCCATTTCTCCACCTCTTCTCGGGTATGCTGGGCTTCTTCCTCCTCGTCTGTTTCTTCGCCATTTATGTAGGATAAACGTTGATCCAGATGGCTACTGTATTCACTCCCAGAATCATTTGCGACCCGCCGATCCGCTGCAGCGATGCTATGGTGCGGCGAATTCATGTCTGTAATATGTTCATCGATGACACTCAAAGTCTCATTCATTACTGGGCTATCTTGGCCGTGGTCGTGTAATTTCACAGTGGTGATGCTTTTCGGTTGTATTGGTATTTCGATCGGTGCGGTGATTGAAGAAGTTGGGGCAGGAACTTCAGATTCTTGAGCGCTGCTTGATGGGACCAAGGGCGAAGTCATTTTGGAGGTATCAAGAGGTTCTGAGGGGCTGACATGTCGACTCGGCTGCGGTGTCCGGTCTACTTCAGTGTTCGAAGTGGGCGAGGGGAATTCCGCGGCAATAGGATTGTCTTCCACAATAGAGGCTACTGTAGGCTGCGCCAGCGTGTCTTTCGGCAGCTCGAATGTGGTCGGTTGAGGTGGGGGGAGTGTAGTGAATGTCGGTGGATACGAAGGAGGACCACGGGGAGCAATTCTAGTATACACTGCCGAATCTCAGTCTGCAAGCTCAGGAAGAAGATTCATCAGCGGCTGACCTTCGGGGAAAAGACCGCTATTTCCGTTCATCAAATGCCGTCCCAAATACCATCCGTCACCAAAGTCATCGTCCCTTTCGATCAACTCAACACGGTCTCCTTTCGACAAGCTCAGCTCATCTGAGCTTCGCGCTGAAAAATCGTCTGGGTTTAATAAGTTAGCAGGTTTCCCCTCACTTATAAAACAACGAAACATTCCAGCCAGATGATCCGTTTTGTTCTTTGCAAATACAATCTACCGCATACAGCATAGCAACAAAGCAGCCACTTACGAACTACAATCAGTATCTGCCCTAGCTCAGGCCGGCCATTGGGCTCGGTGGCCAGTCGGGATGCCATCTCTTAATGCTGACTGCGTTCCGCCAGAGGCCGGCACTATTCACAACAGAAACATTTGATGGTAGTAGTAATAGGATTCAGTATTGTTGAGGTAATGATAGGGCTGCTCCGTCGGTGGGAGCAAGTTGTTTCGGAGGATCGTTCCCGCTTTAGAGGGCCAAACCGAGGCTCCGCAGTTGTTTTCGAGATTCGGAAGACAACGATAGTAGTTGCATGAAAGACAGCGGGTAACTTTGCTGTCGCGAGCAAGGATGGTAGAAACCACACACCACCAGCTTGCGCACACAACCTCAGTGCATGCGGGCCTGCCACCCCGGATTAACTGCCAACCGCGGGAGAGCTGCGGTGCCAATGGCGTTGAGCAAAGGAGTGCAATGGTGAAGCTGGATCGAGTGAGCGCACGTATGTATGGTGTTGTGGTCGCGCTTGCAACAGCCCTCTCGACGCACTGCACAATGCCCCAGTCTGTGGGCGTGCCCGTCGTCCTTTGCCCGCTAACCTAATGCGTAACTCCACGGGAATCCTAGCGTGGAAACCACGACCCGCAGATGATGCGATGCAAACATCGATTTTACCGCCTCTAACATTCTTGACTGCAGGCGTGCGAAACTCTGAGATAAACCCAAAGGCTCCTCTCCTCGAGACTATACAGTAATTGAAGGCGCATCCCTCTGCGCACAGTTACGATTCTATCTTGATAACGTCCTTCCTTCGTTATTCTTCTAATCATTTATCCCTTTTAGCCCTCACACCCCCTTCGTAACATGTATCACTCCGAGCGCTGCTCGACGTAAGGCCTGCGATTCGCATTTCTGGCCTTGCCATTTTACGACTCTCGACTGTGCAAGACAGCACGTATCCGTTGCTCTGTTCTCGGAGACCCTGGACTAGAACTACGGCGAGCCCTCGTTTTGCCCGCACAGCCTTGTCTCACATTTCGGCAGCTCTGATTTCAGTGTGCGCCTTATGGTACAAGCCAGCTCCTGTCCCTCCCAAGTGCGGTATATGCTGATCCTCTAAAGTCTGATCTAGACCCTCATGAACTCAAGACGGATGTCTGCTAGAATACTCACCTGAACCATGCGGCGACCTCCAGATAAGGATGGACAACCGGCCCTGTCCGAGAGGGATATTGATTCATCCAATGCCACACTCAACACTCTCTTTGGAGCCAGACAGAAGTCATGGATGGTGGGAGCAGGAACTCCAGTGCGCCCAACTCCACGAACGAATATGTCAAGATCTATATTACCACCCGTAGCCATGACACAGAAGTGAGTATTGGCTGATGCAACTCGAGGGTAGCGAGAGGCACAGCTAACAAGATCTAGGTCTATCGCAGCTGTTCTGCCATCGCCGGCCCCGAGCGACGAACCCAGTCCGATAATCTCAGGCACTTCAGTGAATGGCACACGCAACGATACCCGGGGGGTGATACGCAATGACGAAAACAGACGTATCTCTGCAACAAACACCGGTCCTACCCAGAACCGACATACCTCTCCAAGCGAGGCTGACATTCAGAGAGTATCTCAGGTCATAGTGACACAACCTCAACCTCCTACATCTTCGAAAAGATCGCAGAATCCATTTGGGAGACAACCAGCAAATGCGACCCAAGGGGGTGACTCCCAGCTGCCTACCTCGATGAGTGAGATTCCACCTCTCCCTTCTTCGGTGCTGCTTCCATCAGATCAGGGAGATCGGGGACAACCGCAAGAGCTTCAGTTGTCGTTGCTGCAAGAGCAAATGTCAGATTATCAGCAAGTTCAAAGCCCTGTTCAAGTGTCCTCACCAACGGGTCCATCGCCCCCACAAGAACAAGCGCATCAATACCAAGGGCCACATATGCAAGGCGGGCAGAGCACTCAACAGTGGCAGAGCGCAAGAGGTCAACTACCAAGCCCAACACAGACCAGCACTTCATCCCCTAGGACGGCCTCTGATTTACCTTTGCCATCTGCGATAGTACAAAGTCACGCTCAATCGTACCCAAGTCCTGGGACATTTTACGCGAATGCACCTCGCAAGCGCCAGAGAACACAAGCAGCTGCCATGCTATCCTTAAAGCCTCGGGTAGGTTTGATTGAAGCCCATATCGAGGCTGCAGGCGGCCGAATGAATCTGAACACTGGGCTGGAGAAGCCGCGGTTCCAGTTGCTCACAGAAGCCTGCAATAGTGAGGATGCTTTTTATGTTGCGCTTCACCAAGTCTTCTGTGTTTGGGACTTTGACCAAAACGAAGTTACAAGCATTCAAGGTTTTCCCGAACCACCTCTTCTTTATAGAGCATTTAAGATCCTCGGACAATTAATTCGAGACAATGAGCAACTCGCCCCTAACCACAAAAAGTGGTTTGCTGGATTTCCCGGCCCACTAGGCCAACTGATGAGAACCTCGGAACCTTATCGGAGGACAATGAGCGATGTTGGCATCTTCTTGGGCAAGCTAACAGTGGAATGGGGTCCATTGTCTGTTGAATGCGGCAAACGAGGATATCCACCTCTCGTCGACGAACTTGTAACCCGAATGGGCTTACTATCACCGATTCTGCAAGGCGTAGTGTTCACAGCCACACGTCGCACATTAGGTATTGGCGAGGGAGATGCTGGACAAAGGGCAGAAAATCTTTTTAGGAAAGACCAGCACGATCACCAAGCACTCGCCGCCCGGTACAATACGAACCGACCACCAACTGCGAAGGAGGTTAATGAACGGAACAATAACCTCGCAAGTGAATACATAACTCTTCATCAGCAGCTAATTCAAAAACGGCAGGCTTCCGGCTCGGCAGTCGGTAGTCCTTTAGCCCGCCTCCCTACACCAGTAGTCGCCAGCAATACACATATTCAAGCTGGTGCCCAATCAGTTGCTCCTGTGCCTTGGCAGCAACAAGCCCAGCATCAAGTTCAATGGACCCAGAATATACCAAGTCCTGATCCAACAGGAAACTGGCAATTCAGCAACCAGCAACCTCAGATGATGGCACGAACAGTTGGCTCGCCAAACCCTTCAATCGCTGCAGGCAGGCCACCAAGTGTAGGGGCCCACCGAGTATATACAAACACTCCGAGCCCAACTCTTCTCCAAGGGCTCTCTGTGCAATCTCCAGTTCAGCCAAGCCTCCAATTCACTCCAGCGGTGAGGAGCAACAGTGGTCAAATGCAAGTTGCTCAAAATGGACCGAATTATGCTGTGCCTAATGGGGTGTTCTATCAAAATGGCGTACAGCACGTTGACCCGTCAATGCAACAACGAAGCCAGATGGTAATGTTGCAGCAGCAGCAGCAAGCAGCAGTGCAGCACCAAGGACCAGCCCAACAGGTCTTTACTGCACAACAAGGACAATGGCAAAACAATTCTGGCCCGCAGCAGCAGCATCAGCAAATGCAACAACACCTGCTTAGCCAACAAGTTTTGAGTATGAATCGAGCTGCCCAGTTAAGGCAAGGGAGTAACGGGGCCATCGACTTGCAGCAGCGAGCTCATTCTAGAAATAACAGCGTGAGTAATGGTGGGCGTAGAACACCAGGCATGAACCCTATGGCTGGTCCCTCGCCCCGGCCAATTCATTCTCCTGCACAAGGCCCCCGAAGACCACAACCTGTTTTCATTGATCAAAATCATCAAATGCAGAACGATGTCCAAGCATACACCCAGACGCACCCGCTCAATCGACCGTTAGTACCTCCGTTAGGATATATACATCCTTCACAACCAGTGAACCCGGATATGACTGCTCTTCATCAAGTGCATATCCGAAGCCCACTCTTGGTGGCTGCGGACTCCCCGCCTGCCAATGTAGCCCCAGACGACCCGACTTTCCGTTACTACCAAACCGTCCGAGGTTTCGCCCTTGATCCAGTAAAAATTCCAACAAATACGCCTCTGTCGAAGTTCGAATTCAGAGTGTCGGAAGCCGACTTCAGACTAATTGCGAAAGACGGTGCGACTGGCAGCAGTCAATTAACGACAAGACACTTCAGACGTGGAACACTCCAGTATCGGTTGCGTTGTGTCCAAATGAAGAAATCCGAGGCGACATGCTCCTCATTTGAATGGGTAGTCCACGATACTGTATGGCCGGAGAGTGCGTGTTTGGAATTCAATAAGAATCATTTGGAGATTAGGCGGAAGAACCATCATGGGAAGGACCTCCCAATCGATATCACAGCATTCGTACGAGCTTCTGGGCCCAATTCGGCAAACCGGCTCACCTTATCAATCACGAGAGGTCGGACCAAGATGAAGGATTTTAGCTATTTCCTCGCCGTGGAAACTGTTGAAATTCTCCAACACGGTCAGATTCTGGAGATGTGTCAACAGCATCGAATTCCCACAGACCTCACCCTGGACAAGATCAAGAAGAGTCTTGCAGCAGCCCCGAATGACGACGACGAAATCGCCATGGTGTCAAGCGATATATCTGTCGACCTCTCGGATCCTTTCACTGCTCGGATCTTTGAAACCCCTGTCCGTGGCAGTAACTGTCTGCATCGCGAGTGCTTCGATCTCGAGACGTTCCTCCTGACTCGCAACAGCAAGCCAAAGCGTCCTTTGCAGCCATGCATGATTGACGTTTGGAAGTGCCCGTTGTGTGGCAGGGATGCTCGTCCTTATAGTCTTCAAATTGATGACTTCCTGGCTTCTGTGAGAGCAACGCTTGCAGAGCAGGATAACCTGGATGTTAAAGCTATTTGGATTAGCGCAGATGGGAGCTGGCGCCCGAAGGAGATTCCCAGATCGTCGGTGAAGCGATCTCATCCAGACGATAGTGACGACTCGAGCGACGAAGACGGCGACCGTAAAGAGAGAGCTCTATCAGCAGCAAACCAAGCAAAGAGCAAGGCGGTGGAGGTCATTGCTCTAGATGACGATTAATCTATCTTCCAAAAAATCTTTGTTTTTTGTTTTCACTTTTTGTTTCTGCGAATTTGGCTTTGCATTGCAGCGTTTATCGGCGTTGGCTTGGCCGGGATGGGTGGCTGTTTGCATAAATCATACATGGAATGGCGTCTTCTGCTCAAGTTAGGCTTGATGGGAAGTAAAGGGGCGTTAATAGGGATCCATGGCTTGGCTAAGCTTCTGGCGTTACTTTACTCTTTTTCACTCCGTGCGAGGAGCTAGTTCCTGAGTCTGCGAGGGCATCCGATAGGCCGCTGCATAACCCTGAGAAGCCTTCCTCGAGCATGGGCGTATAAATGTATTTGTTTAGTTACTTATGATGTTAACTGCTAAGAGTGGTTCGCGTTTGCTTGATCTTGGCTTTGAATGGGCCGTGCATTTACACTCGCAACGTTAGGTATTTCGAGTGTCCCAACCAGTCCCGAACATTGCAAAATATTACCAAGCGCATTTTCATATCCACTGTCAGAAATATTGAGAGTGAGTACTAAAGATTAGTGCTCATTAGGGTAATGTCGATCGTTCCTAGATCCTCTCACGGACCAGGAAACCTAAATCGAAGCCATTGAGGTTGTCCAAATTAGGCTTTAGTATTTCTCTACGAAAAGCAACTAAGAAGTATTCCATCTATGCTACCTATTCCCTCTTGCACCAGCCGGCGCATCTGTTCGTCTCCGTTTTAGTAACGTTCCCAAAGCATCCCGTACCTCCGGATCTGATCTTATAGTATTCTGAACTAACCACTCTTTGACCTTTCCCTTTACATCTCTCAACGCTTCACTATCCCCAACAAATGGGCTCATTTCCATGCCCATTAATCTCGTAGCTTCGATGTCGGCTGCCTTCGCCGTGGCTTCCAATCGGTCTAATTGCTGCTTCAACGCAATTTCAGGATTCACAGCTGCGGCTGGAGCGGACGGTGGCTGGAGGAGGGGTCCGATCTGAGAGAACGCGATGAAGAGTGTGACACTCAGTTTTCGCGCTAGCTGGATGAGTTGGAATGGGAGGTAGGGAGGGTGGCGCGTGAACGTTGTGAGGAGAGGATTTATCAGCTTAGTTGCGACTTGAGGGAAGTATGGACGCGAGATGGTGTGGAGTTCGAAGACGCAGATAATGAGTAGGGTGAGCCATCGCCAGTATTTCCCCCACTCGAGATACCCTAGCAGGCCAAATATGTACATGACTATTGCTGCTACGCCATAGTATGGGAGTATGGACTGAAGGCCGTGGACTATGAAGTCGCGGATGCTAGAACAGCGTTGCCATTCTATGATACCGGGGCCAAAGCGCTCATATGCGAATCGTTTAGCGGGGTTGAGGAGTGTGTCTTGTGCTTGCTTGAGGTGGACGAAATAGCCTTCGGAGGAAGGAGAGGAAGAAGAGACTTTGTCGGGGTGGTAGATAGCTGCTAAGCGCCGGAAACGTGATTTGATTTCTCTATCAGTAGCAGTATGCGCAACACCTAGATCTTGGTAGAAGTCACTCGCCCTTTGGATGTCCCAGTCTGCTTCGTAGATCGTGTATAGAAGGTATGCGGAGACAACTATGATATGGATACGGTGTCTGTGGAGATTGAAGCGCGGTGAGCCTGGTTGGGGCTTTGGGTCGCCGGCGCGGATAGTGATGCCGTAATATATGCTTTGGATCCATCCTGTTACAAGCTGGCAAAACTGTCAGTAAATGTGTCTCTATAAGTCGCCTCGGGAGGTGGATGCGTCACATTTGGCAGAAAGGTCCAGCCGGCGAGAGAAAGGAGGTTATTTGACATGATGACCGTTCCGAGCCTGACCAAGCAAGTGCTCAACGAATATCATGTAGAGGGCAAAAGAGATTTAAAGAAGAAGAGTCGACCATCATTCAAAGGCGAGTTTGATTAGTGCAGTCGCAAGGCTCGAAACTGTCCACATCGTTTAGCTAGCGATTGGTGCTGGCGCTGGCGCTGACAGGGGTGGCGGCAGCTAGCGCGTTTCTCAGCCTTGAGGCGCAAAAAAAGTTAACCGGAAATTTTGTCTGAGAAAGAATTCATGACAACCACAGGCCTGACATGTCAATTGAGAAAGCTGCATAGCCATCAATCCCCAAAATGGGTTCAGAAAAGCACAAGTCAAACTCAGACAAGAAGCACAAGTCTTCAGATGGCGAAAAGAAGCGAAAAAGAGATCATGGAGAAGAAGGGCGCAAGTCGAAGAAACACAAGTCGGGCAAGGCAGTGTCTCAATCCTCAGCTCTCCGAATGACGCCCACAGTCTCACCGTTTCACATACAAACGGTCTCATTATACCTTCCATTAGCGCCTATCTCCCAACAATATCCTCTCGAAGGACTTTGCGCCGAACACATCTCTCCTTTGATCCTCACATACTACCCTCCGTTCAGTGGAGTTTTACTCTCATACAGCAATCCACGACTATCCGAAAAGCCCTTTGCAGATGATGGGGAGTCAGTGTTGCTGCATAACATCGATGAGTATGCGGTCAGTTGGGCTTGGGTTACAGCTGAATTCCTGCTGTTCAAACCGGAAAATGGAACGTTGTTGGAAGGTTACATAAACCTGCAAAATCAGGGTCATCTAGGAATTGTCTGTTGGAATCTGTTCAATGCTAGTATTGAGTCGAAGAGATTACCCTCTGATTGGAGTTGGAAGGACGTAAGTGAGATGCAGAACGGGGAAGATGCAGAACAGGGAGAGACATACGCTGAAGAGGGACCAGGATACTGGGTCGATGGTGAAGGGAATAAAGTAGAGGGTATGGTCAAGTTCAGAGTGAAGGAAATTGAGTCCAGTCATGATAGGGAAAGAGGGTTCTTGAGCATTGAAGGGACTATGTTGAGCGAAGACGACGAAGAGGAATTGGCCGAAAGTGAACGGGATGGTCCGCAAATCACAAGAGATAATGCTGGAAAGCGCCTCGGTGGCTCAAGGGCTTTGGGAGCAACAAGCTTGGGCGTCACTGTTGAGCCAGATATGGTGGATGTCGACACAAGTGCGAAGAAGCATAGACGCAAATATTGAAAGTAATGACTTTAGGGCAAATACAACCACAGACGACCATATCTTCAGAGCTTCGAAGAAACACTCAACCCCAACCATTCTTTCACTTTGAGAAGCCCGCCGACACCTCGATGACAATGAGTCCAGAGGTGAATCATTACGAACCGCACTGATGCCCTCCACTTATTTTTAAGCTTTAATACCTTCTTCGTAGTCTCCGATCCATACGAACGTCGAAAATATCCATCAAAATCAACGCCTAAATAACATTCCTCGAGTCCTACAAGATGTAGATCTTTATCCCTCTCACTACTTCGAAGCCAGGCACGGATCTTGATAAGGCCTTCACCTCAGAAATGCTCGTCCTCAAGAAGAATCTCAGTCGATGGTCCATACCATATGAATTTCCAGTCACAATCAACCATGACCCTATTGCGGAGCCTGTCGTCATTCGCCACTCGTTCTCTGACCTGAGAAACTCGGTTTATGTCATTCCGTATGGTACTAGTTTCGTCGCTGCCTTGATCCGAGCTCACGATCAAGGACTCCCATCTACGCTTGAGGCCCCAAGACATTTGGCTTTCGATACTGTCCCAACTCTGAGTCAATGCCTACTGCCATTCAGGCTCTATCCCTAGTCTGTCCTCATCGCATGATCTCAACATTTACCTCTCCATCGACCTTGACACTGATCCTGGAGTAGTTGACTTGGCATATCTAGACGAGATGGTCGCTGGATTGACCCACACATTCATCAACAATGCCACTCTCCGAAATTGGGTCACCTCTATTTTCACTACCACAACGATCACGGATAAACCTATCGCCTCTGTCGATATGATGGGTCAGTTTCGTAAGTCTATTGAGCAATTTGAAGATCTTCGCAGTAGACGTGGACTATCTTCGATCAGTCTGTTGGGAGAGAAGTCGGATTGGCAAAAGATTCTGCTCCAAGTTGAGGAGAGAGTCCCAAAGTTTGGCCAACAGACTATTGAATGGTACAGAATCCTGGTCCCAGCCATCAAAGACATGATTTTATCCTCCGAGTCTCCTGAACTGCCTCAAAGCAAGGACTTTTGGCATCATTCATGTCACTTTGACGGTACGGATATTTGTAACGACAAGGAAAC
>Ga0302325_10011061_pt1 | contig 19465 bp, 18 predicted proteins | sample Palsa_T0_2_FD_201948 | JGI IMG/M metagenome (GOLD analysis project Ga0302325, IMG submission 201948) | Peat permafrost microbial communities from Stordalen Mire near Abisko, Sweden - Palsa_T0_2 | ecosystem: Environmental > Terrestrial > Soil > Palsa > Peat permafrost | place: Sweden: Abisko...
CGTTCAACCACCAACTATCGCGTCGCGGCTTGCCAGCATGTGGCCCGAGTGCTGGCCGGCGGCAACAGGCGTTGCTAGGGGCCGATAAAAGGCAGCCTGGCAGTAGATACAAGAGCGGCACACTATCAATTATCAATGGCAAGATGGAAAATATAAATGCCCCCTCCCAAAATACATAATGAGTTCGTTTGCACTCATAGCTAGGAAGATTATTATTTTGAAGAATTTGTGAAAACAGGAAAATTATCAGAGCCTTGAGAGTCCTCTCTTAGGCAATTGTCCTCCAAGTTGGATATTGAACATCCGAAAGCCAGTGCCGCTTTTCCTGCCACAACTAGCGCTGGCGGGCACTATACTGATAAACCCTCGAAACTTTTCCGATAAGAATTAAATACCACAGGTGGTTGAGACCTCAACACCGTCAATCACAGCAAGGACAATATGCCAAAAAGTTTGGAGAAAACGCGCAAGAAGATTGCCAAGAAGAAGGGCAATATTACTGCTCTCCACGAGAATTCTCGAGACTCCCAGCGCCTGCGACGAGCTCAGATGAGAGATGACAAGTTGGTGAAAGTTGCATCGTTACGAAGAAAGAATGACCAACCTCTAAGTGAGTAGCCGCACCCAAGTCGATGTTAAAGGAGACTAACAACTTGAAGTTGAAAGAGCGGCATACTTTCAAGAGGCTATTCGGGAGCATGACGGCCAACCACTGGAGATGGACAAAATTCAGTCTTTGATCCAAGTGTATGTCATCCATTAGCAATGTTAAACCCATGAAAAATCTCTGACTTTCTGCATAGATTCGTGCATCAACATGATGAAGAATTCAGCAAATTAAAGAAGGAGCGTCGAGCTGGAAGGCCTGCGAGTACCAAAGAAGATTTACTACGGATGAAAATTGCGGCGGATGAGAAAGAACTCGAGAACGGATTTTGTGAGCAGCTAAAATTTCAAAAGCGGGATATATGGCTAATAATTTACAGATCTTCCAGACCTCACAGATGCGGATAATGTTACATTGTTGAATAAGTGGGAGGGGGCTTGGTCATATTTGTCTACTCTGAAGTGGGTGCGGATCGCAAGTAATGGACATATACAGCCAGCAAAGTTTCCACCGAAGGGAGAGTCATGATAGGGAAAATTGCATTTCAGAATCATATGGCGTTGTGGTATTCAGGACTGCTTGAGCACCGGTTCTGTCGTCGAGAGGTTTGGGAATAACCTCCAGAAAAGACGTATACTGCCAGGCGTGGCGCAACGAGAGACAGAGAAATGTTAAATGCTATGGAACCATCCGTATTGTTCCACCGGAACTTGAGTAATTGCTTCTGAATTTGTCAATGCTAAATCAATCTCCTCCTAGCTGACAGCCTTGTCTTTGGCGCTAGTGCAGCCTCGCCTATAATTTTTTCTTTGGGCTTCTTGCATTTAAGCAACGAATCTCTCAAGCCATCACAACTCGTCATTCTTCGGCATCCATCCACCTCATACATCACACTTTATCTTTTCATAATGCTGTCTATTAGATCATTCGCCCGAGCGGCGCCGCGCTCCGTTTCCCGATTGACTGCTGCAGCGATCAGAAGACCTTCAGCACGACCCGTCTCCTTACTACAATCAGCATGGAAACCCACGAGAACACAACACGCTGCAGCTTTCTCGACAACAACAATTAGGCCATCAAAAGCTGGTGAATCTGATGATGAGCTTGTTGCGAAGCTCGATGCCGAGATCCAGATGGAGAATGAGATGACAGATGAGGGTGGAATTCCAACGAGCGTCAAGGATTATCTCGAGAACGGACCTTTTGAGGTTATCGATACTCCAGGCCAAGAGGAAGTTGTTCTGGTTAGAGAATTCGGTGATGAGACGTGAGAATCAACGATCGCATACTTTGTTGTTTTCAGTTTCTGACAAATTACAGTATCAAAGTCACCTTCTCCATTGCCGACCTGAACTCTATAGACCCTGAAGCAGACTATCAGGATCGCGCTATTGGCGACGAGGAGGATAATATCAACCAAGGGGACGAGAAGAATTTCAAGGTGGCACCAGAAGACCAAATTGAGGAGCAGGAAGGCGAGGGCGAAGAGGAGCAGGAGCAATCGTTCCCAGCAAGACTGAACATCGTTGTTGAGAAGGCAGGAAAGGGAGCTCTCGCAGTCGAAGCTGTTGTCCAAGAAGGAATGGTCGTCATTGACAACGTTTTCTACTACGCCGATGCATCGCATGCACACGGCAAGACTGCAGAGAAGGTCCACGAGCGACAAGACTTGTATGTTGGACCACCATTCAGCAACCTTGATGAGGATCTTCAAGTTCTTCTGGAAAGATATCTGGATGAGAGAGGTATCAACGCTGCGCTGGCACTGTTCGTACCGGATTACATAGACATGAAGGAGCAGAAGGAGTATCTGAGGTGGCTGGAAAACGTCAAGGGCTTTGTTGAGGCGTAAATGATTTGAGCGGGTCTTTTTTTCGACTGTTGTCTTCATACCATTTCCACTCCTCGACCTTACATTACTGTACGATATTCGGCCTGCGCATGTGGCAGGGCACTTATGCCCTATAATGACAGAAGGAACCTCCTTAACAATCAGATCTGCAAATGCGAAATGCAAGATGATGGGAGGCAATGATCTGACGTGATTCACCTGTGTTTAAATCAACAAGAAAAGAGTTTGTTGAAACCAATCTCTTGTCTCTTCTGAATGTTGGAGGCTGCTCTGGGGGAGCGGCCGTGTTCCGCAGCCAATTTCAGGGGTTCAGTTACAAACGAGGACCATAGACTTTACAGCAAATATCTCCCTTTCCCAGACAATTAGAACAATAGTTCCCTAGTCCCATAAAGAAATTTGTTTCACCATTGTAGGACGTACAGAACCCCCTGCTGCCGCTTTCCTTCCCTCGGCACGGTAATGTTGGCTTGTTGAATCTCGCCGACCTCGCACGTTCTCTCCCGTTGCAGTTCTCCGAATTGCATTCCGCGCCTCGGTCGTGAAAGCCGTCTAGAAGCGGAGGGCTAAGTCATTTTCCGGCTGTCAAGTTAGAGCTTCCCCAGCCCCAACTCCAAGTCCAGCTCCATTTTATTTTCCTTTCTGTTCTGGTGGTATCGTTTTCAAGTTCGTGTGTTCAATTGACGGCATCCAAGTCGTTCTCCTCTCAAAATGTCTTCAGCAGCACTCTGTTTCCGTGCCGCCAAGGCCTACACAAGAAACAGTTCCAAAGTATGCGGGGAAGTCCTATCACTTGAATCCAGACTGACCGCGTTTCCAGCAATCCCTACTTTTGGCACGAACATTTGCTTCTACAACACGACGATATGAGATTAACAAAGTCCTTCCTTCGGCAGCCGAGGCGCTCAAAGACATGAAATCGAATAGCACAGTCCTATGTGGTGGATTCGGCCTCTGTGGAGTTCCGGATACCCTTATTGATGAAGTGATCAATAAGCCGGAAATCACTGGTATCACAGCAGTCTCGAACAATGCTGGAACGGATACTTCTGGCCTAGGCAAACTCCTGAAAACGAAGCAAATCAAGAAAATGATTGCAAGTTATATTGGAGAGAACAAGACCTTTGAGAAGATGTACTTGACTGGAGAGGTCGAATTGGAGCTTACACCACAAGGAACCTTGGCGGAGCGATGTGCAAGTGGGGGAAAAGGAATTCCAGCATTTTATACCCCAGCAGCTTTCGGAACAGTTGTTCAAACGGGAGAATTGCCTTTGCAAAACAATCCGGATGGAACCCCCAAGCATTACTCATATCCCAAAGATGTCAAAGTCTTTGATGGCAAGCAATATCTTCTGGAGGAGAGCATCAAGGGCGACTATGCGTTTGTGAAAGCTTACAAGGCCGACAAGCTTGGAAATTGCCAATTCCGTCTCACAGCCAACAACTTCAATGGTGCAATGGGCCGAAATGCCAAGATCACCATTGTGGAAGCTGAACATATCGTTGAGCCCGGTGACATCCCCCCAGAAGCTGTCCATTTGCCTGGTATCTACGTCAAGCGAGTTATTCAATCTACCACAGCAAAGAACATCGAAAAGTATACCTTCGCCAAGGATCCAAACGATCCCGAGGCAAAGGCTGCACTTGGAAGTGGTGAGACTGCGGCGAAGAGAGAAAAGATTGTACGGAGAGCAGCGAAGGAATTCAAGAATGGCATGTATGCCAACCTTGGAATTGGAATGCCCATGTTGGCTCCCGCATTCGTTGGCCCTGAGGTTGAAGTCCAGCTTCAATCTGAGAACGGTATTCTTGGGCTTGGTCCTTACCCAGTAAAAGGTAAAGAGGATGCCGACCTCATCAACGCCGGCAAGGAAACTGTAACGTTGAAGCCAGGCGCGGCGGTCTTTGGCAGTGAAGAGAGTTTTGGCATGATCAGAAGTGGTCGTGTGAACTTGACTATTCTCGGTGCTATGCAAGTCAGCGGGAACGGTGATCTGGCGAATTGGATGTTGCCAGGAAAGATAAAGGGCTTCGGTGGAGCTATGGATTTGGTTTCAAACCCCGAAAAGACAAAGGTGGTGGTCACAATGGAGCATACGGATAAGAAGGGAAATGCGAAGATTGTGAAGCAGTGTGCATTCCCCCTCACCGGAAAGGCCTGCGTTTCGATGATTATTACGGAGCTGGTGAGTCTCGAATTCCAACTCTATCGTACCGAGATTTTTCTAACCATTTTATAGGGTGTCTTTAATGTCGATTTCGCAACTGGATTGACCTTGATTGAAATCGCTGATGGAGTTACTGTGGAAGAGATCAAGAGCAAGACCGAAGCACCCTTTAAGGTAGCAGATGACTTGAAGCCGATGTTGTAGATTGTACAAATTCTGATTTGCCCGCATTTTGGAGTTCCATAGCATTGGTTTTGGATTGGGAAAATACCTGCGCACACCTACTTTTATCTCATATTGCCGTTTTGACTTTTCATCTGATCTTTTCCACAACTCTCCGTATAAATAGAGACCCCACTGAATTCAATCAAAACACACTAAGCGTTACACAAGTGCTCCTCCAATCAAATTGCACACACCTCGCTCAGTCAACTCGAGTATTCAGCCCACTCACTCTATCCAACCCACCCCCCGTGACCTTCGCACCTCGATCCGGGAGCGAGCGGTCGATTCCAAAAATATCCTCACCCAAAATATCTTCATGCGCTTACACAACCCTGCATACCCAGAAAAGTTTCTGTTGCAGGTCGCGATTGTCGGGATCTCGATTTGGCGATTTGTCGGCCCTGCCTCTCTCGTCACCCGGCGAGTCCGAATCTGCTTTCCCGCTCCCTCTTTCTAAGCGATCGATCGATCGATTTTGGGATTTTGGATTTTTGCAAGGTTGCTCCGGGCAGATGGTGATTGGACCATCGTTGGTCGTTTGAACGGGAACGGTTTTCTTTATGTTGTGTTACTTGGGGTTGACGAATAGTAAGCAGGGTTTCGGAGATTGGCGGGTTGTAGATGGGAGAAGGCTGTCTGCCTTTGCTTTGGGATCTTGGCTTGGCGGGTCTAAGTCATATTTGGTGGAGATTCGTAGGTATGGTTGGCTAGAGCACACTTCTGTTTCAATGTTGATGAAAATTAAAACCTCTTTTGCCTAAGTTATACTGTATACTACCGGCACTCGTAAGCCTCCTAGTTTCCGAAGGTTGCAGAGTTCTTTCCCGTCAGACAATTTTTCATATTCAAGGACTCATTAGGTTACTCAGTACCATTCGGGATCCTTTACAATTAGTCTATTGAGTACGCACTCTCTGTTCCATCTAAGCCTGCTCCCCACCTCTAGTCAAAATCACACACCTTACAATAACTCCCTTCTCCCTGCCCTCTTCCTCGCCAACATGGCCTCCAACCTTCTTTAACCCCCCTCTAGCCCTTTCCCTCTCCTCCCCCAGCGCCTCACCAGCACGCTCTGCAATCCACCTTAAGTCCATCCTCCACTCAGGCGCATCAAGAAAGCCCAACTCCCCCACAAAACAACGTCCAAACTCAACCACTAGACACACTTCCCTCAAACTTCTCATTCGCGCCAACAAGCCGACGAAGCCGTTCTCGCACAGGATGTTCCAGACACGGAGATTGATGGAGAGGGACTGGATGTGATGGCGGGAAGAGGAGGTTGAGAGGTTCCAGAGGAAGTCGTGCATGTGCGTTGTGAGGAGGGGGAAGAGAGAAGATATGTAGAGCGTGTCGGTGGAGTAGCAGATGGGGATTGGGAGGCCTTTGGAAGGAGCGGGGGTTTGATAGCGGTATTGGTGGCTACTGGGTGAGAGGCGCGGTCTCCATGCGCAGGAGGGCCCGAGGGAAAGATTGGTGTAGGTTTGAAGTGTGAAGGCGCGGGACTCGGAGCTGATGGAGAGGAGGACGGGTGGTGGGGTGTTCGAGACATACCGGTTGAGGGAGGGTGAGTAGGATATTTTTAGGATACGGGGGATGGTAGTGAGGGCTAAGATATGTTTGTAAATCTTGAGACGGAGCTCTGTGGGAAGAAGAGGGAATAGTGTGAAGGTTGGCGGGCTGCTGAAGCTTTCCATCTTGGTACCTTTGATCGGTTGTACCACGAGCTCCGACACGGTTTGTTCAAAGTGGGAACTATGGAAGAAAGAAAGTGATCCCCTCTACACAGTGAGGGAAAGCGTGAAATTCGAGTCAAGGAGTAATATAAAATAATGGATGTGAAGATGCATTCATCCCTGATGAGGCTTTAACGCTTGATGCGGGGAAGTGGGGCGTGATCGCTACTTTATCACCACGTGCTGTATGTTTGAAAGGGGGGAAGAGTTCGTGTAACTTTGCAAACTTAGTATGGTTTGACTGATTTATGTAAATGTGTATATGAGTTATATTTTGAGATTCAAGATAATTTTGTCTGAAAAAGAAGCAGCCTGTAACCTACTTCTCGTGCACCTCCTTCTGGAATTCACTGCCTTTTTACCAACCATGTTACAAAATCTGCGATTCGGGATACTCCACTCGGCGCTTCTTGATATCAACATTGTACCCATCGAGGCAGTTCGTAATTGTGAACCAAAGACCGTTCATCGCACTCGTCGCTGAAGAGGGGTTTGACTTACAACAAGACGTATGTCTTGGATCTGAATTTCAAAATGGCTATGCACGACTTCCACGATATCCCTACCGAATTTCTCAAGTAACACAACATGAACTGTACAAGTGTTGTGTAGCCGTTCTCTTCAGCGGAGAAAAAACTGGCCGAAATTGGCCCCTGCGCGAACACCAAAACTACCTTCTTCAACAAATATTCTTAAGAGAATAGGAGGTTACTAAAGAAATAAAAGGGAGTTCAATCTTACACGAGTAGTATTAAGTCACAAAAAACTTTTTAGTTTGATTTAGTAAGAAGGTAAATACTGATGTTGTGATATTGTTTGAGGTGCCAAAATCGGCCACTTTTTTCTCCGCCGAAGAGGCCGTTGTACAAGGTTAAACGGTGCTACAGTACAGGCACATGCAGCAGCTTCGAGTTATCCGATCTCTTCCGTTCCTAGCCCCTTCGGGATTGTAGACTTTGAATGAAAAGAATATCCTGATTTGATCAAGGGAGGACAGCAAGCAGTGAGCATTCTTGATGCTTTCATCTCTTGTTGAAATAAGGCCATTTATTCTCGAAGAGATGAACTTACATAGGTAGATGTTTGTGTGTAGTGGGGCGTTCAAGTCACGTGGGGGCTAAGAACTTCCTCCCATCCCGTCCCGTCTGCCAGTTGTCCAAAAGTCATGCTGAATCGCCGATTTTCTTTCGTCAAACCCTGTGAGTCTGGACCTCGTGGGAGTTTTGAGTTTAGCCGGTTCCACAAAAAGATCGCGAAAATGACATCAGTGGATCACAGGGTCCTCGGAGTATCCAATTTCATTCGAAGAACGCAAAAATCACCCTGGACGAGGCTGTTGATGCTGGTGGGAAGGCTTTCCAGCAGGTTCCATCGACAACGGGCCGAGGAGCGAACGATAGGGATTCAACCAGGCAGCCAAGAGGACTGTAAGCATGGATACGTCAAGTGACCCATTTGGAATGATGTTGGCGTTGAGGAGGGCTAAGTGGCTTTCTCGCTGGTCAAGTGTTGTTCAGAGAAGAATCTCGTCCTCTACAAGACTACAACACAGAGAGAATATTTCGGTACCTAACTTACCTTAGGTAAGCTGGAGGCATCCTCGATCGAGAACAGAAGCATCACGTGCGGCTCGATTCCCCGATCCTGCCCTACGGCGCTGCCTTGCGCTTGGTGCTGTAGACATCGCACCACACGACCAAAGGGCGGGGCTTTTCTTCAGCACACCATACCAAAGGCGGCATGAGAGCTTCCCTTTGGAGTTTGGTGTGAAGACTTGAACGGCTGTACTGTACCGGGCGGGCGTTTTTAAGCGAGCCCATCAGCGGCTGCGATCGCTGAACCCTGCACGAATTCCAGAGATCGATGGGAATCGAACGTCAACCGTCAACATCGAGCTTCTCCGAAGGACCAATCTGACCAAGAAAAGTTCGCGCTTTTCTCAGGGTCTCCCGCGCGCTGCCGAGCCAAGGCCAGGGTTAAGCAGGGCAAGGGCAACGCATGGAGAGATGGGTCCTAGGCGTTCTAGATTGCCCACCCATTTTGAGACTCTGCCTTTCGATTCAGATTTCAACCCCAAATCTCGATCGTCGTGACTCGTGGCCAACGCTGCCACTGCTTTCACTTTCACTGCGCAACCCGAACCCGAACCCAAATCCGTTGGCATTTCGCTTTTCACTTTCTTTCGTCTCGTCTTTCCTTGCGCTTCCTATTTCTGCTTTTCATCCACTGTCAACACCCTGAGGCAACTCTGTTCTGCTCTGCTAAACCGTTAGTCAGTTCCCTCCATCGGCGTTTAGACAACCACGGAATCATCTTCTGCCCACCAACGCGCTCTCTGTTACGCTTTGCCACAACGAACTTGGAACCCGTGTTATAACTGCGCTGGGAATTCAGCTGCCTCCAAACCGCTGATACTCCTCGTCTCGTTCTGAGCCAGGTCGCATTTCAGAACCTACGAGTTATTCAACCCTGAGGACCCCTCTCCCCACGAATACTTGTGCACCACTGGAACCTCCCAGCGATAGACTCTGCCATGACTTGGTACCCACGGTCGTCCATAATCCCTACGACGGTCGTATGATGCTCCCGTCTTCGTCGCGTCCTCACAGTCCGACGTCCCGGGCCTCTCATCCTCGAAGGCCTCCAGCCCATCTGTCTGTTAGTCTGCGCCATGAGAGTTCAGCAGCCAGGCGTGCAACAGCCGCAACCTCGCAAGCGCAGCATGCGGTGAAAGGCGGAGCTGGCCCCTCCCAAGTCGAAGTAGTCAGGCAGTTATCCGATGATAGCAATGATTCGGAAGGATCAACCGCGCCCAACTTACAAAAGTGGTTCGATCGCTCGAACAGACGCCCTCAAACAGCGTTTTCCCAAATACTGGAAGACAGTAAGTGCACATTTTTATGGCCAGAAAGGATTGGCCGTTAATCTCGTCTGGCTGCTGTAGATGATCCACCCTATTTCCTGCCGCGCAATAGCTCCAGCACTTCGCATGCAGGTTCTGAATCAGCTGCCAAACAGTTTCCCATACACCTCAGACCCAGGGTCTTACATGCAGACACCAATGACAGCAGTGCAGATGATTATCGCAGCGTGATCGACGATTTGACCATCGAGAACAAAAAGCTGAAGGCAAAGTTACGGAAATATGAGAACGCACAAAACTCTCACTTGGAGAAAGATCGACTATTTGAGGTCAAGATACACTCACTCCCGGCCCTGAAACGAAGAGAGTTGGAAGATGTGCTTCGAGAATTTGCTTCCACTGTCGATGGCTCCACTGATGAAGGCGGTTCGAGAATGCTGCTCACAGGAATACTACCAAGTTCTTCGCACACACCTGCAATCAGCTCCAACCCTAAGCACTCGTCCTCTTCTTCTACTTCAAATTCACGGCCTGTCGACTCTGCGTATGCGTCGATGTCCAAATCTGGTCCTACTTCTACCTCAACCTTGAATCGCGCACTGGAAGGGGAACCTGTGTCTCAGCAACGCATTGGCAAGGACCAAAAGATACAATCATTTCTGCACAACATTCCTGAAGCACTATTGCCCAAGCACTCCTATGTTATGACGGAGAGACAGAAGAAGAAGCTTGTTGTCCAAAGATTGGAGCAGCTCTTTACAGGAAACAGGGGAGCGAACATTGGCAACCGAAGTCAACCGCTGCAGCAACAAGAAGTGTCGAAATCTGCAGCTAAGGCAGACCAGAAGGCAAATCATGATCCTACGGCTGTAGAAGGTGTACGGGAGGCACATATCTTGCCGTATAAAATGGATGTGGATGATGTTGGTCCCGCAAAACTTGCCGATGATTCAAGCCACGAGACGCAGATCACGGGATCTGGATCATCCGAAGAATGCTCACCAAGTCGTTCCCCTGGACAGAGGCCGACGAGGCCCCTGGACTTGGATCCTGATCGGACTCAAAATCCATCCGAGAACGTTGAATATATTCGACATCTTGGCTTAGCGACGCCACAACTGGCTTCTGATGAGTCTGCCGACGCTGCTGATGCTGAGGGATGGATATATCTTAACCTTCTCATCAATATGGCCCAGTTGCATATTATGAATGTCACACCGGATTTTGTTCGAAAAGCAGTCTCAGATGTGAGTGCGAAGCTTCAACTCTCACAAGACGGAAAGAAAATTAGATGGAGGGGAGGCTCCCAGGGGACTCAATTGAGCAGCGATAGTGGTAGCAGCAGTGATCAAAATGGGTCTCATGATATTGATATTATGGGTGATAGTCGGAGTAAGAGACGCAAGGTGGAGACCGGAACGTTCACATCTGTTCAGCCCAACGTGAACGATGTACCGGTTGGTGTTCACGATCCCTCGAAATCTTTCCACTACAAGCCTCTTTTTCATCATGCGAGTTCGTCGTCAGGCGGACAATTGTCCTCAGATGAAAGCGAGTCGTTGTTCGGTTACGAGGCTCCAAATGCAACTGGTCTTGGACGAAGCACACAGCCGAGCAAAGTAAGGAGTGAGAAATCTCGCTCTGGATCGAGAGGACGCATTCGAAAAGACGAAGGACCGATTGTTTTCTACAGTGGCGCGAATTTCTGTACCGATCTTTCAGCCGATCGTGGAGACATCAGGACCCCTCTCCATGTCACTGGTGTTGGAAAGGATGGCTACAGCAATTTTACTCAAACTGCCTTGGGATGTGAATCAAAAAGAGAGTCGCTACCAATTTTCCGAACAACTTCAGGTTCCCTGCTCAGTTTTAGGCCCTTCAGAGATAACTCGAAGCGCCCGCGCCCCGCGTTTCTCCAAATAGAGGCAACTCAACCAAAAACACCAGGTCTACTTGAGGATGATTCGGGGCAAGAGATTGACTTCTTGGATGGTTCATCGACGGAGTCCAGCCCACCAAGGCCCCTACAGGATTTCGAGGCTAGTGGGTTAGGGGGGACTCGACCAGCAGATCATTTCACAGTCAGGGTGCAGACTCGGCGTACAAGAGCAACCTCCCGTCTTCCAAACAACCCGTCCAAAGGCTCAGCACATGGACCGCGGTTCAGAAAATTGGGGCACAATATTTCGAAGAAGTCTTTGGATGCATTTCATGAGTCCGGACTAGACGCCACCGAAGAAGCTATCGCTGAAAAAATGGCGTCTTTATTGAGCTTCTCTCCGTCGCCAAACTGGACAGAAGATCCGAAAATCAGCACCGAAATTATTTCTGCAGAATTCGCTCGACTGGCGCCTTCAGAATTACCGCCCCCAGCTGGCTACTATGGGATGACCTCCAGTTCAGGAAACGACTCGGATTCAGAGACCAGCTCCTCAGGCATCTCCCACCTTCGGCGCGACAGATCATTCTTACCTAAATCGTTTGCTTCGTACAGTAACATGGACGGCTTGGTCGTCGACGAGAAAGATGAGGATTCTTCAGATGAGATGGATGAAGAGGATGATGAGGATGACGACGAGAGTATCGACATGCTGGCACAAGCACGCGGAGTCGATCCAGGCGGCGTTGCAACCAGGGAGCAAGAATTCGAGGTGGAGTTAAATGAGATGGGAGAGCCATCGGACGTCCCAGTCCGAAGCTCGGCTGCCACGGTGAATGATGAGAGTGGAAACAGTTCCGACTCCAGTGATTATTGATTCGCCTGTTTATTTATGGGAGCATTGAGATTAGCGTGGCGTTATGGCGCTTGGGAAGAGTAAGCTCTTGTATGCATAGTTTACATTTGCATTGTGGTAGGCGTTAAAAAACCCGACATCCGATCGAGCATCTGGTGTGTGTACACTTAAAAATTGAAAAGACTTCAATTACGACTGAATGCGATATCCAGTGACCGCCCATTCATGGCATGCCATGCACGATTGATTTTCATCCGATCGCATAAAGTCAATTGCCAGTGGGCACAGAATGTGCGCGCCTGAGGCCGGAGAGAATCAACCCACGGAGGCGTAGGATTGGTCTGGTTTAGGCGTGCTCCTGATATCCGGATTGAATGAGAGCCAGATCACATTGATGTGGTGAAAGAGCCCAATTTATAGTCCGGTGAATGACTGAGAAACCTAAGAGATAGAGTGAAGAAGGGGGAGCTAAAAAGTGAGATTTTGCAAATGCTCTAGTGAATGGAAGCTTCAATAGACTGCTTCTGAGATTGAACATGGAGCTTCTTGAAAATTAGAAGAACTCTTGGTGGGATTTGAGGGTTTGAAGTGGGGGATGGGATTTAAATGGAGGAAAGAGGAAAAGAAGGAGGTTGGTGAAGTGTGGAGGAAATATATCCTCTGTCGGTAAATTCGGCAGTCGAAGTGTGCCAAATACGCTCATCCTCAACCACGTCTGTTACTGAAACTCTTGCACAATGCGACAGAGCCGTCGAACTCCTAGTACACAACGCTTCGTACCTACTTGGACTGGTAACTTTCCCAAAGTTGTTTCCTGAATGGCTGATAAGCGTTGCCTTGTGCCCTTAACGCCAGTATCCCAAACGCCACTCCAAAGAACCACGTCTTCCCAACACTTTCTTCTATCCAGATTCCCTATGCACAGACCCATGAGTAATTGCTCTATGCCGTATCGGTCGTTCATTTCTTTGTGGCGCCTCGAAATTGATCCTTCAGCTCTTCCCTAAAGTTCTGGATGAACTTCTGTAAACTCCATCCACTGGGAGCTGTAAGTCCATCAGCTTCGGATTTATAACATTATAGAATACAAAAAGAAGTAAATGCTTTCAATGGTTCCAAACCTACCGTCTATCTGCGTACCTCCCATCTCTGAAGGATCGTAAAGCTTTTCGCCACGCCGGGCTTCCTCGACTCTCTTGTGGACTCTTCGGACCGCACGATGGAAAGTCGGACTGGCAAGGAGCTACAAATGGTCAGATATCCGTAGAATTAGATGCTCGGGTCCGCATGGGAAGGGCATGAGTAGTGTACTCTTTGAACTAGCCAAGCCTGTGCAGTTGTGAGCAGCGTAGTCGAATCTTTGGAAATGATATCCACACCTCAATTACTAGCAGTCGCCACCGCATCTTTAAGCCTGGGTTAGCATAACTCTATTGCTGCGTCAGACGTTGGTGACAAAGTGAAAAGCCAAATGTAGGACGTTATTGTACTGGAAACGATGGCAGTCATCAGAAGATTGGATTGAGTCGCGATGATCAAGCCGCGGCCGCCAAGCCAAGCGACGTCGGCCCTGGTCGCCCCGCCTACAAATTCAGAAGGAGGACCCCTGTCCCTTGCCATCAGTAGCTGCCTCTTCAACCTTAAAGTAATCCAAGTCTAGACCCACCAGACCTGACTTCCTTCTTCTGCTCCTCCGTCTCCCCTTCTCACTTTTACAACTTCGCACACATTCGCATTCTTTTTGATCTCCCCTTCAACCCTCTTGCAACCCTTTACAAACCTCAGAGCATTCTTTTCTGGCTTTACGCTTCTCTTCTTGTATATTTCTTTGCTGCACGTGTTTTAGCTCGTGAAGACTGAAGAATAATCGCTGCGCTGATTGGAGAATCACGAAGACATTCTTCTTCTCAAGGAAGCCTTCGCGTCGACTTCTACGGTGCTTTGCACCTTGCTCAGCTCGACGACAATCACGACAGCGGCGAGTTCTCTGCTTCACATATCATCTGACCAGACTTCTCTGGCTTTCTTTCCGTGTCCACCATCAAGCAAACTCTCTACATAAGACTTCGGCGAGCGCCACTCTTTCTATACCCAGATACCCGGGCTACCGCGTCGAGAGTCGCGAGAACCATAATTCTGGATCGATTACGCGCCTTTAAGAGGCGTCGGGAGTCCCCCGGATCCTCATCGGAGTCCTTATCAGCAGACGAATCGTCAAAACCAAGAGGCAGATCACCTGGTTGGCTCAGCAAGATGCATCGCAACCGCTCTACTTCAAAGCGCTCGTCTTCTCCCAGCGTTGTCCCCGAAGTCTCGTCTGCCTTGCCGCAAGCTGACGGATCATGCTTTGGTAAGCCTGCAGCACCCGAAGCAGAGGCAGGCGACGAGCTCGACGAGGTGAGACCTCCCGAACTGCCTGGATTCTTGAAGCTCAATGATGGTGGTAAGTGATCTTCGTCATGCTGTTCGACTTAGCTAAGCAACAACAGAAATGCGTGAGAAGTACAATGAACTCAACCGCCTGGAGAACGAGCGTCTCTCAAACTCTAAACAAGGCAACGGCGACAGTGAGTGGGCACGCTTAGATCCAGATCCTGTTCTTGATCGATACAACAATATCCACCCGTGGGCCAACAACCGTATCAAGCTACAGGTCCCCGAAGGAGTCAACGACTACATCAACGCCTCGCCAGTCACCTTGGTCTCCACGTCCGGAAAACAGAGCGCTCTGAAATCTGGAGTACAAGACAAGTACATTTGTATGCAAGGCCCTAAGAAGCAGACTGTCGATCACGTTTGGCACATGGTATGGCATGAGATTGCTACACCATACAATTCTTCGCCTGCAGTTATCCTGATGTTGAGTCCGACCCATGCACCAGACCCAAGCGACCCAGCCAAGACATTCGAGAAGTGTTTTCCGTACTTCCCACAAGACGAGAACTCACCACCGCTCAGCATCAACGAGAAGAACGACCTCGGAGAAGACTTTAAGGCTGAAGTTCGTTTTGTTTCCCGAGAACCTGGCATAGAAGGCACTGCAATTGAGGTCCGAAAGTTCGTCATGACCGTTGAGGGAGAAGATGAAGAGAAGCCGATCTGGCACTATCTGTACCCAAACTGGCCCGATTTCGGTGCGCTGGAAGAGGAGAATGTAGCAAGTGTCCTCTCTCTGATGGACATCTCCCGAAAACAGAATGGCAAGGGAGAGAATCCTCGTATCGTTCATTGCAGTGCTGGTGTTGGACGAACTGGTACCTTCGTTGCCCTGGAGTTCTTGATGGGGGAATTGCAAGGCGGCGCATGGGAGGGTTGGGACGAAGGCCCCATGGCTCATACCGATCCTATTTACGAGACGGTAAACCAACTACGCATGCAGCGGAAAACCATGGTCCAAGCCTATGAGCAATATGCTTTCCTCTATGAGGTCTTGCGAAAGGTATGGGAGGAGAAGTATGGTACCGAATGTGCAGGGGGAGAGCACACGCACAAGAAAAAGAGCTTCAACGTTTGTGGGCCAGAATCCCCTCAATAGTTACAGATTGTGAAAGTTTCCTGGCGTGTTCGAGCATTGCAAGGAGTACAGCGGGGTCAGCTAGACTGTGTATATGATTTTCTTCCTTGTATCCTCCCTGAAATCGGGGCTGCGTTCCATGCACTCATGCGCCTGTTCAATGAGGGGAGAAGGCGCAGGTAGATAGACTCTTTCAGCAATGAATTTACGAGAACAGAATGCATGAGACACAATTCAGAGGCTGATTCTTTATCTAATCTCTGAGCAAATGATGCTTGATGTTGTTGCACAGTATTGCCTGTGGAAGTCTTCCGACATCCCGTCGAAGAAGTAACACATTCAGAATTTCAGAAGGCTTTCCATTGGAACAAGCACCTCGCCAATTGTACCTCGGGTTACACGGCAGAAAGGAAAGAACGCCAACTTCCGCACGCTAACTTTACCCCTCGTCCCGTCGGGTCGGGTCGGGTCAACTTAACTTAGTTTCATCTCATCATCCGTGCTGAAGTAGATCCTTCTGTTGAAAGCTATTGCTTCGTGTACTTCTATTGAATTGATTCTCTTAGTATTCCCCACAAATAAGCAGCCTCGATTCTCTTCTAGTACAGAGCAGTTCGCGGTTTCTAGCTGCCTGCAGCATATATTCACAATCACGTTTTACCCTCTCTTGCTTTGTTTGCTAAAGTTTGCTTTTGACTATATTTGGAATGGGCTTCGAACCTTCGGCGTGCTTGGGCTTGCATGGCGGCACCCCTCCTTTTTCTTGTTTCCTGCAGTTCACAACGAGGTGGAGTACAGCCTTGTGTGCCGCCTTGAGCGGGGAAGTACATCAAATATCTACTCCCCGGGTCTGTCTCCTTGCCCAGCAGTTTGCATTCTTTCTCCCTCTCGTTCTCATTCTAATTCTACTTGTCTCGGTATAATCGAATAGGTTTACTAGAACTTACACATTCACGAAACAACACAATGGGATCTCAGCCAGAATTCATCATTGTGCCTGGTGCATGGCATAGTCCCGAATCATTCAAGCCCACCTCTGACATTCTCGAGCAGAAAGGCTATGTCGTTCATGGTGTGAACCTCAAGTGCTACGGAGCTTCACCACCACTTCAAAACTTCGATCCAGATGTGCAAGTTATTCGGGAGACGGTCAATAGAGTCCTTTCGTCTGGCAAAGACGTTGTCATAATCTACCATTCGTACGGTAGTGTGCCAGGCTCCGAAGCCCTGAGCGAATACATGAAAGAGCTCGAAGGTGGGAAGAGGAAGGAAGGATGGGGCAAGATCCAAAGACTGGTATTCTGCTGCGCCTTCGTCTTGCCAGAGGGAGGAAGCTTGATGGCTGCTCTGCAATACAAAGATCTCCCCTGGTTCATAGTCAAGGTCCGTCTCTCCCCAGTTATCGATTCTTTAAACTGCACTTTAACTGAAAGCTTTTTAATCTAGGGAGATGAAGTCCTCGCCGACACACCCGAGAAAATCTTCTACAATGACCTCTCATCTGAAGTCGCAGCACCCTACATCGCAGACCTTAAGCCCCATTCCTACCGCACTTTCTCCTCTCAGCAGTCCGTCGCACCGTGGAAGGTCATTCCGAGCACGTACATCCTGTGCGAGAATGACCAGGCGATTCCGCTGCCCGCGCAGGAGGGTATGTGCTTTCTTCCATACTAAATTCACGCGCCGAGAGCAGAAACCTGCCCCAAGAGCTTCCCAAGGAACTTGCAGTGATGCAAGCTCCCGAAACAGCTCCCTAGCTCTCTCTCGGCTCTCGTGCTTCCCCTTTTTCACAATACTAATTTGCAGTAGGCATGTTGGCCAATGCGCACCAGATGGCGCCGGGGTCATTCGATGTGATTGAGCGCTGCAAGGCAAGTCACAGCCCTTTCATCAGCCAGCCCGAGTGGCTTGCCGACAAGCTGATCAAAGCGGCCGGTGGAGCATGAGCGATGTTTGCTTGCTCTTCATGTTGTGTACTTGATTGTGTGAGAAGGTTATTGCGAATGTGGTTTTTCTATTTTAAAAAGCAAATACTGTACCACACGATCGAGATGATTTCAGCTGGGCTGGGCCCACGGCGTTGTGACATTGAACTCATTATTCCTTCATGATATGTTACATTTCAATCCGAACTCCAAAAACCAAAATTCCGCCTCCTCTCCACGTGTCTCATTTATGCCGTTCCATTGATATAATCACGATTCTCAATCGTCACCGATTTGGTCATGTGATTGACCTTGTACACTCCAACAAGTCTCGACGCAAGCTCAAACATGTTATTTCGCAGAGAGATGACAATGAACTGTGCATTCTTCGTCCTCTCTTTGATATAACTTGCAACAATCGAAACCTATGCATTATCTATTAGTGGGAATCTCGGAAAAGATGAGATTGGTGCTTACATTTCTGAAATCCAAAGCAGCGTCTATCTCGTCCATCACATATAGTGGCGTTGGCTTGTAGTGATGCAAAGCAAAGACTAGTGCCAGACTGCTCAATGTCTTCTCACCGCCAGACAAATTGGAGATGTTCTTCCAAGATTTCTTCGGCGGCATGACACTGAAAAGGATTCCTTCTGAGAATGGATCCAAAGAGTCGACAAGCTCTAGCTCCGCGTTACCTCCCATGGTGATCATTTGATACATCTCCTTCAGACGAAGAGAGATTGTGCTGAAGCCTTCCATGAAACCTTCAAGACGGAGGCGGCGCAAATCATCGCAACGCTTCTTTGCCGAGTCGCGTTGGGCAACTGCGCTCTGTAGATCCGCATTCCGGGCAGCATGCTCCTCAACTCGTCGCCGGTACTCGGCGAGAACACCAAGCTCGACATTGACATTCTGGGTCTTCTCCTCCAGAGCAGCTATTTCACTTTTCAAATTATCCTTACTCATATCTGTCAACTCGTCCTTCGTGTAGGTTGGAAGCTCCTGAGCCTCAATCTCCTCTCCAAGGTCACTGATATTTTGAAGACTAAGCTTGCCTAGCTTCTCGTTCCAGTACCCCAGCCGTTTCTGGTTCTCTGCGAGGACCTTTTGGTTTTCTTCGAGCTTGTTCTTCATCTCTATCTCGATAGCACGAATCTCATTAAGAGCGGCGGTTTTTTCGTCCAACTCGGCCTTAAGTGTATTGAGGTCTTTCTTCTTGGCTTTCAATGCCTCTCGTGTCTCGTCCACCCTGGCTTGGTAACCTTCCGCATTCGTGCTTTGATTCTTGATGTCTTCCTCCAACGATTGAAGATCCGAAATTGCAGCTTGCAGTTCCTTGGTAGCCTTTGCGTGATCCTTTTCATGCTTGATCTTCTGTTTCTCAGCCTTTGCTCGTGTCACCTCGGCAGTAGAGACTGTCTCGTTGAGGTTATCTATCTCTTCCCTGAGGGCATCGACTTTCGACTTCTGGGCGCGGAGCTTCTCTCCACCGACTTCCATGATTTTATCTTGCAATAATTTTATCTCTTGCTCAACACTGGCGGTTTCGCCATGCAACTTCTCGATATCCTTGTTGAGCTTTGCAATTTCCTTCCCTAGAGAAGCCACACGGGTGTCATCGGTCTTCGATGGCTGATGCTCTTTGCTCAATTCTTTGATTCTTCGCTGAGTATCAGCTAAATTTCGCGCAGAACTTTCAACTTCCAGACCGATCTTTTGCATTTTCGTATCGAGCTTGGGAATTTGGTCGTTAAAGTCTCTGAGGGACGACTCAAGCTCCTGTTGACGCTCCTGAAATTTTTGGAAATCTTGCTCGAGTGCATCACGGTCGACCTCCAATT
>Ga0302325_10011063_pt1 | contig 19463 bp, 20 predicted proteins | sample Palsa_T0_2_FD_201948 | JGI IMG/M metagenome (GOLD analysis project Ga0302325, IMG submission 201948) | Peat permafrost microbial communities from Stordalen Mire near Abisko, Sweden - Palsa_T0_2 | ecosystem: Environmental > Terrestrial > Soil > Palsa > Peat permafrost | place: Sweden: Abisko...
TCCTTTTTAGGCGAAATTTTCACCCGTTTTGCACGTTTCAGACGTTCTTCTGCTGACATGACAGGGACCTCTCGGTCTTGTCCCTGTAATCCTTGTGAAATCTGTGGCTGTGTTGTGTCCTCCTTTTTGCCGTTTGTCTCATGCCGAGCTGACGTTCGTCGCCGTTTTATCCTTGGATCTTCTGTATCGCGAATATCGCTTTCTTGTACTTCTGGCCAAGGACTAGTGCTTCGCGGCGGGATTATGGGAGAGCGAGCTCGAGGAGTACGGCTCCTTCCCATTGGTGTTTTTCGCCTTTTGGAGGGCGGCGGAGGAGCGAGTTTCCGCACTCTGCCTCCACGAGTAACACTTTCGGCAGACTCTAATTTCGTGACATTACCGTTGACAGAGAGAGAATTCTCAGACGCATCCCTCGTACTATCGTGGTCATCACCCTCCTTGAGAGGCACATTGTATTCCGTTTGTAGTGTGGTAGCATCTAATATTTCGCTTCCCTCTTCGTCATCTTCATCGTCACCGTCATTATCGAGCCCATCGGACATTGATTCCTCAGTAGGGCTACGCATGACGGCGTCTTCTTGTCCAGGAGGGGGTGGAGACAGGCCATCTGGGGGCGGAAGAGGAGATACAGGGCTAGACTCCACAATGATCGAGCCCATGGCCTCCTGGTCGTCGTCTCCGTACGATGGAGGCGACTCTGACTTTGCCGAAATCGATTCCTTAGGATCTGTCGGCGTGGTCATTACTCATGCATCCGCTCGACGTGCCAGTCGGTGCCGCGAGATGCTTCCTAAAGATTAGCATTTATGCCCTGGGACGCGAGGAAAAGGAACCTGCGATGGGGGATTTTGGGGGTGAGTGTGTATCTGGTTGATCGCGGTGATTTGGTGGAAAGAGAAAGATTATTGACTTTTGCTTGGTTGCGTTGGCGATACCCACCCCCCTCGCAAAATGCAACCCACACACCCACCGCACACTCGCTAAACGGAGTATATAAATCTGTTGTCCAGGTTTTACAAGAGCTAGTTAATGTTTGCAGAGAAAATATAGCAGATCCAAGACATATACGAGCAGATCCGAGAGCTTGAAGACGCATTGGAAAGGTAAGCCCCTAGAATGCATCTGTCTGGAAGTATATAGTCCCTCTTAAATCTGTCCTAATGATGCTCATCACCTTTTACTCCTCCCCCTCCGCTTTGCCCTCGCCTGCTGCCTTCTTCTTTTTCTTGTTCTTGGATTTTCCCGCCTTCAAAGGTTCCGCAATCAGTTTCAGCAATTCCTCATCCTCAAGCTTCTTCTCACTCTTCACTTTCTCCGTGTCTAGTGCAGCTGGACCAGATAGCCGTACCGTACCGTTCTTGGTAAGCGCAATTGTAGTCTGAAATTGCGCCACATATTCGCCTTAAAAATCAGTCCCGAAATAATGAGAAAATACCGTCTTTCTCGTAAAGAACATCGTATCCGATAAGCAAACCATGCTCTTTACACTCTTGAAGACCCATTCTGCTTCTTTTTTCATCATCAAGGCCCCGGACACTGAATGGGAAGACGCCGAATTTCTTCTGAATCTCCGTAAGCACCGCTCGAGAACTCTTTAGTTTGAGAAGATATGTAGACTCTGTCTTTGCGTAGATTGTGGTACGCGAGTTTGTGCGACGGGCGTGGCCTGTCCCAGTCGATACCAGGATATCCAGTGAATAGATTTCCTACTGTTAACGAAGCAAAAATACCCAAAATACTCCCTCTGCAAAGGTAACCACTTCGGTACCGTTCTTTTGCTCCGTAGTTGGATTCAGGATAATGGTCTTCTTTCCGGCGATCTCATTCCGTGCTTGTTGGTGTGATAACATGCCTAGTGTCAATGACCGGTTATACGAGCACATACCTTCAAGAGGTTTGCATCCAAAAGCAGCTGCAATCTTGGCGACAGCATCCGTGACAGCATAATTCCTGTTTCCAGGCTTGACAAGTCGGATAGCCGCCTCACTGGCCAGCCAAGCAGCCATCAATACATCGGCTTTCCGTCCAGTGACAATATCCCCGGCACCTTCCTCGGGAATCACAATCGTATCGGCGAGGACTCCCGCGAATCCATCAATATGTGCACCCAACGAGATCTTGACGACATCTCCTGCCTTCAAGGTAATCTCTGCTTCAGGTTCCGAAGCAATTGGAGATAAATGGGCAACCGTATTATTAGGCGAAATGGCCGTAGGAAAAGCGATCCCTTGAATCAGCTGCGTTGTCCCTTGAATACATGCCTTTCGCGATCTTTTTCCCCTTGTACACTTTTCCAGTCTCCTCTTCGAGGAGAGAATCGCCCTTTTGACAGATTTCAAGAAGATTTGCGCCTGCGACACAAGCTTCTTTCACCTTGACGAGAACTTTTTGACTAATTTCCGCAGCGGTTTTGAGTTTTGTCAATGTGTCGGGATTGGCAAGGGAGTAGTCCTGGATCACACGTTAGAAGACATTTACTAGCGGCGCAGGGGAGCTACGATTGCATCTCCGGCATCTTTTGAGTCGGCCATTGCTGCTTGCGAGGTCGAAGCAAATGCAACAATGGATCTGCGCTCGGTTGCTGTGACTGTGGATGCAGTTTCGCTGACTCAGCCTGCCGACGATGAGGCTGAATTAAATTAACGCAGATGACGCTGGATTGGAGCGACAATGGCAATATACATTGAGCTAGCAGAGAAGGATTCACAAAGGAATTGTATTTTCTGACAGTATCTAGCCTCTGATACAGCGCAAGGTGCTTTTCGTTACATTTAAAGACGAAGTTGGCCGATTCCATCTCAAGATTATATCCTGAATGATTTACAAATGCAAGCGTACCAGAACTGGGACTCCTTTGGATTTCGCCTGTATGCATTGTAATAAATATGTCGCTTTAACCTATCAGATCGCTCTAAAGTAGATGTCGCTTGTCAGATACTAGTTTGAGGCAAAAAGGGGAGACCAATAAATTCCCATCTGAGAACATAGGACAGGAGAAACCATGAACAAAGACCGACAAAGTGTCGTTCTAAACAGTGAAAATCTGAATCTTCCAGAAGAGCGAATTACATAATTCTACAAAGCAAAGCTGTGAGATAAAGACTGTGCAAACCAAAGCTCGAATTCCGACGGAGCAAATCGCCGCTCCCTATTCGTAATTCTGATCGCAACTGATTTTGTCAAGTTGTAGAGTGCATTGTGTACAGCGTGGTAGCGCTTGACACACCACACCCTTCATTCGCCATCTACGCAGCTACGCATCCACACAGCACGTCGTCACTCACAACCTCACATAACAAACAAACATGGTCGGCTGGGGCACCTCACCGGGCGATATCGAGAATCCACAGCGAGTCGCGTCCTCAGAAGGCGAGGAATTGTATGTTGGTAAGTCTCCCGGCCACCGCTCCCCCTGCGCGGCACACAAAGGCTAATCCAAATAGCGAAGAAGCTGCTTGAGAAATCAGAGTTGTTGAAGGGATTGATGCAAGGTACCTTACCTCGTCCACTGTGCTCTGCATAGATGCTCATCTGTAGATGTCCAGGATGACACTGGGCCGATCCCACTCAACAACGTTGCCATGAATGTCCTTAAGAAGGTACACACCCGATCCCGCTTGCTTGCTTGCATTATCAGCTCGGGACAGATTTGATAATATGATAGGTACTTGAATGGGCGGAACATCATAAGGATGACCCTGTGGAGGAGAAAGAGGACGACGCGCGGAACAAAAAGTCGACCGATATCGACGAATGGGACCAGAAGTTCATGCAAGTCGATCAAGAAATGTTATTTGAAATCATCCTCGTACCCTCCCCCCCTAACCTATCCTATCCTAAGCCACTTCAATACAGAGCACTAACAACAGGCCGCAAACTACCTAGATATCAAGCCTCTTCTCGATACCGGATGCAAGACCGTCGCAAACATGATCAAAGGCAAATCCCCTGAAGAGATCAGGAAAACATTCAACATCACGAATGACTTCACGTATGCACCCTCAATATAACTGTCCCCTGACGATATAGTCCCGAGGAGGAGGCACAGATTAAGAAGGAGAATGAGTGGGCGGAGGACAGATAAATATTCTGGCATAGGTGGTGCGGGGTCTTGGTCTTGCTTTGTTTCTTTGGCTGTTGGCTTGGTTGGATCTTTCGTGTGTTGCAACATATTATAGCAACTTCATCACAATATACTTGTTGTGCTGCATGAACTGCTTTGGGGACGCTAAGAACTGTCTCATGTCAAAGCATTTGTTTCCGAGGATCCCACGGTAGTGCCAGTTGCATCTTCGAATGACTCCTACGGACCCCAATAAGAAGTCCTCACTAGATTCCTAGTTCTTGCGTATTCAGCTATTAAGGTGTTCTTTGAAACTCCGTAACAGTTTATTAAAATAGGCTATGATGTTATCCAAACAAAAATCCGAGACTAAACGAAATTCCCTTTTGCATAAAATGCTCCTCCGATTACCTCCGTCAACAAACAGTAACTAAAAATGCTCCCATAATTAAACCTTATACTCGTCCATCAACCAAAAAAAACTCCTTTAACCAAGCAATTCATTCCATCTCACCTCTCGTCGTGAAATTTCTCATCCTCAATTTCATCCCTTGACAATCTTCTTCACGTAATCCCATACCTTACGTCCTCCCTTCTCTTCCGCACTCCCCTTCCTCTCAAGATCCTCATCCTCCCCCAACGTTTCCAACCCCTTCCCAAAAAACTTCCTCCTCAATCTTCTTCCCTTCCGCCCCTTTCCCTCTCCCTCCGCCTCCTCCACATTCTCCACCGGTACCGGGTTAACCCATCCCTCCTTCTGCGCGGCCTCGATTTCCGGATCAATAGGATCAAACATCCTGCCTAGCCAAGAATAACTCGTCCCGGGTCTCGCAACCGGCGGTCCCCGAATATATATAGGCAGAGACTCCAGAGTGGGAATATATTCCTCGGCGAGGGGCTCGGATTGGGTGACGGTTATGAGCGTTGGTTTGGTCGTGTCGACGGGGAGGAGAGGAAGTGTAACGGTGCTGTCTGCGTAGGGGTTCTTTCCTCTTGTTGAGCGCGGGGTGAGGAAGGGGGACGACATGGGGGATGAGATCGGGGTTTGGTAGGTCATTAGGTCTTGTGGGAAGGTGTCGTTCTTTCCTCTTGTTGAGCGCGGGGTGAGGAAGGGGGACGACATGGGGGATGAGATCGGGGTTTGGTAGGTCATTAGATCTTGTGGGAAGGAGTCGTGTTCTTCTTCGAGCTCGGGATCTGGTTTCAGAATGATGGGGGGCGGAGAAGGAGCGAGGCGGGCCGCAAGGGCTGTCTCCGCAGGAGTATCTTGGTCCTCGTCGTCATCGAGATTATTCGCTGCAGGATGAGATGTCGACTCTGGATCTTCATCCAAATGGGATATATCTCCCACCTCTTCATCAACCTAAAATAAAGTCAACCTCGGAAACGAAGGGAATACCTCTTCCGAAGCGATATGTTCACTCGATCCTTCCTCCGGAGCAGCATAAAAAGGCGCCAAGTCATTCAAAGAGACTAAACTTAGAGCCTAATTCGGAAGAGATATACCTTCATCCGCATCCTTGGGCTTCTCCTCAGGAATGTCCACGGCCGTCGTAGGAGCAACACTGTCAATTTCGGTGCCTCGGTCTGCGATTCCGGATTCTGTCATCCACGCTGGCTCTGCAAATGCGTCGTCCTCGACGGGAGAGAATTCAATAGGTTCCGTCGGGACTTGTGGGACTTGTTCAGCGGCTTCAACGGGTTCCTCCAAGGCCCTTGGTTCTTCGTCCACGACTTCAGAGCTGGGTTCTTTGTCCATGACTTCAGGGATTGGTTCTTTGTCCATGGCTTCTTGGTCGTCAGGGATAGGAAGTTCATCGACTAGCGCAGGGACTGGTTCTTCCGCAATTTCCCGCTCAGATGGTATATCGAGGTCAACGGGAACCTGCTCTTCAGACTCGTCCTGATCGAATTCGTATGGTACAGGCTCTTGTTCCTGTTCTTCCAGAAGGAGTGGAGCACCAGCCTCTTCGGGGGGCAATTCTCCCTCAACGGCTTCAGTCTCCATCGGAGCCTCAGCCTCAGGAACAATCTCTTTCTCCAGAGGCTCGTCATCCTTAACTTCCTCTCCCTCAATATCTTTCGCGACGTCCTGCACGATAAAGTCGTCAGATACCTCATCGGGCTTTCCAGAAAGAACCTCTTCAATCCAAGGTTCGTCATCGACTGGCGTTATCGTATCGGCTGGTTTGAGAATTGTCTCTGTTATCTGAGGAGTTTCGGTGACGGTCGGTGTTGTGTCTGCGTCTTGGATGAATTCATCTGTGGGTACGTTAGATATAGGAAAGAAGGGAAGTACAAATGTCGGCTTGCTCAGTAACAGCAGGCGGCTCCTGAGAGACGGACGTGGTGTCCTGAATCTGATCCTCTGGAACTGGCACCTCCATGGAAACTGGAGCCGATTCCATTCCTTCTGAGGAATCATAGATAGGTGTCTCGATTTCTGAGGGGATTTCTGGCAGCACCTCGATCTCAGGAATGGATCTGTCCTCGGGAGGAGGCGCATCATCGACGGCATCTAACGAGTTAGCCAGGCGATAGGATAGAATCGTACCGGCTTCTACAGCAACAGAATCCGTGGCTCTATCATCATAATCGACAAAATCGTCTTCGCCAGTAACATCCTGTCTGCTTGTATCCTCCTCAACAGCCTCCTCCACATCTTCACCTAGATCATGAGCAAAGAATTACCGACGGCAAACCTTCTTCAAAGTCGGTAGATACTGGTTCATGAGCAGTTAAATCATCTTGGATGGATCTTTCAACGGTCTCGTCGTCGGCATCAAGCAACATCTCAGTATATGATACCGAGGGTTGATGCACAGAAATGGGAGATATAGGCGTTTGAGGAGTATCGACAGCAACTAGACTTGCATCTGACTCCTGAGCAGAATCCTCCTCGTGATAAGCAGTAGCATCGGTTGGTGGTTCCTCGTCGACATCGGTATTTTGGGCAAACGAAGTTCCCATATCGTCTCCAGCCATGTCCCGTTCCACCTCTTGTGATTCAACATAGTCGTCATCCAAGTGATTCTCCGCAGGATCCGCGACCGGCTCAATATCGCCTACTTCGGAGGGAAGGAAGTCGGTACTCTGAGCAAGATCGGGTGGGAAACCCATGTCGTCACTTGCCATCTCATTCTCTGATTCCTCTGCGAAAGATCCTTGGTCTCCGCCATCCATATCTTCGGCTGCCGATTCGAATGGATCCGAAGCATCGAGATTTTCTGTCTCCTCTTGGGGAGCTTCAATTACCGAAGCTTCGAATTCTTCATCGTCGATGGGAGGCTCCGTTATGGATTCGACCGTTTCGGGTTCCAATATATCATCGGGAATCTCAGAATCAACCTGTGCACTCTCATCTTCTTCATCAAGGCTACGGTCGTCGGCAGCATCAATTTGATCAAGCAGATCTTCGTGTTCGATAGGTTCCTCCTGTTCGCCGGCTGCGAGGTCCTCCGTCCGATCCATTTGTGCATCGTCAACGTCGTCGAAAACATTGAGAGACGTATCCACCTCGGGGGGAAGAGGCAAATATTCAGGGATATCGTCCAGACTCACTTCTTCGATCGGTGAAGCATCAACAGGCTCTTCTAAAGCATACTCTGGGGACTCCTCTGGGATCTCGAAATCGTGACTTTCCTCCATTATTTCATCCTCCGGAATACAGGGTTCTGCAATATCATCTTCCACATTCTCAGATATTACTGGCTCCTCCACACTTTCGAGTGGATCTTCAGCATGGGCCGCTCCTTCACTGATGACGCGCTCTTCGGTAAATGGTTCCTCTGTTTCTCGTTCGGAAGATTCGATATGACCAATTCCCGGACCAGTTTCCTCTGCCTCCGGCTCCCCTGGTTCTTCAGGAGAAGCGTCAATCGGGGCGTCCAAGACGGGTTGCTCCACTGGTTCTTCTAAAGCATCAGATCTGCCCTCAGTCTCTGTGGTTGACGGATTCTCTGACGGTTCCGGAACTGTTTCCTGCTCGTTCGTAGTCGCATCGAGAACAGTGCTGTCGGGTACAATATCCTCTACGAGCTCCTCCTGGACAGCTAGTGGCTCTTCGACTTGCGGCGATCCCTCAAGAGGCATTTCTGCGACCTCCGGTTCATCTGTAGTCTCTTCGGGTATAGCTTCGGAGGGAGTGGCTCCCACTTCCGGCTCTTCGGTGACTTCTCGTTCCGTCGTTTCTAGTAGTGCCGGGGCTTCCGCTATTGAGGCATCTTCGACGTCGGGGCTTTCCACAGATTCTGGTGCTACAACGGTCTCCTCCACCATGTCGCTGGGTTCGGGAAGTGGTTCCTCAGAGAGGGCTTCTCCAGCTGAAGGCTCTGCTATTTCCTCCTCTGGCAGCTCGATTGCATCGCGGTGCACCGCTGGGTCCTCGACAGACTCCACCTCTTCAGGTGCTTCCTGATGTAGCTCCTCGGCCGGTGCCGCTTCTATTTCGGATTCTTCGGCCACATGGTCCTCAGTGACGTCAATGACATGTTCGGAAGGTGTCACATCTTCATGCAGGGTATCATCATCCAGGACTTGTGCTGAATCTGTCTCTTGCACTTCGGCCGGCATCTCAACAGCTTCTCCAACGATTTCCTCAGGTGCAGCATCATCGACGATAGGCTCAGTTGGAGTCTCTGCCGGCGCCTCTAGGTCGGCATCCGCAGAGGGCGAATCGTGTTCATCAACTGTTACCTCCCTAGATCCTGGTTCGGATATTTCTTCTGGCGCGGCTGTCGTATCATCAGGAAGTTCCTCATCGTCGGCAGTCGTAGGAGAAGGTTCGATGACCTCAGCTTCCGTAGCTTCTTCCGCCAGATTGACTGACTCTTCCACCGGCGAATCTGTTTCCACTACATCGGGGACTGCCTCGGCTTCGTGTGTCAATTCAGGGGCCGGGTCCTCCTCGTCGGCATTCGTAGGCGAAGGTTCGACAACCTCAGCTTCAGTAGCTTGTTCGTCCAGATTGACTGATTCTTCCACCGGTGCTTCAACTACATCGGGGACGGCCTCGGATTCCTGTGGCAATTCAGGGGCCGGGTCCTCGTCGACAGCATCATCCGCAGGAATTTCGACCGTAGCGTCATCAGCGACAACGGGTTCTTCGACTGACGGAATATCTTCTGGAACTTCCGGAGTGTACTCGACCGGCTCTAACTCTGGTTCGGCTTCTGGAATCATCTCGTGGGGGCTTTGTGCTTCTTCGGTTGCCGAGAAGTTGTCAATCGCTTCTTCAGTGACGGGGATATCGTCCTCCACGGTCCCGGGGCTCTCAGCCTCCACTGCAACGTGCTCCGTTGGAACCGGTTCCAGAGGTTCATTGTTCGAAACTTCAGGTTCTTCGTCGGGTTTCGGAATTTCGTCCGGTTCTTCGGCGGGAGTGGGTTCTTCAGCTAGTTCTTCAGGGGATTCTTCGAGAACCGGCACAGATGGCGGGCTATCATCGACCGTTACTTCCCTTGTTTCCTCTTGCATATCGACTGGAAGCTCTTGAACTGTTTCTTCCTCCGTAGGAGGATCTATCAAGACATCGGCATCCTCAGATGGGGCCCCTTCCGCATCCCGCTCAGATGTATGCAAGTCGCCTGAGATATCCTCAGTTTCGAGATGTTCCTCAACTCCTTGAGCGCCGTCATCAGCCATGTCGTTGACAGCTGCTTCCGCGCTTTCGGTGGGGGCGACTTCGGTAGGCTCTGGAAGTTCCTCAGGAGCCTCTTCGTTTTCGAGAGCTCCTGCTTGACCTTCGGCGGTCGAAGAAATTGGTGCATCGTGAGTTGGCACGTCCGCATCGTCGAGGAGATCTGGAAACTCCACCATTGGCGTTGCCTCCATTGGCGGTTCTTCAGGAATATCTGTAAAATTATTAATAGCCGCAGAGAGATGGAGATACCTCCTTCAACAGGCGCAAGTTCAGCAGTTGCATGTTCTGGCTCATTGTCTTCGATAACTGGAACTAATATGTCAGATGGAAATAAAGTGGATAATACCTTCTTCCGAGACTATTTCAGGTTCGTTCGTGGGGAGATCTGGAATAGCAGGCTCCTCAGGTTCCTCAGAGACCTCCGCCTGCTCAACCTCAGGGACGGCATCCTCAGTATTTTCGACAGCCACTTCCTTGTCGACAGATGCCTCTTCGACTACCTCATGAGGCTGTTCCTCTTCCATTGAGGGCACTTCAATAACTGGCGCTGGAATGTTGAGTTCAGAAATCCCATCGTCAGATATAAGCTCCTCGACTGGCGGTACCGGCAGACTAGTGTTTTCCGCTTCGACGGGGACTTCAGGAAGGGCATCGTGGGTTGTGACGAGCGCGTCTTCTTCTTCCTCGTCGGGAGACTCGATTTCGTTTATTTCGATTAGCGGAAGAATGTCTTTGTCAACGAGGATTTGATGTTGTTCCAGCTCCGTAACTGGGTCGTCGGTAACCATCATGGTGTTGACTGCGACGTCTGCCGGAAGAGAACCTCCAATCTCTTTGGTTTGGAGTAGTGGATCATCTTGAGATGCTTCGCTGTCAGTGATTGTGAAGCCCTCTTCGTTGGATTCAAGTTCCGAGGTTGCTGAACTTTTATCATTCTCGATCACTGTGGTCTCAGGAGTTTCGTCAATCGGAGGGGTTTCTTGAATTGGGACCGGTTCCTCTTCTTCGGTGTTATGTTCTTCTCGAACATTGGCTTCGGGTTCCTCTTCTACGGGAGAGATATCGGGGTCCACGACTCCCGGAATATTCTCGGTTTCTTCTTCGATGTCTGGTATTGAAGGCTGTTCATCAGAGTGAGCATCGTTCTCGAGTAATACAGGTGCTAAAGCCGGTTCGGTGTGATCGTGGCTATCGATCTCCTCGGTCGCAGGGATGTCTTCCACAGCTCCGATTTCGACACTATCCTGTGGGGCTTCCTCCGTTGGCGGCTCAGGTATGGTCTCTTTTTCTGATGATTCTGGGGTTGCTTCATCTTCAGGAATGGGATCGTCTGCCACGACCGTGGCCGCCGTGAGATCCGTATCCTTGGGAGATTGCTCCTCCTGGATGTCAGCCACGGGAACAGCCTCCTCGGTTACTGGTTCAGGCTCCTGTTCCGCCGGGATTTCAACTGACTCGGTCGGTTCCACCGTAGGCTCCGCAACTTCTGGAACTTGGTCCACCACAGCGTCCTCAGACGACGCTTCTTCCTCAATCGCTTCAGGCGTATCGTTCAGCTCTTCGCCTTCCGTGACGCTTGACGTATCTTGAACCTCGACTTCCGTTGGTTCGTCAGCCTCGTTGCTGGTATGTTCGATTGGAATGACCGAATGGATCGACTGCACCGTAATAACAGAAGCCGTCTCAAAAGCTTCGGTATCATCCGTCTCCGGCTCTTCAATTGGCGTGGACTCCTCCTCTGCGACGGACTCGGGAACTGACTCTGGAACTGCAGCCTCAGGAATTGGGATTGCTTCGTTTTCTTCGGACTCGATATCTTTAGCCGAAATGGACTGTCGACTTGCTTCGAGACCAGTAATTGTCGAGGCTTCGAGATCATCTGACTCGTCTTGTCGAGCCATGGGATAATTATCCTCGAACTGGTGTTATTACAGTAAGAGTAGGGGTCAAACCTGAAACTGGGGATATTCTTCGGCTAATTCCATCGGGGCTTCATCGGGTGAGATGATCTCAAATTCAGCGTCACCATTGTCTTCCAATAATGCCGATTCCTCTAGACTTTGAATCTCGCATTCTTGACTTTCTTCCGGAACTGAACTTTCTTCTGGCTCCTCGTGGTGATCTGCATCCTCTGACTCCATTGTTTCTGGTTCTTGGTCCGCTGGGGGTTCATGAACCTCATCTTCCGCAGCTTCAGCTGGGAGCGCTGAGATTAGCCCACAGACATGAAAGGGGACGTACCATCTGTCTGTGCTTCTGAAGACTCCTCGTCCGTAGAAATAACAGGAAACTCACAGACTTCTGTGGGTAACCGGACCTCCTCTTCTTTCCGTTCAACCGGTGAAGTCGTTTGCCCCTCCACCGCCGGAGGATGGATACGTTCAATGGCGATTTGCAGAGGTGACGCATCTCTTGGTGTGGGTGGCGTTATATCGAGCACGGACTTCAGCAAAGGGTTTGAAATCGGTGTTGGCTGTAGCAACAAGTCCTCTTCCGTTGACCCGGACCCGTCGTGCACATCGGTCTTGGCCGTTTCATCTTCTTTTGAATCATTTTGTTCTTGAGCAACCTCTTGCTCAGTATCTTTCTCGCCGGGTTGACTATCCGAGGTACCGGTATCCTGAAGGACGTGCTCTTCCTCCGTTGTCTGGATCAGCTCAGGCCCCTCATGCACTGAAGTCAGCACTCGCACACACGCGTGCCTCACCTTCACTTCCTTCCATAGAGCTCGCTCCTCTCTCAATAGGCTCTTCAATGTTGCCTTCTTTTGCCTGTTCGGCCTCCATATATAGAAGTAGCGCAATGCGGAACACGTAAACGTCAATTTTTGCTCTCCCGGACAACCCGTCGACCCTTTTATTCTACCTTTTTTTCTGGCCGATAATCATCGTTTAGGCTCGAGGACAAGGTTGCCATGGCCACCTCACCAGTCCGTCCGTGACCGGAATGTTGTTGTGAAATGAGATGCACGGACGCGTGGCCATTTCGGTTGGAGATTGCACAAGGTTGCCGGGGGGAGGAGATTAAGGTTCGAGGCAAAAAAGGGGCAGGTTGAGCAGTGCGGGAAGCTTCGAGGAGGGCCATTTTAAAGTTTGTGAATTGGGTTAAGCTTCTTAAGAAGGCGTATGCAACGCGTGTCACGAGGCGATTGAGTCACTTCCCCTGAAGCGGTTGCGCGGGCCTCGATTTCAGGAGAACCTGCTTCGGCTACAGTTTCCGGAAATGGCGGTTCCAACGCCGATCTCAGGGGAGCGATGGGAGCGACCGCACTTTATGCCATTTATTCCAGAAACACAGAGCTGTGCCCATCAATGTTATTCATTCTATCGTAAATAATGAGTCCCTGACCCCGCCGGCCGTTGTGATACATTCTAAAGAAAGGAAATGAAATAAAAGACCGGACTGTCCTCGCCGATAAGCCATATGAGCCAAACTCCGTATAAAACGCCTGCAGGGCAAAAACAGTGAAATAAAATTCCCTCCAGGAATGAGTTCACTTATTTCGAAACTCGCCACATAGTCATTGTCCACCGTTCCCAAATAATAAATGCAATACAGCACCTTCTTCAGCATGCATGCTTTTCTCCTCCTCCTGGCCTAACAGATCGCCCCTGTCACGTTTTGCTTTTGCTGCCGCCTCCATGGCAAGTTTCTGCATCATGCTCCGCGCAGAAGTATCTGGTCCTAAATCGATTTTCTTCTTCCCCTGTTCACTGGTGGCCAATCCCTTAATTTCGGTCAGTAGTTCTTTTGTGAGTTGTCGTTTTGAGCGTGAGGACTTCTGTTCTTGTAGGTTTTGTTCGAATGCGGCTAATGAGGACGCTTGCACGCCGGGGAGTTTGAGAAATAGCGTTTTGGCCTCGCCGGTGGTATCAAGCGTGTAGATTTGTTGAATCAAATCGAGTAATTCGGATTGTGTTTCTGCAAAATAGGAGTCGTTGTATGAGCGAAGAGCAGCTTCTAGAATCGTATTTGCGACAAATTGTTGGTAATGCGGTTGAGACATTATTATACGTAATATACTGTTCACATTGCGTACCGTATGTGTAACAGCTCGGGTATCGTGTACTTTAAGTAATTTCGAAGTCAACAGTAGATATGCTTCCATGAGATCCTGCTGTCAGCTACATTTAGAGGAGAGCGTCTAACCTGTCGGTCGAGAACGAAGGCACGGAGTTCTAGTTTCTTGCGAAGGGCAGCAGTGCGCGTATCCGTTTCGCGCGAGGCAAAAGCCATTTCTTTGGAATTGACGACGATGGCCGTATCCCCTCGGGTCATTGGAGAAATGAGATCCGTGCATAACCCGACTAAGCCCTCAAATAAGAGGCGAAGTACAGCTTCCTTGGAGACTTCGGCATCTTCGTCCTGGATCCCGTCTTCTTCGTTGGCTTTACCTGATGCCATCTGATGGAGTGCTTCCCATTCGGTATGTTCAACTAGCCAGCGCAGTAATGGGGAGACAAGCGCGGGAAGGAAAGTCGGCCATTGTGATTTTGGACAGTTGATGATTAGAGGACGGATGGCTTCGTCGATCAGGACTTTCCATGCTAGGATCCCCATCCCTTGGATATTGATGAATAGCGAATCGAGTAAAGAAGTCGCCAGATTCGGAATGTCATAAAATATTTCTCCCAGCCGCGATAAACTACCCAACACACCGAAGCTACTATCAGCCAGGAACAGCAAGTACCATACGCGTGATCACGAGCAGTGTTGACATTCTTTTGTATTCTGTGCACCAATGATTTAATAGTCTTTACTCCCGTATCATCATGCTGCGCAGGATACCCAGCAGCCTCATCCCAACCGCTCATATCAACCATCGCCCCAACATCCTGTAACCCAAACGGCATTGCCGCTGAGTTGGCAGGGTTACAGAACGCTTGAAGACATGCAATGACCTGGAATAGACCCGGGACAAAAGCACGGATATGGGTTGGCCAGCGATTGTTTACGAGATGGGTTCGCCAGTCATCGCGGGATTTATCCTTGCTGGAAGTGTTGCGTTGTTGTGTATCGATTAGGGAAGCGAACTCTCGGAGGGGCCAGGACCAACGATGGACTTGTTTAAGTTGGATTTTCAATACCAAACCTTCGTCATCGAGGACTGTGTCGTATTGTGCCGGCGTCAAGCCACGGCGGTCTACTCGTTAGAATGCTCTGTGACAGAAATACAAATGTAATCGCCCACACGATTGGCACCAATGAGCTTGATGAAGCCCGATAGGTTCAGCCCTTCATCAATTTGAGATAATCCCATATTCCATCGTTCAACAACATTCCCAACGATTTTATCAAACCTCATCGACCGTTCCTCCAATCCACCAGCATTCTCCGCACGATCACTATCATCAGCCTAATACTAAAGGAAAGAACTTGATAAGAAACAGCACAGTCATCAACACCCAAGCACATTTCTGGGGATACTCCACATTGTCAATGCTACGCATATAATGGTCCCATAATCCATCAAATCCAGCCATAAGCGCCTTCGGGCAGTGTGTCGAGAAGTATATCAGACTCTGTCCTGCTCTTGCCCTGACTGCTTTATAGCTTTTCTTGAGATCGCGAGATGCCCCTGGCGGAAACGGCAAATCAAGACCTTGCAGAGCCTGAATTAACAATTTTCGTTGAAGGGAGTACCTTTGAGATCATGGAGATCATTTCCGGTTCATCTTTCATGTATTTCCATAGAGAACTGTAAGCACTGATTTGACGGCCAAAAATCAGGGGATCATTGATTTCTGCATTCGCGATCATTTTGCCCCAGACTTTCATCTCTGCGTAAATTGCGTTCTTAACCACAGTCTATAGTTAACACCACACAGATCCCAAATGAATACCTTCTCCTCTTCGGTCCCAGGGAATTGATCGAGGTACATCCCGATCCCGACATTCGATGCACTTACACCCCTAAGGACACAACATGCTTGAACATAGGCCGGCGCAGTCTTCCTACAAAATCCCCTCTCATCTCGATCCCGCTCATCAAGTCTATCGACCTCAATGAACCTCCGCAACCTCTCTCCCATGAACTTGATAGCGCCCTCGCATTCTCTGCTTACTACGCCCTCAACAATCTCCATCAGCACTCTCTTGACACCGGCAAGGAAATTCTTGAAAAGGCCTCCACTGCCAACTTCCATTTCATCGAAATCTTCGCGCAGGAATAACGCGTAGGAAGCGAATTCCGGGACATCCATTAAATCCTCGAAATCGACTAACCGATCAATACAAAGGGAGAGCAGCGATCCTAATTGTTCGGCCGGAAGGATAAGGCGTTCGGCACGCCGAAGGACAAGAAGATTGCGCCAAATGGTGAAAGTCTGGATACTGATCCAGAGAGACGGGGTTGTACTGAACCGCAGGAGAAGGTACAGAAATGACGGCAATGTAGGCACTGGCTCACAATGCACGGGAATTAATTCTGCGGATGCGAGGGCACAGATATACTGCTCTGTCAGCAACGGCAGGAAGAGCGGGGGATACCATAACAAACTTTTTGCCCACGCCGTAACCTTCGCGGTCGACGTCGATGGAGCCGCCGGTGGTCTTGACCATGCCTGCTAGGACCTGGTCTAGGACTTGGCTGTATCCTTGCAAGGAATGTTCTGAGAATGCTTCGCGGCGCATCTCGATGAGTTCTGCATCTTCGACTGGGACGACGACTCTCGTCATCAACACGTAGAGGGTATCCAAGACCATCGTCCGCAGTTCATTTTGATTGATAAGGAGGGTTTGATGCAGCAGCTGTAGTAATTGGGTTTCCACCAAAGATCTGAGGTCAGCATGCAAACTTTGGATTGAATATACATCTGCGGGCTCCACGGTATACAGACTTGTAGGAATTTGACACAAGCCAGTAATTCTCGTATCACCTTGGCATCTGGTGCTTGATTTGAGTTTAATATCTCGGTGGTTCGCTCAATCACCGTGTTTGCGACGAGACGCATTAATCCAACCTGTCCAGGAACCCCCCATTTCGTCCATCCCGGCAGGGTTTCCAGCCATTCTATGCCATCGGGGTATACATCTCGTAGAATAGTTTCTGAGTTACATGCCACTGTCAACATCTGCACAAGCAATCTCTTCCGTTTCCCAGACATTGGTTCCTCGGGCGATAAACAGCAGTCCTCAATGATACCTCGAAAAATTTGGAGGACCAGGACTCGAGAATCTGAAGAGCGATTGTATAATTCAATAAGAATAGGTAATGGATCGTCCCAGGAGCTCAACCATGTTCGTTTCAGTATTCCGACAAAAAGGAGTGCGAGCTTGGCTATCAGGTATGTCGGCGGAGTGGTATTCCCGTCCAACTACACTCAGCTCAAGTCAACGTAAGGGGAAGGACTTCTCCACACAGCTGTAGTAAGCCATGACGAATGGCGACCGTCTCGTCTTCATGGAAGGAAGCCCAGTAATATTTGATCCCGTTTTCCAGAACACTGATCCCGAAATGCCTTACCGGATCAGGAAAGTTGTTCCTCAGGGACGCCAGAGCAATCGCCAATCTCCAACTACTCGAGTCGTCTCTGACCTGATCAAGTCGCTAACATCAGACCTGACCCACTCACACACAAACACGAAGACACACGAGAACAGGAGACAAGGGAAACGTACGCTTTGGGCCTGGAGGCGTTGTGTGTTGGTGGAACGATAGTCATGTACGATTTCCAGGTCCTTGACGACCTGCTGCAAACGAGCGACATTCTCTGGCGTTGCAGGATATTCCCACGCGTTGACGTGTTGCCCGTTCATTCTCAGAATAATGGCGCCGTCTTAGAACATGTTTGGGCGAGCTGGTGACTTGAGCGTGGGGGGGCCTTGTTGTCGTGGAGGCAAGCTGATCGTTCCTGTGATGGCCTGTGGTCGTCAGTCAGTTGACTTGAAAATTGGCTCCACCGCATCATCGTCTTCAATCAGTCAACAAACAATTGCTTCGAATCTGCGGGAATACGTGTCACGCACACAACCTAAAAATCCATACTTTCGCAATTGCGCGACAGCAAGTTCCCTTGGTGTGAGAGACTGTGTCTGTGTAGTGTATGTCTGCTTGCAATCCCAGACTGACTGCAGATGACATGACCCGTTCAAATGTTGCCCCTGACCCACTGCACTGGTGGTCTCCACGCAAACTCATCCTCCAAATCCTGCTCCTGCAAGCGACTTACACACTCACTGCAACACTCCTAATAACATTCCTTGTCCTTGTGATGGGAGCGCCGTTCCGACTCGACTATATCTTCATTGACTCGCGATATCGCCAGGACAATGTCTTCGGCCTAACGATCTGTTTCCTGAGCATCGTCAACGCTGGATTCACGTACTGCAATATCTATATTCAAGCTTATTTAGGATCCTTGCGTTGATGTTGATTGTACGCAGATCATCCATGGTTCTCGACTTTGTGTTGACGCTACAAATGTTCAATCTCCTGTTCACTTGGTTTTACAACGGCCGGTTTCCCGCATCGCCGTATTGGTGGATAACAAAGTCCACGGAGACGATAGCCATGATTTTTGGAGGAATGTATTTTTGCAGAATGAGAGAATTACGACCCATTGCGTTTTCCTACGAATTGGTCCCGCCGTCGACACTGCAGGCTTCGACACCGGAAACGCAACAGCGAGAGGAGACTGTCATAGTCCATGAGAATGATGAACATGTTGATACCCAGGTGTAAATATAGATTCATGGATCCTAATATAATTAAGTAATGCCAATGCAAAAGTCCTTCCACCCTAATTCAACGCAATTTCAATACATCGCAAGCTATACTCGCTCCTTATACTCCAGTCCTGTCATAGACAATCGCTTCAAGACTTAGGTCGCATGTCGTGCTCCGTCTTCCGGCTCAAGCTTCAACTTCCATTTTCTCCCTGCCTGTGTGGCCTGTTCGTTCATGCTCATTATCCGTGTCCTCGCTCACCCTCCACATCCTCGCTCAAATCGTCTTCTTTCGATGTTCCGGCTTATGATCCGTCTCAAAGTCGCAATGAATATAACACCTCTCCACCCCAGGCAACAACTCCAACTTATCCTGCAACTCCTGACTCACATCATGTGTCTCCCGTAACGTCGAGTTCGGATCCATCACTATATCCACTTCAATAATCACGCCCTGTCATCAGCCACGCCTCAACACCCTTATAAGAAACCGTTGCAAACGCAGGAACAGTTGCAAAAGCGGAATAGCATTGTAGCCAAAAACGCAAGAAACGCATAGTACCCTCGGAGATAGGACTAGCACGCTGGCGACAACAAACAGAAAGGAAGTCAGAGATATGGGGAGAGTACCGGCCCGGAATGGTACGCCCGACAGGTATCGATTTGTAATATCCTATCGTCGTGGGTGAGAGTAATATACGTAACCTGCTGCAAAAATTTCGGATCCGCAGAAATCCCAATCAACAGCTGTAATTCATCTACCATCAACGCGACTCACAAAACGGAACGAAGAGATAGATGGCAAGACATTTCTTGGGACAAAAGGGGAGATGCAGACGATGCAATGGGGAACGTACGATAGGCAGTGTAGCCCCAGAGACCGATGATTAGGACGGCGAGGATGGTTGCGCCCATGGGATCGATCCACCATGCTATTTTACTCCCCAGGACGGAGGTCATTATCCCGAAGCCATTGATGAACAGATCATTTCGATGGTCTTCCCATAATATACGGACCTAACAACTCAGTATCAAAGCAGACGACACGCTGTACGCGAGAAAAGCTGGTCAGAGGGTGATAAGACGGGAGAG